>TARA_R110002072_G_scaffold238769_2_pt1 | contig 300877 bp, 213 predicted proteins | sample TARA_R110002072 | Tara Oceans TARA_R110002072 (sample SAMEA4397118) | marine metagenome | biome: Polar Biome; feature: [SRF] surface water layer (ENVO:00010504); material: water (ENVO:00002006), including particulate matter (ENVO:01000060) such as... | depth 5 m | reverse complement strand
GTATTACGTGGACGGCACGCTCGGCTGCTGAAGCAAACAACTGGCAATCCGTCACGTATGGGAATGGCGTTTTTGTTGCGGTAGCTAACTCAGGCGCAAACCGCGTCATGACATCCGGAAAACAACGCGATCGAATCATCTTATGACCGACACCTGCCAACATCGTCGACCACATGCAACGCCCGAACTGTTCGGTTGCCGCGTGAAGGGCGTCTGCACGTTGACCGACTGCCTGTACTGCGAGTCTCACACCGAGCGATCGCACTCAACGGGCATCGTCAAGCTGATGCGGAAGCCGCAGATCATCGGTGATGGGTATCACCGTAGCGGCTGGCCGTTTGCGATGGATGCTCTGGCTCCGTTGCATTCGTCGCGGGCAGAGCTGCTGTTCGATGATTTCGTCGAGCAAACGTGGGTGTACTCCCGTCGCACGGAACCGATCACACAGCCGTGGGTGGGTATCTTCCATCACCCGCCTCACCCACCGGACTGGACTCGGCAGGAAGATCGCATCGACCGTCTGCACCTCAACAGTGGCTTCCGTGCGTCGATGTCTCACCTGAGGCTGGCCATCTGTCTGAGCGATTACCTCGCCGAATGGATCGCGGAGCACTGGAGTGTGCCAACGGCAGTCGTGAAGCACCCGACCGAAATTCCCGCGATGCAATGGAGTCCAGACGAATGGATCGAACTGCCGCGACTGTTGCAGGTGGGCTGGTATCTCCGCAATGTGCGGCTGATTCATCAAGTCGAGACGACCATACACCGCACGCGGCTGATGCCTCGTCAGACACATCACCTGCAGCACGAGCAACTCTGCATCGAAGCGTTTTCTGATCGCCGCGAGTTCGCAGCCGATCGGATTCTCGACGTCAATTTCATCGAGCCATCTGGCTACGATTTTCTACTGAGTCGCTCCGTCGTGTGCATGGAAGTTCTGGACGCCGCCGCGAACAACGTGACGATCGAATGTCTTGCGAGAAACACGCCGCTGATCGTCAATCGTCACCCGGCTGTTGTTGAGTACCTCGGAGCGGACTACCCGCTCTACTATGACGACCATCGGCAGATTGCCGACATGCTCGCCGATGAGTCGTTGATCTTGTCCGCTCACCAGTATCTGCGAGCGGCTGACAAATCATTCCTCAGTCAGTCGAGTTTTCGCCGCGGCATCGTCACCGCACTGGAGTCGCTCCAATGATGGTTTCTCCGGAACAACATCAGGTGATTGAGCGGCTGCTGTGCGCGTCACTCATTCTGCCGGGCGACGTTGTCGAAGCCGGCTGTAACGCTGGCAGTACGTCGCGGCTCCTGGCTCACTGGTTGATCAGCACGAGCCGAAATCTGCACCTGTTCGATTCCTTCGAAGGATTGCCACCGTCGAGCGGATTCGGCGGACTGATGACCGCCACACGGTCGAGTCTGGAATCAGCGATCTGTGAGCAATGCGGGACGGAGTCGGTCCCGCCACACGTCAAGATTCACGAGGGCTGGTTCAGGTCGACGATGCCGCAGAAACTGCCGGAACAAATCTGCTTCGCCTTCGCTGACTGTGATCTGTACGAGTCGATGATCGATGCAATCAAACCGATCCTGCCGCGACTGACCGGCGTGATGGTGCTGCATGACTTTACACACGAACGATGGGGCAGCGGCGTTCGGCGAGCGGTTTCCGAACTCGGTTTGATCGTCACCGAAAGGGAAGGCATGGCAATTGCCTGGAAGGCGGACCAATGCTGATTTCCGACAGCCGTAAATTCGTCTTCGTCCACTTGATGAAGACCGGCGGCGAATCGATCACGGAGACACTGATGCCGTTCGCGTCCGTGGTCTATCCGGACGGGCACTACAAGCACGCCACGGCTCGTACCATTCGCCGCGAGTTCTTCGCACCGGAGAATGGCCGCGAGTGGAGTGACTATTTTTCATTTGGCGTCATCCGGAATCCGTGGGAGCAGGTCCACAGTGATTACCACTACTGCCGCCGATGTGGCGTCCCGAATGCACGATACGGCACCTGGCGTGACAAGGTGATCCGGGCTAAGTCGCAGAGTTTCGCCGAATTCGTCGTCGACATCTGCGGCCCGCACGGCACCGACGGGCCGGGCATGTTCCAGCATTACCTCGCCGACGAGCACGGCGAGCAGATGGTTTCTCGCGTCGTCCGAATGGAAGACCTTTTGTCCGAATGGTCCGGCATCTGTGATGCACTTGAATTGCTGTTCTTCGAACTGCCGCGACGGAACGTGACGGCCAGTCGACCGGACTACCGTGCGGAGTACGACGATCGATCCCGCCATCTGGTCAGCGTCCGATTTGCCGACGACATTCAACGGTTTGGGTACTCATTCGAGAGAGTTTGACAATGCCATTCAATTTGCTGCTGGAAGACGGCTCCCCGCTGCTGCTGGAGTCCGGCGACAACTTACTGCTTGAAACGGGGTTAAGAATGTACCCACTCGCCATCCTGTTTGATTCAGCAGAAACGATTCCTGATCGAGTCTTCGAAGAAACAACGCCCGCTTACCGGGCAAAACTGGTCGACGAAAACGATGAACGGGTATCAGTGGCGGTGCTCGACGCGATCCTGGTATCGGTGGCCGACAAAAAAACCGGCATCGTGCTGCGTCACGCGGAAAATGGCCTGAACGCGAACGACCTGACAATTATCGACGGCGACGCTGATACCGTTCTGACCTTCATCCTGCAGATCGAAGAGACTCGCCTGGTCGATCTGGCGAACAGCAATGAGACCCGAGAACTGCTGTTTGAGCTCGCCTGGTCCAGTGCAGACACTGGTACAGCAAATAATCCGATCAGCACGACAGAAGATTCAGCGACGGTCACACTGACAATCCCTGGCCACGGCCTGACGCAATCGACTGGCCCGCACCATATTTTCCTGGTCCCTGATGAAGAGGTCGGCGGCGTGTGCGTCAGCGGTTCGCAACGGATCACTGAAGTTGTCGACGCTGACACGCTGACTGTTGAGGCGAGGAAGGTCGCCACCGCAACAGCCAATGGCGGCGGAACGGTTACCTGGTTTACAAATGGCCGAGTCGGCAAAAAACAGGAACAGATCACTGTTACCCGTGCAGAGCCGATTTGCTGATTGAGGTCTAAATGCCGCACAATTTCAAGCGTGGCCAGCGGGTACGCCGCATCCCTGTCCAGAAGATGAATGCGGCGATAGATGCCGCGAATGATCGCGATCAGTTTGGCAACCGCCCGCTGTTCTCCGCTGCCCACGGAGATCAGTTTCCGATCTTCAACAACACCGGTGTCACGGTCGAGCAGTTCCAGGCCGTCGGACTTGACGCAGTAAAGAACGACCCTGCCGACTTTGAATCGAGTTTTCGGGATGGCGAAATCTGGAACAGCATCAAGCCGACACATGCCGACCATCTGGATCGTTTTGCCGTCAGCCTGCATGCTATTCCTGATGGCCGAGTCGGCCTTGCTCGCCTCGAGGGGCGCCTGAACTGCAGGGTCAACGTCCTTAACGTCGAGCATCAATATGTCAGGCCGCAACACAACACGCTCGGCCTTCTGGAGACGTGCGGAGCCGGCGGCGGTCTGATTCGCTGGCCGAGACCGTTCACAGCCACGGGCGAGCAATGGGCAACGGTCGACCTGACGCCGTTCACCGCCGAAGCGTTCTGCTACCTGGTCACAGACCTTCAGCCGCCAACCGTCAGCGGTTCGCCGCCCGTCCTGACGCCATCGACCGTCAATGCGAGAATCTATGACTTTGACAGTTCCGGCGTATGGTCGAGCACGGATGACGATATTGAATTGAACAGCATGTGGGAAAACGTCTCAGCCGACGAGAGCACGTTGGCGTTGGCAAGACTCCAGGGCAGCAAATGGCGTCTCGTCGCGTTGGGTTGCCAGTCGTCCGAACTGGAATTTGATTGATGATGAAAATCGGAACTCCAGTCGGTAATTCCGACGCGGAATGTATGTGCCACTGTTTTGAGTGTCCGCCATTAGCGTTGCCGGTGCCGATCACCTTTGCCGGAGCTGATGCCGGTGACGCGGCTGGCATCCTGATTATTGACGAGCGAGACGGAGAGCAGTCGCTGACCACTGAGACAGTCACGTTCGGCAGCGTTGCAGCGACTGTCAGCGTTGCGGCAGACAGCCGCACGGCCCCAGGCGCCGACAGTGGCGGCAGTCGTCGGGTGACAATTGCCGCGACCAGTGCCAGTGCTGATCCGTGGGTGGCTGGCACTATTTTGTGGGACGACTCCGGCGCGACCTATGATCCGAGCGTGCAGGGCTCGATCAAGAACATGCGAGCCCGTGGTGCCTGGCGGCTGCACAACAAACGGTCGCCGCTGACTCTGGACGAAAACGCTCGCCCACGAGTACGCGTAGCCATCGTAATTGAACAGGCCGGCGTCAAATACTTTTCGTGGTGGATCGGTTCGAGCGGGAATCAATTCCTCAAGGGTTGCTGGTCGCCATTCACCGGCACAGTCGCCGACACCGCCGATTTCGGCTTCGGCCTTTCCGACTTCTTTCGCTCGCCGTATTACTCGGAGGGACGCAGGCAAGCAGGTATGCCCGATCCGTACCTTGGCCGATGCGAATCGTTCTTCTCCGTGATCGACACTGACGGAGTCTGGGATACTGATCAGAGACCCGATTTGAGTTTCGACGTCGTTTCCAGGCCGATCACAAAATTCGGCATCGCATTTTTGTTGAGCGGCCATGATCCGGACATGCAGGACACGGACCCTGGCACATCTGAAGGCGAGTATCTGCTGGATGTCGTCGTCGATCATCTCTGGCTGTCTATCGAAACGCACGGCGTGCCGAAAATGAATGACGAGATTGGTGCGGTGGTCAATGCTGGCACGCTGCTGATCGACGAGCCGCTGACGGCCATTCCGTCTGGCTGGGACGATGGGTATCCGCTGGAAATTCTCCAGGATTGGGACGCGCCAATTGGCCAGCAGCAGCTGCTTTCATGCAGCGGCATCAGGCCGACAGTGCTGGTTGATGGCCTGGTAGGACAGGACGGAATCGACACGCTGTTCGCGGCGGAGAAATATCACGCCATGAGGCTGAGTCCGCCGATGATTTCGCTGCCGAGTCTGACCTTTCCCGAAGACTTTCGGCTTCAGATCGATTTCACGTGGCACACCATTGACGAGGCCGATCATATCGATGGCTCGCAGCCATACCATGAGCGTGAAGTCGACGCGGGCATCTGGATCGACAGCTTCATCCGGCTGACGCTACGTCGAGAAAGCTGGCATCAGGATCACGATTGCGGTCCGGCGGGTGTTCACCTGAAACTCCATTGTCAGCGAGACACTGCGAGCAACCGGCACACGCAACCGCTGCCGTCCTACGCTGGAAACTCCAACATCGAATGTAACTACACCGGAGCCACCGGCGCGGCGAGTAGCGGCAGCGGAAACCCGGACTGCGGCGCGAGCAGTTGGTCTGGCGTGCAACGTCCGCTGTCGGGCGACCGCGTGCGAGTCGTGATTCGGCGGTCGGTAAGCGACGCCGACGTGCTGATCAATCAGGCAGTCGTCCAGGGCATTCTCGAAAATTTCGATTGTGTTGCCATCCAGCGAGTCTGGCGTGAGTGGATGATGAGTTACGGGATCTGGATCAATGGCCGGCTGGTCACGAACGCCGTCCTACCACTGGCAGCAGGCAGTGGCCTGCTGGGGCGGCACTGGACAGTGGCGTCTGATCAGCAGATGCGTCTGGGACTGGTCGGGCTTTGCGGCGGCAGACTCAGTGATTTCAGGGTCTGGATGAGATGATCGTATCGCCATTTGAGCCGTCCGATTCCGGCACGCCATGGTCGCCGGTAGCTCGACCGACAACACCGCCGGTTCCGCGCGCGGACAGTCATGTCCCCTGCATCCATCGTGGCGCCGAGTCCGGCACATGCAGACTCCGTCGCTGTTGCGGGCAACAAGCGAGTGAGCCAGTCACCGCCTGGCACTGCAACCTGCTCGCCACTCTCTGTATTGAGTCCGGCCAGCCTGCCGACTCCGGCGTGGAATCCTGCGCGATGTGCGATGACCTCAGCCACTGACCCGACAGCACCCGTTGCTGATCAATCTTATGATTTTCTACAATTTGTAGAATATCCCGGCGGTCTGTATTGTGTCCGATTCTACAATTTGTAGAATGACGATATCACAAGGCAGGAGCGACAGACATGGCGACGACAGTGCGGGACATTCTGAAACAGCTCGACAATGACGGTTGGATGCTGGTGGCTCAGAAAGGCAGTCACCGTCAGTTCAAACACGCGACGAAGTCGGGGCGTGTCACCGTGGCCGGCAAGCCAAACAGTGTTCTGCCGCCCGGAACACTCAACAGTATTCTGAAACAGGCCGGCCTCAAGTAGGCCGGCGGGGAGTTGGTAGAAATGAGTCAGTATCTGATCGTGATCGAAAAGTCGGAAGACAGTGACTGGGGCGCTTACGTCCCTGACCTGCCCGGCTGTGTCGCCGTCGGGAAAACGCGGGAAGAAGCGGCCTCGCTGATCCGCGAGGCGATCGAGTTGCACCTGTCCGGCATGCGTGAAGATGGGGAGTCAATCCCGTCACCAGCTGCCGCTTATGACCTGTACGCTCCACAGGGACAGGGAGCGTGACCGATGGATTTCGTCGACCAGATCAACGCCCGTCGTGAGCAGAAAAAACTGACGGTCTCAGATGTCGCGCTGCTGATTGAACGCGATCAGAGGACCGTCTGGACGTGGTTGAATAAAACTCGCGAGCCACGCATGGCCGACCTGGCCAGACTCGCCGCCGCCGTCGGCCTGAAATCACTGAAGGTCGATTGAACACAGGGAGCCTCTGAACAAACCATCTATGATCTGGTTTGGAAAATACGTGACACCATCCGGGGGAACAGCACAGCCATGGCGAGTCTCGAAGGAATTAAGTTTGATGACATTGATGGATCGGCAATAGCTGAGCGTGATCTGGATCTGGACGGGATTCGATTCCACCCGGTCATCTACGCCGACGATCGCATCTGCTTCTTTCACGACCAGATTTACGACGGTGATGATGATCAGTTTATTCGGCGAAGGTACAGAAGGTCGTCGCAGCGGCTCGATGATTGCCAATCGTACATTCAACTCTCCGGTGGCCGCCTGTTTCGAACTTCTTCATTTGAGCGGACTTTTGACACAGATAAGCCGGTCAAGATCATGGAGCAGTTCAGCGTGCTCTTGCCTGATGGTGGCTCTGATGTTGGATTCCGGGTTCTTGATCGGAAGAATGATGAGGTTCACGAACCACTGACTCGACTGTTCTTCGGGATGTGCGAATACGAATTGAGACAACTGACAGCAGTATTCTCAGACCTGTTTCACGGTCGTGAATTTGATCAGCGCGGCGGGCGAGTGACTGCATCCCGAACACGAGACAACTCCTGCGACCTTTCCAACCGCCTGATTCCGGCTCGATTCCCATATGTAGCCTTTGCGAACTCAGACCACTTTGGCGGTCACATCGCGATCGGCACGTTCTACGATACGCTCAGTTTCCTTTGTCTCCATCCTCGAAAAAGCGATGCCTACGCCCGGCTTCTGGGGGAAGGCGTGCCTGAAGACGCTCTTCGCTACGCGCTGTACGAACATCGCAACTATCTGCAAGACGAGCTGTACACTGAATAAGCCTCTCCGGGTAATCCATCATTTGTGGACACTTCATTAGAGAGTTCGTTCTGGTCAACAATCAGCGCATTCGCTGGTGATCTGATCGTCGATTCGTTTTGCCGCGACCTCGCACGACTGTTCGTCGCATTCGATTCCGATGGCCTTGATGCCACGCTTGCGAGCGGCGACCAGCGTTGAACCGGAACCCATGAACGGATCGCAGATCGTTCCGCCAGGTGGCACGATCGACAAAGACCATTCCGCCACCTTGTCGGGCTTCTGAGCAATGTGCAGCTTCGTTTTCCCGCAAGCCACAGAACATTCGACGATCCCGGACGGGTAAACCGCGTCTTGTTTTTCGTTCGGCATGGGACCGTTGGAACCCCATACCAGATATTCACACGCTGAACTGAATCGATTCGGGCCCGGGCGTCCGAATCCCTTCGACCAGACGCCGACACCTCGCCAAGTCCAGCCGCCGGCCTGAATGGCATCAGTCAGCGTCGGCAGCTGCCGCCAGTCAATGAACGAACAGATTACGGCACCGGGCACCGTGGCGTGAAACGCTGCCGTCAGCCAGAGAGTCGACCAGAACCGAAAGCTCCGCTGGTCTCGATTGTCTCCGCTGAAGTTGGGCAGGCGACGGACAGTGCCGCTCTGCACATATTTCGAGACAGTACTCTGCACACGAGCACCGCTGAATGTTCCGCCGGACGAGTACGGCGGATCGGTGACGATTGCCGACAGGCCCTGCAGGGCGTCGAGAATGTAAAACGACTCTCCGTGATAAATCCGGATTCCGTCGCGTTCGTAGTAAGGCTCAGGAAGCGTTTTCGCAGCACACACCATGGTTGTCTATCCTTTGAATGAAATCAGAACGGCGCGAGTGGTAGATAATCCATTCAATCGATCAAAGGTGGCTGTTTGTCACGTAGCGGTCACAGCTCCATCGCCTTCAGTTTTGCGAGTGATTGCGGGGCAGGCTTTTCGTCGCACCAATCCAGTAGTTCATTGATCATCGACTCTTTCCCGGCAGTCTTTGCGTCGAAGGCGTGCGCCCATTCATCCGCCAGAGTCTTCAGGCCAGCTACCGAATACAGTGAGAGGAAATCGCGAGTCAGTCGCCACGGAGAGCAGACATCGAAGCCAAACTGGCCGGCGGCCCATTCGATCGCTGCCGGCGTCACGCCACGGCGTGGACCTTCGAAATCGGCAGACCACCAGTTCGCCAGGCAGAGACCCACGGCACGGAACACTTTGTTGCGATGCTCCCTGCCGGCGGCGATCGTGTCGAGTGTCTCAAAGACACTCACTGGATTGAAAATCTGGCCTCCGTGACGGATAGCTCTGCCGCCGGCCTCGCTGACAGGATCGGCCAGGTCTTCGCTTCTCGCGTTGGTTTGTCTTGAATCACCGTGGCAGGCGAACCACAGCAGGTGCAGCTGGACGATTTCCGGAAACGGAACATTCTGCTGATCGATCGGCCCTGACACGGATTCGAATCTCTCCACAATCATGCGTTGCAGTTGCGTCAGCTTCCAGCGATAGAGCTTTCGCTGGAACTCATCCCGTCTTTCTTCGGCGACTTCCGATTTCTTCGCTGGAGACGGTTTCGATTCCGCTCTCTGTGCCTGCTCGCTTTCAAGCTGGAACGTCTCCCATAACTCGACATTGAAGGCTCGCTTCTCTTTCCCTCCATCGGGATCCAGCTTCACCGAGACGCAGTCCAGTTCGTTGTCACATCGCTGTGCAGGAGTCAGAGCGACATCGACATCACCATGAACCTTCACGCCCGGCAGTCGGACGATGTGTTCGCCGTCCTTCAGTGGCCGACTGAGTTTCTTCACCGCGTACAGCACGATGCCCGCGAACTCGGCGACTGTGCATTTCCAATCCGAGCCGTGTTTACTCGCTTCGGCCTGCAGGTCCGCCCACACCATCGCCAGCACGTTCTCGCGTTTGATCCACGGCACCAGACTGCGAAGATGAGTTGTCGACAGCCCGTAAGTTTCTTGAGAAATCCGATCCAGCCACTCGGCAGGCACCGTCAGAATTCTCAGACGATTGCTCAACGCCGCCGGTGTGAGTTTCAGTTCCGCCGCCAGCTCCTTCTGAGTACAAGCCCCGCGATCGATCAACTTACGGAATGCCCAAAGCTTCTCAACTTCCGTCAGGTTCTCACGGTCCAGATTGTCAAACGTGGCCAGTCGTTGAGCGAGCTGATTATCGGCCTCGATCACCCGGCACCAGACGCCCCGGATGCCGGCGGTCTTTGCGGCTCGCCACCGGCGTTCACCGCCGATCAGTTCGAAGGACTCAGGCGTTCCCGCTCCCCGGTATCCCGGCGAGACGCGGACCAGGCAGTCCGTTAGTTGTGTCGACGATTTCATGCTGGCTGCCAGTTCGGCCAGCTTGTCTGCGTCGAAATAAGTGCGAGGCTGGTACGGGCTCGGTTTGATCCTCTCGAGCCCGATGAATTGCCTGTCGCCGACAGCGTGCGACTTTTTCGTCATGTGACTGCCTCTTGAGTCTGCTCTTCGGGACTTCGGGACTTCGCGTGAACAACTTCCTGCTGTGCCGCATAGAGTTTCAAAAGCCGAGTCCGAATCATCGGTGCGTTCCGATCGTAGTTTGATCGGGTGAAATATCTCCGCGTTTGCGATTCGCCAGCCAGCATCACAAGAATTTCATCGGTGCTCATCTTCTCGATGGCCGGCCAGTGAATTTCGAGTTGCACCAGCGGTGCTGTCTCTTTCTCTTTTCGTTGCTGGTACAGGACTGTCGCCGCTGCGTCTTGTTTTCGGCGGGCTTCCTGCTCCCGTCGATGCTTCCATTTTGCGAACGCCACCGGATCTGGCGTTGCCCAGGAATCTTGCGGCTCGTCAGTCACGTACGCCTCAGTCGTGAGACGCACATACACCGCACCGGCCCCATAGAAGCCGGGTCGCGATTCCACGAAATCACAGATGGCATCGACGGATGCCGTCGTGTGACCTCTGGCGATCGCTGTTCTGACTGCCTGGTCAGCCAGGCCGAACTTACGGTTGCCGAACCTGTCCGCCGCCAGACTGTTCGTGAAGTGCTCGGACTTCACACGCTCGATGGTGGCGGCGATCGCCACCTCGTCAGTTCCGCACACGGGCGGAACCATTGTGGATGCGTCCGACTCGGCAGACGCATCCCGCGATGAATCAACAGACACGGCTGTCGATCCGGAACCGGACTCGACCGGTTTCGTTGCCAGCATCTCAGACACGGCTGATTCGTTGGCATCATCTTCAAAAATTCCTCCTCCACCGCTTTCGAAATCGGAAACGGTGGAGGAGGAGTTTTCTGGATCAGGTACAGGAATAGAAGGTGTGCGGCTTTGTGTTGGCTTTCCGTCAGCTTTGTGTTGGCTTTCCGTCGGCTTTACCCCGCTGACGGGCGGGGGTATTTCTTCGCCTGCGTCGTCATTCAACCACTCGTCACGCACGGCTTCGTCGGGAATGGTGACCCAATACTGACCGATCTTTCGCTTCCGGCCGGGGACGTAGTGCAGCCAGCCGTGATCAATGCAGGCTTGGCGGACTCGACGCATAGCATCGACTTTCAGCCCCAGCAGGTGCTCGACCTCCGTGTTCCACATCTTCACAGGCTGGCTGTGCCGCAACTCGTCTTCGATCAGAACAATTCTGGTGAGCAGGTGAATGCCTTCGAATCCGAGATCCTTGATGGCCTGCGAATTGATCAGCAGTCGCTGAAACGTCAGAGCAAAGATTTTTCTCCGCCCGTCAACGGTCCAGTTCCGTCGCTCTGTCGGGTAACTACTCGCCGGATGACTCATGTTGCACTTCCGTGTTCAACAAGTTTTGAACATCACTGATGACTCAAAAAAAACGACGCACGAATGCGTCACTCGCCTCACTCTCAGAGTCAATCAAGAATCATTATCCCTGACGCTTTGCGGCGGTGAGGAACTCAGCAGCCGCCGTCCGGCTTTGATCGTCTCACGCAGCTCTGGCGTGAAGTCCCATTCGGTGAGTGGACTCTTTTTGAGTTCGCGTGCGATGTCGCGAGCGACTTCCTCGGTGACCGGTTGGATGGCGTAGATCGAATCCGGGCCAAGAATTCGTGAAAACGCTGCCTGTTTGCCGAATACTTCCGGCACATCGATCTGCAGAAACGCCTTCCCGCCGATTGTCCGCTCCGTGAGATAGCCAGCAAACCGCTGATGGCCCATCACGTCCACGATCGCCCATGTCTCAAACGTTGCCGTGTCTTTCATAGTCTCAGTCCTCATGGTTGGTTCATGGTGTTCCGGGGTGGGTAATCCACTCCGGCGTTGTACGCCGACTGCGCAGCGAGCAGGCCTGGCAATGGGCCGAACTCGGTGATGTTGCGGCTGATATCCCGACGACTCATCCACAGCACGTCGCTGCCGATCTCAACCTCAGCCGCCTCCGCGCCGCGTGCGGCCCGGCGAGGATTGAATCGGAGCAGGCGGCAAGGAATCTCGTCGGAGACTGGCTCGCCGTTCGGAGCGAGGTACTGAAATTCAATGCGGTTAAACTCAGTGTCGGCGGGTTTGCTCGAATGGTTGCAGAGCATGGAAACGAAGTCGGCTCCGTTCATTTCCGGAAAGCCTTCCTTGACGGCTTCTGCTTTGCCGTAATGCTCGTCGACCTGCATCAGGCGGAGTGGCTCGCGGCGGACTGAAACTATCTCGATCAGGCCGAGCCTTTCGATTTTCTCTCCCGGCTTCAGGCCCATGCACTTGACGCAGCCCATGACCTGATCGCCCGGCTGCAGGAATGCCCAGCCGATCCGTCGTGTGACCGTCTTCGACCGAGCGCGGAACTGATCGGTGGTCAATGCAAAGCTCATATTTCGAGGCATGGTTAAGTCCCTAGCGTTTCGTCTTCAGTCGGTGGCTTCACTCCGCGTGATGCGGGGGCCGGTGATTCCCAGCCGACCAGAATCACCGCCATCTTCCGGCAACAGGTGCTGCAACTCACGATCATCGCGCCATCGTGTCCCGGTCTGGCCAGCGTAAAAATCTGCCCGTCGCAGTGATGCGTTGGGCAGTCAATCAGCAGACCATTCCCGGCGTCAGCAATTTGAGTGTGCCAGTGGTTGGGCTGGATCCTCAGCCAGCTCGCCGCTGGGCGACCATGTGGGTCTGGTCTCGGACGTCGTCGCATTGGCTCGCTCCTTGAACTCCGCCAGGGGGTGACTGTTTCCCGTGTCAATGGCTGTGATCTGCTGGCACTTCGGATGCCCATGCAGGATGAATCGCTGGCCGGCATATGTGGCTGTCCAGTTGTTGAATTGATCCGGACCGCCGGTCAGTTCGAAACCCAGATCGACACAAGCTCCAATGAAAGCTGGACGGACTGTGTCAGTTGGATCTGGCCTCTCACCTCCCGCTGAAACTCGCTCAACAGGTTGTGAAGCTGCTCTGGTTTCTGGTCCGACTTGACCGGCAATCCCAGATGCCTGCACGCCGTTTTCGGATCGATCATCCACGTCTGCCACACGCCCAGAATCAGCAGCGTGCGTTTGATCTGATCGCGTCTCGTTGCCAGTTCGGCTCGACGTTGCAGGTCGTCGGGAAAATAAGTCGGCATGGCCGTCACTCCTTTGAGGTTCTTGCTGTGATGCTGGCAACTGGCCAGCCGATTGAAACGCGTCACTAAGACCGTTGACGACGGCACCCAGACTCATCGCTCGCAGCGAGTCGACCCATGTGCCTCGCGGCTGCATGGCTCGCGCAACCTGCCAGCCGTCCGCAAGTGGAACGTTGTGTTGCAGGTCAACCAGCCGTCGGCTGAGCAGGGCTTGTTTGCGATGCTCTTTCAGTTTGGCCCACATCGACGATTTGCCGTGATCGTGGGCGATGGCTGAAACGAGTATGGCGTCGAGATTCTCAAACTCGTTCAGTAGTTCAGCCGCCTTGACCTTCCCGATCCCAGGCACGCCAGGTACGTTGTCGATCCTGTCGCCCCACAGTGACAGCAGGTCGCCCATCTGGCCGGCACCGATGTTGTATTTTTTCTGAACGTCGTCGCTGGTGACGAGTCGCTTTTTCTGCTGGTGATAAATCCGGCAGATGGGCAGCAGCTGAAGCATGTCCTTGTCAGTGGTCACTACAGTGCATGGCACACCGTTCGCCTTGCACCGCTCGGCAACTGTCGCCAGTACGTCGTCGTCTTCGTAACCGGCTGACGACAGGACCGGCCAGCCGATTGCCGTCAGTGCGTCGTGAGCCAGCTTGATCTGATCTTTCAGCAGCGGCTCGGTTTCCGGTCGAGTCGCCTTGTATTCCGGGAAGATGTTTCGCCGAAAACCATGGCCGCCTTCCGCCGCAAACAGCAGCGTTTCCGGCTTCAGCTTTTCGATCAGTTGCCGCACAGTTCCCAGTAAGCTCCGCACCGCATGAACCTGGTTTTTCTGCCCGACGTGATACGCCGCCACCAGCACGTTCATCAGGTCAACGATGACGACGTGCCCGGCTGCCAGAGTTGCGACTGAGCTTTGATCGTCGCCACGTACTCCTTGTAAATCCCGTTCAGCCACAGGTCGTACGTGGCCTGCGGAATCGTCCGATTCGGTGGATGGCCCAACAGGAACTCGGCTGCATCCATTCGTTGCCAGACCTTGTGTTCGAGACACCACCAGGTCGCCTGGAGCTGAGTGTTGCCGATCGTGTGCATCAGATGATTCAGCGTCGGCAGCTGCATGTCGCAGTTCCTTTCGATCTTTGGCCAGTTCGCGGAACCGCTGCAGCTGAATGCTCAACTGCGGATTATTCCGCTGCAACTCCGCATTCGCGGCGGCAACATTCGAGGTGCCGTCACTGCGTCTGCCGTTTGCTGAAGCCGTGAATGGAAATGGCAGTCCGCTGACGACTCGGCGGATCACACCGTCCTGGCAACGACGGCTCAAGTCGACCATCCACTGGCCAGGACTGACCTCGCCCATTTCGGAGACAGTCAGTCTGCCCCAGATTGCTCCGCTAGCGCCGTCTATACCGTGTTCGGGACGGATGTAGATTTCGGTGCCGACGGAAATCATGCGGTCGCCTCCATTCCGGCGGCCTGACCGACCGGACTTGCGGCGAGTAGTTCGACCAGTCGACCGGTCTCAACGTCGACGGCTGATGTCATTTGCTGAATCAGCTTTTTGCGGGACAGAAGCGATTCGTCAGTCAGATGCTCGCCTCGCAAAATCGCCAACAGCCTTGGCGCATCGATTCCGATTCGAACCTTGTTGCCACGTACCGCGACGATCGTGATGTCGATCAGTTCTCCGATATGGATCGTCTCGTTTTCCGATCGAGTGACCACCAGCATGCTTCACTCCATTTCGCTGCGTCCGGCTCTCCCAAACCAGACTCTCTCCATGTCGCGACGGCTTGCCCTCGCCGGGCTCCGTCCCAGCCGTCGCGACTCACTCCGTTACTTCGCCCTCGCTACTCAGTTCCGCCTGAAGCGCACATCCATCGCCGATCGATTCGAACAGCGAGTCAGCAACCCCTGAAAACTGGTTCTCAATTGCGATGGCGTTCCCGTCTCTTTGGCCAGAATCAAGTCCTTGGCCAGACTGATTCGCCTCTCATGAATCCGCAGCCAGTCGCCAAGTTCAAACGCAGAAGACATCAGAAAGCACTCCTGATACCTGGAAAAGAAGATTGACTGTGCGCGTACGTTCCACGCAGAAGGTCATTGATTTCTTGAGAAAACTGAAAGCGGCGGATCAGTGGTCGGTCATTCCGCCTGTACCTGCTTCCTGGAAGGTGGCGGCTTGGATGCGGCGATCAGTTCCGATAAGGCCATCACTCCCGTGGCGATGGCAAAGAAAATCAACGCTATCAGATGCACGGGCAGTGACAGCCAGAGCCTCGCGTGACGCATGAACTTCTGCATGACACTACTCCGGGAAAACGAAGACAGAGCAGGCCGGAGGCATGAAGAGGATGAACCCTGACCTGCTCTGTCGCTGCGAGCGTGGGCCGACGCTCGCGGTTCCGACGCTTCCATTGGATTCACACGTGAGCCGCCTACGCCGCCTCCTGCATCGTCTGAAGGAAGATCGGCAGCTGCTCGACCGAGTGCAGTGCATCCGTCACGCTCTGAGGCGGCTGATAGATGCGACTGTAACTGCGATGATTCACAACGTTGTCTGTCGTGAAGGCATGGTTCAGCAGCCACTCTCCCGGCTTGCCGGGAGCATGATCGTTCATGTACTGATTGCAGAATCGACGAATCGCATGGCGGCTGAACTCTTCGTACGTTTTGCCGTCTGACTTCTTCTCCTTGCAGGAGACTCCCGCCAGTTCGACGAGACGATTCCACTCGTTTTTGAAGCAGGTCTTCGACTGTGCCGAACAGAAGATCCGGGACTTGCCATTTCGAATCATCGTTTCTGATCGAATCCGATTCAGATACCACCTGGTCGTCGCATTGATCTCGAACAGCACCGGGTGCTTCCGCTTTCTTCGAGTCTTGTAGCGGACATACTTGAGCAGTGAGCAGTTCTCGATGACGTGTTCGTCCCATTCGAGACGCTTCCAGTCCGCACAACCCAGCCCGTAGTTGCACAGCAGCACAATCAACGCCTGCCACCAGTGAGACGCTGGCCAGTCGTTCGAAATCGGCCACTTCGCCTGAGAAGTCGCTTTGAAGAAGGCCGTCATTTCTTCCTCGGTGGGAATCAGCTTCTGCACAACTTCTTCGTCGAGTATTGGACAGAATGGACGGACCAGCAAATCTCCACGGCCAGCACCGCGCTCGCTGCGAGGCGCCGCCAGATTGAAGATCGGCAGCAGGTGGCGGCGTGTGGTGTTGACCGTCGACACAGGAAACCCGGCGTCCAGCATCGCGTTCTGGAATGCGACCAGATCGTCGTCGATGACAATCCCGATCGGTGGATCGTTCACTGATTGCGGAGTCTGTGAATTCAGTGGCTTCCACATCATTCGGCCAAACTGATCCGTCTCCCAGAGCTTCAACTCGGAGGTCCCGAACTGTTCCCAGCGACCGATTGACGTCAGGTACGCCTGCGGTGTTGACCTGCTGAACTTGCGACGTTGCGGAGCCGGCTCCATGAATCGTTCGTAGTATTCCCGCAGCCGCAGATACGCATTGGGCGGCAGATTCAACAATCGACGCCAGGACTGACTTTCGTCGTCGCCGGAAAAGATCTTCAGTGCCGTCATTTGAGCCTCCATTGGTGTAGATAAACGCCGTGGGAAAATCCCCCATCAACGTCGACCTGTGAATACCTGGAAACTCCATCCGATTAGCGAACATGCGTCGCCGCTCCTGATCACGTGATAACTGTGCGGGCAACCATGCAGTGAAGGCACGCAGATCCTGAGTGCAAGACCTGTCACACTTCCACGATGTCGGCCAGCAAATACCTCACGAGTGATCCCTGGCGGAATCTGAAGTGAGGGACGCAATTCGTGTGAGTCGAGCAAACGACAGCGGGCTGAAATTCACAAAACGGTGGCCACAGAATCACTGCAACCGACAGCTTCATGGATTCAACAGCAGGACGTCAGCGGGACTCGATTCATCTGCTTGACGAACCGGTCAACCGCGACTGAAGATCGAGCGACCATGCCTGGTCAACTCTCCCGGAAGCAACCGGGTCTCAGCGTTGTGTCTCGTGGCTCGTCGACTTTTCTCGTGACGGCGAACTTAGCGACCCTAAACAGGTCGTCAATTCTGAAATCCCGGAACATGCTGGACAGTGGCTGTTGAGTGGCTCAGATTCCCGCGGATGGGAATGGCACCGCACTTGCTGAAAGCGTTGACGCCCGGAACCATTCTCCGGTGCTCATAGTCTGTTTCCGGACTGTCGATCCGGAGGTTGCGGGTTCAAGTCCCGTCGGGGTCGCTTCAAAGCCTCATTGCCGAAAACCGGTAATGAGGCTTTTTTCGTAGGGTTTTCGCTGGTTTCGGTCGAACTGGTTCCCCGAACGACGGAAGGCCCCTGTCTTTCGGGGCGCGGTGGTCACCACCCGTGACGTCGTGGCTTCGTTCAGCCGATGAAATTACGTCCGGAAACTTCTTCTCGGGCTTCATGTTCGGCTTTACGGCGTTTTTGCTTTGCCATGACCTCTACTGGTCATTCATCGGAGAGTGCGTGCGGGACTGGTGGTGAGAATTGCCGCTAACCTGCATGTTTCACTGAGCCGTCGCCTTGCCCGTATTTATTTGCTCGCGGACGGCAGGGTGGTCAGGCAACGAAGCGGTGATCTGGCTGGAATTAGAGGTGCGTTCCCAACTTTCCGGTCATCATTCTGCCCTCGGTGTGCCGATAGTGACGATTGAGCGGGTTGCGCCGAGTGTTTGGCGTGCGCCCGCTTTCTCGATCAACAGTCCAGATGCAGCAAGAGGCGACTGGAAATGTACGAATCCTACTGGGGCCTGTCGGCTTCTCCGTTTACCAACCGACTCAGCACAAAATGGTTCCACGAAAGCGGCATCCACGAAGAAGCGCTTGCCCGGCTGTTCTATCTGATCGAGCAGAAACGCGGATTCGGGTTGCTTAGCGGCTCTGAGGGGACCGGCAAGTCGTTGACACTGAAGGTGTTGTGCGAGCAGGTGAAGAGATCCCAGCGGCATGTCGCGTATACGAACCTGCTCGGCGTCGACGCACACGAGATGCTGTGGAACCTCGCGTTGTCGCTCGGTCTCGCCCCCAGCGAGTCGGAATCCCGCTGGAACCTCTGGCGGAAAATCACCGACCAGATGCACTCTTTGCAGCTGACTATGACTCAGACGATTTTCGTGTTCGACCACCTCGAACGTGCCGACACGACGTGCCTGTCGTTGCTCGAACGTCTGTTCTGTGCTGCCGAGGAATCAGCCGGACTGTCGACATTCATTACCGCCGTCCGCTCCAAAGAACTGCCTCGACTGAGCGGCATCCTCAGTGAACTCGCAGACCTGCGTGTCGAGCTTCACTCGTTTCAACTGGACGAGACCGACGAGTTCATCGCGGACATGCTCAAGCAGGCGGGCAGCGATCGCGAGATCTTCACGAACGACGCCACACTGCAGATTCATGCTCACGCTCAAGGCTGCCCGCGACTGATCAACCGTCTGTGCGAGCTGTCAATGATCGCTGGCATGGCTGCTGACAAAGACCGGATCGACGGAGCCCTGGTCAACTCCGTCGCATCCAGTCTGGTCACAAAGATCGACCGCTCGCGCGAAATCGTCGAATACCACGAACTGGTTTGACGCCGATCCATCAACTCAAGGTCAGGTGGCATGGTGGGCGTTGCCTACCATGAACGGCTTACCAGGCGGCAGCGTTCGATTGGTACTTCGACGTTTTCACGCGATGGATAATCCGTCTGTCAGATTCCGACGACCTCGCGCCAGGTTTTTGCCATCAGTGCGTGACCGGCGAGGGATGGATGGACGCCGTCGCCGGCCCAGTAGTTGGGAGTCGTTCCTGCGGCAATGGCTTCGTCGAACATCGTCTGGAACGGCACCCACAACGTGCCTGCCTCTTTGGCGACTTCTTGAGCGACTGCGCGGCGCTCGTCGAATTCCGGGAACCATTCGTCCTTGACGGCTCCGCATCGCAGAGCGAAAGGTTCGCAGACGACGATGGTTGTTTCGGGAAGAGCCTCTTTGGTCTGCTTGAGCAGCGCCGCAAAGCCGGTGCCGTAGTCTTCGACCGTCCCGTCGTACCGTCCAGCAAACTTATGCCAGATGTCGTTTACGCCGACAAGGATGCTCAGCACTGCTGGTTTCAGATCGAGCGTGTCCTTCTGCCAGCGGCCTTGCAGATCGGGAACCTTGTGACCGCTGATGCCTCGGTTGAAAACCTTCAGGCCGAGTTTCGCATGAGCCTGAAGCAACCCGCCAGCGATCAGAAACGGGTAGCCTGTCCCGAGTCCCCGTGAATGGTTGGCGTTGCCTTCCGACTTCCGATCACGCCCGGCATCGGTGATCGAATCGCCCTGAAACAGAACGACGTCGCCGTCCTTCAAAGTCACTTTTGATTCCGCAGCACGTGCTTCGGTCGAGGTTGTGCTTAAAGTAATCGCAGCGCCGGCGGCGAGGGCGGATGTCTGAAGCAGTTGGCGTCGGTTGAGCTGGTTTGGTTTCATGGTGAGACCTCAATGGAAAGAAGTTGTCGGGACGTTGAATCGGTGGTTGAGCATCCGAATACAGTTCAGTCGTTCGGCGATTGTTACACGTCACGATAGCACATCAAATCGTGAAAGTATCCTGGCCGGTCCTGATCATGTAGCCTGTTGACTGTTCGAGCTGGACGGCTTGAGGCAGAGCTGGGTTTCGGCAGACAACGTTAACGGAATCGGGATGACGCTTATGAATCTGCGACGACGATGGTTGTTCGGAATTCTCTTCCTCACGATGTCACTGACATCAGCGGTCAGCTCGGCGAATGACTGGCCGATGTGGCGATGCGATGCCGGGCGAACCGGCGTGACGACGGATTCTCTGCCGGCGAATCCGAAACTGAAATGGAGCCGGCAGCTGCCGACGATCACTCCGGCATTCCACAGTCCGAGACTCCAGTTTGATGCCGGCTACGAACCTGTTGTCGCGAAGGGGCGATTGTTAATCGCCTCGTCCCGCAACGATTCGGTCACAGCGTACGACGCATCGACAGGACGGGAACTTTGGAATTATCGCACGAATGGTCCGGTTCGATTTGCTCCGGCTGTGTGGGAAGAGTCGGTCTGCTTTGGCTCGGACGATGGCTTTTTCTACTGCGTCGAGCTGGCGACGGGCAGGTTGCGGTGGAAGCACCAGGTAACTCCCAACGATCGCCGACTGCTGGGCAACCGGCGGTTGATTTCTGTCTGGCCGGTTCGAGGCGGCCCGGTCGTTGCCGACGGGCAGGTTTATTTCGCGGCGGGCGTCTGGCCGTTTGAAGGTGTCTTCGTTCTGTCGATGGACATCGCAACGGGCGACGTTGTCTGGCGGAATGAACGTCTGGGTTACCTGTTTGGCCAGCAGCCGCACGACACGCAGGCCATCGGCGGACTGGCTCCGCAGGGCTACCTGATTGTCAATGAGGATGAAATCGTCGTGCCATGCTCGACGGCGTACCCCGCTCGCTTGAATCGTGAAACCGGCGAGTTGATTGACTTCAAACTGCCTTCTCCCGGTCGGTTGCCCGGAGGCTGGTTCGCCGCGCTGGATCCGGAATCGGCCAGGGCTGTCCGTCGAGGAAAACTCACTTTCGACGACGTCGTGAATCGGCAACTCCACGAAGACACGATGCGTACGGGCGAGGGCGAAACCGGCGTCAGTCGCACGATTCAAGTTGGAAGTCGAGCATTTAGCTTCGACAGTGCACTGGCCGAACTCGGAATCAGCGGTGTCGAGGGGAACGTTCACTCGCTGATCGTTGCTGACTCGAAGTTGTTCGTCTCGACGCAGACCGGGAAGGTCTACTGTTTCGCCGAGCCTGGTGCGGAACCGGCTGCACCGACTGAATGGTCAGCTCCGGCTTCGCCGCTCGTTACAACACCGCAGGCGTCGAAGCTGGCCGCAGGTCTGATCGGTGAGACGACTGGCCGGCACGGCGTTGCGGTCGTGCTCGGTCTGGACGACGGAGCCCTCGTCAAAGCGTTGCTTCAGGAATCGAAGCATCATGTCATCGCCGTCGATGATGACAGAGATCGAGTTGGTCGGCTTCGGATTGAGTTGCAGTCTGCCGGCCTGTACGGAACTCGTGCGGCGGTGATCGAAGGCTCGCCGAACAACGTGTTGCTGCCCGCGTACCTGGCAAACCTCATTACGACGGAGACGCCTGGCGGGCTTCAGAATGCGTCGCCTGAATTGCTCCAGACGCTCCGACCGTTTGGCGGTGTCGCCGTGCTGGGGATCAAGGTAGACGACGATTTCGTTTCAACAAAGAGCCTGACCGCTCAGAAGCCGGGCCGATTTCTGGCTGCAGAGTTCAACGGCCGTGCTCTGGTCCGCCGAATTGGAGCGTTGCCCGGCACCGCTGATTACCAGGGTGGTTACGCTCACTGCGAAGACACGCTGGTGCGGTTTCCGCTGGGAGTGCTCTGGTTTGACGACACGCTCGCCCACTTTAAGAGGTCGCCTCAGCCGCTGTTTACAAACGGTGTCATGGTGTCTCGACCCAAGGATTGGCATGCGCCGAGAATCAAAGGCAATTGGTCCGTCGATTACCCGCTGATGCGGCCCGTTCTTTCTGATATCTACACCGGGCGAGTCTTCGATGACTCGGAACAGCCGGTGCTGAGGAAGTCGTTGCCGGCGCCTGACCTGACGACTCCTCAACAGAGTTACTACCACGCGCCGGATCAGAAGACGGCACTGCTGCCGAATCCGCCTGATCCAGCACTCGCTGGCGAACGCGTTAATCCGATGACCGGACTGAAAGAGCCGCGAGTCATTCCCAAAACTTACGGCTGCGATGGCGGAGTGGATTACGGAATGTTCTACACGCTGCGCAGCGGCACGGCGGCGTTCTATGACAAGACATTGGAGAGCGGAACGGTCTTCATCAGCGGCCCCCGCAGCGGCTGTACGAACAGCATCATTCCGTCGGGCGGGCTCTTGAACGTTCCGTACTTCTACGAAGGCTGCACTTGCAGTTACCCGCTTCCAACAGCGCTGTCGATGGTGGCCATGCCCGAAACTCACGAACAGTGGTCTTCGTGGGGGAATGAACCTGTCAAGCCGGCATCGATCGAACGGATCGGTTTGAACTTCGGAGCGCCGGGTGACCGCAAGACTCGCGACGGAACGCTCTGGCTGGATTATCCATCCGTCGGCGGCCCGTCTCCACAGATCAAAGTGGTGACAAAGCCCGCAAACGCAACGATCATCTACCGGCACAGCAACTGGATCAAGGGCGGTGAAGCCTGGCCGTGGGTTGTGGCATCAGCCGTCGAAGGCCTGGAAGAGTTGGCTCTGCACGACCTGAAGCCCGGTCGATACACGGTGAAGCTTTACTTCGCAGAACTCTCAGAGGATGCCTCCGATGCCCGAATTCAATCAGTCAATTTGCAGGGCAAGACTGTCCTCAGCGACTTTGACATTCGCTCAAGAGCCGGCGAAATGATGACCGGTATCGTCGAAGAATTAGACGACGTCTCCGTCGATGGCATGCTGACGATCAACCTTCGGGCGACTCGGGGAAAATCACTGATCAGCGGCGTCGAGATCATCCGCAACCAGAATCAGTGACTGAGCAGGGGGGCACTGCCTGCAAGTTCCACGTCTGATTTCCAACCGAATGGTGGGTGGTGCCCACCCTGTCTCTTCCAATTCGCTCAGTTCATTCGTAGTCAGCAGTCGTCAAACTTCTGAGGACTGACTGTTGCCAGGTTCTGAGTTCTTTCTGCATGGAGGCTGCGACTTCGGGTTGAATGTCGACGAGGTTCTTTGTCTCGGCTGGGTCGTCGTGCAGGTCGAACAGTTCGCTTTCGGCTTTCCCGCCTCGCTTGCTGTTGACGATCAGTTTGAACCGATTGTCCAGGAGAACTCTTGAGCCGGCGAAGTCATCGTCGACGATGGTCGGGTGGTGAAAGTTCTTGAAGTTGCGGGTGAAGAGGTCACCCATCATTTTGACGAGGGGTGTCGTGCCACGCTGAAGTTCGGTCTCAATATACGGTTCATTCTTTGAGTCTGCTCCTGCATCGAACTCCCAGAAACCGATCGGGTTGGGACGCTCCGTCATTGTTCCGTTGATGACTGGTGAGAGGTCGATCCCGTCGAGCGGTCGGTCCGGCAGCGACGTCCCGGTGAGTTGGCAAAGCGTCGGCAGCATGTCGCTGGTGACCGAGTTCACATTCGAGGTGGTTGGTCTGTCGATTCCAGCGGGCCATTCAATGACCCCAGGCACTCGGATGCCGCCTTCGTACATGTTTCCTTTCTGCCCTCGATACGGGGACGTGACGATGCCGTCGCCCGGTGTGCCATTGTCGCCGCAGTACCAGACGAGTGTGTTGTCTCGGAGGCCTGACTGCTTCAGCCAGTCGCGCAGCTGACCGATCGAACGGTCCATCGCGGTGATTTCGGCATAGCGCTCCCGCAGGACGTCTCGAAGAGGACGCTTTGTCGGGCGACCGGTTTCATTCGACGTTAGCTTGACTTGTTTTGCTGCGTACTCCGCGGGCAGGTCGTCGTACAGTTCCAGGTCTTTTTTCAGTCCGCTGTAGGGTTCGTGAGGCGATCCGAACCAGACGACAGCAAAGAACGGCTGCTTCGTCTGCTGAGTCCTCGACAGGAACTGGATCGTTTCAGCGATGACGATCTCTGAACTTTCACCCTCGAATGTCCTTGGCGGCTCGCCGTTGCGAGAGAAAACAGGATTCAGTTCGAAGAAGTTGTCGTGCGACAACCACTCGTCGAAGCCCATCGCTCCAGGGTTTGTTGGCGACGCAGCTTTGACCGGGCCAAGATGCCATTTGCCGAAATGCCCGCAGGTGTATCCGGCCTTGCTCAACAGATGTGCGATGGTGACTTCTTCCGGACGAATTGAATAACCCGGCGAGAACGTCCCGTAGCGGTTGGGATGCCGCCCGGTCATGACGCTTCCACGAGTCGGCGAGCACGATGGATGAGCCGAATAAAACCGATCCAGCCGCAGCCCGGAAGCCGCCATTTCATCCAGCACCGGCGTCTTCAGATGCGGATGGCCGTTGTAGCCCGTTTCGTCCCAGCCATGATCGTCGCCCATCAGGAGAATGATGTTGGGCGGTTCGGCTCCTGAAGCGGGACCGGCAATCACACTCAGCAGAGCAAGCAGCACCAGCTTATTGAGAGCAGCAATTCTTGTTGGATCGTTCATGTCATTCCTGTCGGGATGCTTCCTGGTAGCGACAATGGGGCACGCGGCAGAATTACTTCTTCAGTTCTTTGACGCGGATGTTTCGGAACAGGACTTCGCCTTTGGCGCCTTTGTGAATCTGCAGGCCGAAGAAACCTTTTGAGTAAGTGCCGTCGTCGACCCAGTGAGCGGCGGGGACTCCGTTCACCCACGTTTTCATGACGTTGCCTTTGGCGGAGATCGTCACGCGGTTCCACTCGCCTTCTTTCGCGGCCGCACGAGCTGCTTCGTGCTCTTTCAGCCACAGTGGATAAAAGTAGCCGCCGCAGCTTTGACCATAGATTCCGCCGGACCAGTGTCGGTCTGTGGAAAATCCTTCCATTTCGGCCTGAGGACCGAAGACGGTTTCTGTGTCGCCTTTACCAGGTTTGGACTGGGCTCGGAACATGATTCCCGTATTGCAGTCGACTTTCCACTTCATGTCGCAACTGAAAACGAAATCGGTGAAGCCGGCATTCTCGGTCGACAGATAAGTGCTGTTCGAACCGGGGACACACTTGCCGACGATCATTCCATCTTTCGCAGAGAACTCACAGGTTCCGCCCTTCGGCGTCCAGCCGGTCAGGTCTTTGCCGTTGAACAACGAAACGAAACCGTCCTTCAGATTCGGTTCGTCATCCGTGTTGAGCAGCTGGTTCTCTGGTTCTGGTACGTTCTCCTGCTTCTCGTATTTCCTGATCCACGCTTCCTGCCGCGGATCCAGCTCGCCGGAATAAACAATGGAACTTGCGACAAAGCAGAAAGTAAACGAAAGAAGGCAGGCGCGTTTCATGGGGATGTTCCAGGGCAGTTTGAATAATTCGAGCGGTGAAGTTGTTTTACGCAAAGTCACGATGACGAACGATTGGCGATTCTTAACCGCTTTGCGATTTCGCGTCACACCTCCCGCCAGGCTTTCCTGGACAGGGATCTGCAGACGTGTTCAAAGAGGATGCGGGCTGGGGGGGACGGTGGCCGGTGGAACTCGGCTGGCAAGAAGCTTTTCAAGCTGCTCGATGACCTCCGAACCGAGGACGTGTTCGATGTCGTCGGCATCGCGGTCGACGTGGCTGGGAGCGATCTCGGCGTGCGCGATCAGGTACATTTCCCAGAGCCGGTGATTGCGCACCGCGCGGCGGGCTGTCGATGCTCCGGATTCTGTCAGTCGCCAGCCGTTTTCAGAATCCATGCGGATGGTCCCTTCCCGCTCGGCGGCGGCGATGACCCGTCGAACTCGGCGAGTAGACCAGGAGCGGTGACTCAACAGCTCGGCAATCTCCACGGCTTGCCTGGCAAATACGTTTGATCCGTCATCCGGCGCGATGCCTTTCTCTTTGAGCAGGCGTGCTTCGTTGATTTCGTACATCGCGCGCAATAAATCGTCGCGACCGATGCGGCGTCGATTGTGGGCATGTCTCAGCCAACGCTGCATGATTCCTCGCCGCGTTCCGAAGAGCATGCTCAAGACGAAGAATGCCGTTCCAGCCAGAACGATCGTCGGGCCTCCTGCGAGTTTGGGCACCATCGCGCTGAGCAATGAGCCCACCGTCGCGCTGGCTCCGCCGATGGCCGCCGCGACGAAAGTCATTTTCGCAAAGTTATCGGTCCAGAATCGGGCAGCCGTTGGAGGTGTGATCAGCAGAGCCACCATCAGAATGCCGACGCTTTCCAGACCGATGACGGTGATGCCGACGACCAGGCCCGTCAGTCCGAGATCGAGTAGCCCCACCGGCCAGCCCTGAGCGGCGGCGAAGTCTTCGTCAAAGCTGAGGATCGCCAGCTCTTTGAAAAGCAGCAGGCTCAGCACCAGAACAACTGCGGTGGCTTTGGCAATGAGGGTGACGTCTGCCGCGATCATCGTCGACGCCGACCCCAGAATGAATTGCTGAAGCCCGGCCTGGTTCCCGGTTGGCAGTTCCTGGACCGTTTTAAAGAGGACAGCGCCGAATCCGAAGAAGACTCCAAGAACCGTCGCCAGCGCGGCGTCAGGTTTGACAACGGAGTAACGTCGAATAATGCCGACGCAGACGACGGCGAGCAGTCCGGTTGAGGCAGCTCCCGCCAGCAGCCAGTGCAGAGAACGTCCGGAACCAGGCGAAACGGCTTCGCCGATCAGAAACGCGATTGCTACGCCAGGCAATGCCGAGTGGCTGACAACGTCGCCGATCAACGCCTGCCTTCGCAGCAGCATGAACGTCCCGACAATTCCCGACGTCACTCCCAGCAGCATTGTTCCCAGCAGGACGACGCGTGTGTTGTAATCCTGAAGCGTGAGGACGCGGATGATGTCGTTGGAATCGGCGGCGAACGTTGAGGTCGGAAGTGTGAAGAAGAGAAAGAAGAACATCGAACATCGAAGGAAACGTGGCGAACGTGCCGGTTGATGGTTCAACGTTCTTTCTTCGGCATTGAACATTCGACGTTGGAAGTTCAACCCGTTCGATGTTGAGTATTCGATGTTCGATGTTCGATGTTCGATGTTCGCCCAGTTCAACTTTCGCCTCGCATCGTCATTCGATGACCCACCTGGTCGAGGAGTGCCAGTTTGCCGCCGTAGGTCGATCGCAGGTTTTCAGTGGTGAAGACTTCTTCGACCGGGCCGCTGGCGACGAGGCGCAGATTCAGCAGGATGACTTCGTCGAAGTATTCCTCGACCGTCTGCAGATCGTGATGCACGACGAGGGCCGTCTTGCCGGCCTGCTGAAGATCCCGCAGCACGTCGACAATGGCTCGTTCGGTGGCGGCGTCGACTCCGGCGAACGGTTCGTCCATGAGGTACAGGTCGGCTTCCTGGGCAAGCGCTCGTGCCAGAAAAACTCGCTGCTGCTGGCCGCCGGAAAGCTGGCTGATCTGCCGCATCGCGAAGTCCTGCATGCCGACTCGAACGAGCGCTTTCATTGCTCGCTGACGATGTTGTTTTCGCACAGGCCGGAACCAGCCGATTTTTCGGTACAGCCCCATGGTAACGGCTTCCAGAGCGTTGACCGGAAAGTCCCAGTCGACGGAACTCCGCTGCGGAACGTAGCCAACACGCCCTCGTTGTTTTCGATACGGACCTCCGAACACCGCCACGCTGCCGGAAATTGTCGGAACGAGATTCAAAGCCGCTTTGATGAGCGTGCTCTTGCCTGCTCCGTTTGGTCCGACGATCGCGATCAGCTTGCCGGGAGGAGCGTCGTAGTCGATATCCCACAAGACCGGCTGCCGATGGTAGGCCACGGTCATGTCGTGGATCGAAAGCGGTGACCACTCAGGATGAATGACTTCGCTGGTGGCTGGTGGCTGGTGGCCGGTGGCTGGTTTCATGTTAGTGTTCAGTCTTGTTGCTGAGCTTTCCCTGCCATCCTTGTTCCGGGGCTTTGCCGCCGAGGGCTCTTGCGATTTTTGTCGCGTTGTGATCCATCATGCCGATGTAGGTGCCTTCGTAAGTTCCAGATGCTCCCATCGCGTCGGAGTAAAGTTCGGCTCCGATTTTCAATGTCCAGCCGCGCGAGCCGCAACCTTCGATGACGGCTTCTATGTTCTTTTGAGAAACGCTCGACTCAATGAAGATCGCGGGGACTTTGTTCTCGACGATAAAATCGACGAGCGAGTTGATGTCCGAGATCGCGGCCTGCGAGTCTGTCGAAATTCCCTGGATCGCCTTCACTTCGATTCCGTAAGCCTGAGCGAAATAGCCGAACGCGTCGTGAGCAGTGACCAGGTAGCGTTGTTCCTTCGGGATCGTGGCGATGACTTTTCGGATGTAGGCATCGAGTTCTGACAGCTGCTTTCGGTACTCATCGGCGCGGGACTGGTACTCGTCGGCCGATCCGGCATCCAGTGTGCCGAGTTCTTTGGAAACGTGCCCAACGCACTCGCTCCACAGTTTGACGTCCATCCAGACGTGCGGATCCCAGTGACCTTCGAACTCGGGCGGTTCTCGCAGCTTCTCACGGTCCAGGCCTTCGGTCACTGGAAAGACTGGTTTGCCTTTTCGACCGACAAGGGCAAAGTCGTCAGCCATACGCCCTTCGAGCATCAGGCCGGTGTAAAAGACAGCGTCGGCTCCGAGCATCTTTTTTACGTCGTTGCTTCCCGCTGTGAACATGTGCGGATCCTGATTGCCGGTGATCAGGCCGGTAACGATTGCTCGGTCGCCAGCGACGGCTGTAACGACATCGGTGACCATCGCCGTTGTTGTGACGATGTTGAGCTTCCCGACCGGGTTGGCGTCGCGGGCTCCGGAAGCTGACCCAACTGTTCCGGTTCCTTCGGAAGAGCCGTTGGTCCCTGCTGGACCGTTCGAGCCAGAGCACCCGCAGACGAGTCCCGCTGCGACGACAATTACGCTCAGCGCGGCGAGCCGGGCGGTCGATGTCAGGAATTCCGGGTGTTGATGCAGCATGGCAGGGCTCCGTGTGCGTGGTACTTGTCGATCAACTGAAGAATCGTCCGGTCTGGCTGAACCAGCTTTGCGAAGATCCCGGTCATCCCGTGGTCCGAGGAATTTTTTTTGATTGATCAAAATATCGCTGTCGTGACCGGTTGGCAAGCGACTGGATGACAATACCTATTGTTTGAAAGTGAAATGAGTAGGCGAATTCGAACGAATGAGTCAGAGATGCGGACGTTTACACTTCAGCAGAATCTGCGACCAGAACGCCACAACTGCCCAGTCTCTCTGCCTTGGTTGCCGGTGTTCGAGCGGACTGGCATAATCTCCAACCCTTCAGGAGCTTCCGGCGATTTTCCGCGCTGCGCGATGGAATGATTCGGCAGAGGTGATCGAACCCGGCGGCGGCACAGTCGCTCAAGTCATTCAGCGAAAATCGGCCACGGAACAGATCGGCCGAACTATTTTGCCGGTCCCGCTTCCGGCTTTCAGATTACTCCCAACAGTTTTCCGAGCCCTTTTATGAGTGCAAACGTCACGCCAGGTGTATCGACTGATCCAGCCGCGAGTTTCGACCCTGCAGAGCTTGATGAATGGTTCGATTCCCTCGACGACCTGCTGAATCGATATGGGCGCGAGCGGGTTCAGCAAATGCTGACGCTGCTCCAGGAGCGAGCTTACCAATGCGGCGTGCATCTGCCGTTCACTGCGAACACACCCTACATCAACACGATTTCCACGCAGGACCAGCCGCACTATCCGGGCAAACGCGACCTTGAAAGACGTATCAAAAGCATTATTCGCTGGAACGCGATGGCGATGGTCGTCCGAGCGAATCGAGACTTTGCGGGAGTCGGCGGGCACATTTCTACATTCGCTTCCTGTGCGACTCTGTACGAAGTCGGCTTTAACCATTTCTTTCACGCTCGGACGGAAGATCACACTGGCGACATGGTCTACTTCCAGGGGCATTCTTCGCCGGGTGTTTACTCGCGAGCGTTCATGGAAGGTCGCCTGACCGAAGAAAACCTGCTGCGTTTTCGACGTGAGATTCCGCGAGGCGGCGGGCTGTCTTCTTATCCTCATCCGTGGCTGATGCCGGATTTCTGGCAGTTCCCGACCGTGTCGATGGGGCTTGGGCCAATTACCGCAATTTATCATGCCCGGTTTTTGCGTTACCTGGAGCATCGAGGTCTGCGGGACACTTCGAAGTCGAATGTCTGGGCTTTCCTGGGCGATGGTGAAATTGACGAGCCGGAATCGCTGGGGGCAATCACGCTCGCTTCGCGCGAGAACCTCGACAATTTGATCTTTGTCGTCAACTGCAACCTGCAGCGTCTTGACGGACCGGTTCGAGGCAACGGCAAGATCATCCAGGAACTTGAAGCCGCCTTCCGAGGTGCCGGCTGGAACGTAATCAAAGTCATCTGGGGCGGCCTGTGGGAGCAACTGTTAGCTGCCGATGACGATGGCATTCTCGTGCGGCGCATGGGCGAAGTCGTCGACGGGCAATACCAGAAGTATTCTGTCGAGACGGGGGCTTACATTCGCGAGCACTTCTTCAACTCGCCTGAGCTGAAGAAAATGGTCGAGCACATGTCGGACAGCCAGTTGGAGAAACTGAACCGCGGCGGTCACGACCCTGAAAAAGTCTACGCCGCGTATAAGGCCGCAGTAGACCATCAGGGATCCCCGACGGTCATCCTCGCGAAAACGATCAAAGGGTATGGTCTGGGTGAAGCGGGCGAAGGCCGCAACGTCGCTCACAACGTGAAGAAAGCGAACGAGCAGGAGCTGATGGAATTCCGCAATCGGTTCGGTATTCCGGTCAGCGACGAAGACGTCGAGGACATCGACTTTTATCAGCCACCTCCGGAAAGCAGTGAAGCGAAGTATCTGCATGAGCGGCGTAAATCGCTGGGCGGCTTCCTGCCCGCTCGCCGGCCGACAGACGAGAAGATCGAGATTCCATCATTCGAAGACTGCATTGGATTTCACGACAAACGGCTGGTCGACAAAACTGGATCGACGACCGGTGTCTTCGGGCAGTTTCTCAGCTTCCTGCTGAAGGATAAGTCGATCGGCAAGCGGCTGGTTCCGATCATCCCTGACGAAGCGCGCACTTTCGGTATGGAAGGTCTCTTCCGGCAATGCGGGATCTACTCCAGTAAGGGCCAGCTTTACGAACCGGTCGACCGCGATCAGACGATGTACTATCGCGAGGCCAAAGACGGACAGATTCTCGAAGAAGGGATCAACGAAGCCGGAGCGTTGTCGTCGTTCATCGCGGCCGGCACGGCGTACTCGAATCTCGGCGTCAACATGATTCCGATGTACATTTTCTATTCGATGTTCGGCTTTCAGCGAGTTGGCGATCTGATCTGGTGTGCGGCTGATTCGCGAGCGAAAGGCTTCCTGCTCGGCGGTACTTCTGGTCGAACAACGCTCAACGGTGAAGGTCTGCAGCACGAGGACGGACACAGTCATCTGATCGCGACGACCGTTCCTAACTGCGTCGCGTACGACCCCGCCTACGGGTACGAAGTCATTGCCATCATTCGTGACGGCATGAGAAGGATGTACCAGGACGACGAATCGCTGATTTACTACCTCAGTGTTTACAACGAAGACTACCAGATGATGGCGATGCCTAAGGGATGCCACGACGGCATTCTCAGCGGCATGTACAAACTGCGAAGTACCGAGTCTTCCAACGCCAAAGCGAAGCAGCGTCCGCAACTGTTTGGCAGCGGAACGATCCTTAATGAAGTCCTGCGTGCTCAGGATATGCTGGCTTCACAGTACGGAATCGGCACCGACGTCTGGAGCGTTACCAGCTACTCGGAACTTTGCCGGGAAGCCATGCAGGCTCAGCGCTGGAATCGTCTGCACCCGACGGAAGCTCCGAAAATCAGCTATCTGGAAAAAACGCTGAAAGGCATCGACGGTCCATTCATTTCGTCGAGCGATAATGTTCGACTGGTCGCCGATCAGATTCGCGAATGGGTGCCTGGCAACTATGTCATTCTGGGAACTGACGGTTTTGGGCGTTCGGACACACGACCACAGCTGCGTCGCCACTTTGAAATCGACGCCGAATGCGTCACCTACACGACACTGGCCACACTCGCGAAGAACGGAAACTTTGACAAAAACCGACTGCCGCAGGTGCTTGCCGATCTGAAGATCGACCCTGAAAAAGTCGATCCGCTCTACGCTTAATGAGGAATGCGTCGAGACGCACCCTGCGGTTCCTGCTTCGACCCCAATCGATCACAACTCACGACCAGAAGAGACAACCATGGCCGAGTTCAAAATTCCGAACATCGCGGAAGGCATCTCAGAAGTCGATCTTGCAGCGCTCACCGTTTCGGTGGGGGACGTCATTGAACCAGGTGCCGTCGTCGCCGAGGTTGAGACCGACAAAGCGGCCACAGATATTGACTGTCCGATCGGTGGTAAGGTCGTGAAGATTCACGCCAATCCTGGTGACACGCTGGCAGTCGGAGCGGTCCTGCTAACGATCGAAGCCGCGGATGCTGCACCGGCTGCCCCGGTTGAAAAAGCACCAGCGGCTCCCGCCGCAGCCGAACCAGCTTCAGCACCAACACCTGCTCCAGCCGCTGAAGCTCCTCAGCCTGCGTCACCTGCTGCGGCCCCGGCAACTGCGTCACCCGCTCCTGTGGCTAGCGATGGTCCGGCAGACGATCGCGCTCCTGCTCCGGCCGGACCGGCCACTCGCCGATTGGCTCGTCAGTTGGGAGTCGACCTTCACGATGTCACCGGCTCAGCCGCTGGCGGTCGAATCACGCAGGAAGATGTTAAGTCACACGTCAAACGAGTCATGGAAGGTGGCGGCGCCGCTTCAGGTGGAGGCGGCAGTTATGCACCACCACCGCTGCCTGACTTCAGCAAGTGGGGCGACGTCGAACGCGAGCCGATGAACAAGATCGCAAGATCGGCCGCGGCCAACCTCAGCATGTGCTGGAACGTGATTCCGCACGTCACGCAGCACGATCTGGTCGACATTACCGATCTCGAAGCCGCACGGCGTCGCTATTCGGAAATCGCCAAGAAGACCGGTGCTCCGAAAGTCACCATGACTGCCATCGCGATGAAGGCGTCGGTTGTTTGTCTGAAAGAGTTTCCGAAGTTCAATTCCAGCCTCGATCCGCAGACTAACGAAATCGTTTACCGCAAGTATTTCAACATCGGGTGCGCGGTGGATACTCCGAACGGGCTGCTCGTTCCCGTGATCAAAGATTGTGATCGTAAGAGCGTCGCGGAAATCGGTACAGAACTGGCCGATGTTGCTGGCCGGGCTCGCGAGCGTAAGGTCTCGATGGACGAAATGCAGGGAGCCTGTTTCACCATCACGAATCTTGGCGGCATCGGCGGAACGGCTTTCACTCCAATCGTGAACTACCCCGAAGTCGCGATTCTGGGAATGTCCCGCGGCCGCAAAGAGTTGCAGATCATCGATGGCGAGATCGAAGAGCGACTCATGTTGCCACTGTCGATGTCGTACGACCATCGGGTCATCAATGGGGCAGACGCAGCGCGATTCATCGTTCGACTGGGCCAGCTACTGTCTGACGCGTTTAATCTGGCATCAACGATTTGAAACAGGCCACAACTCGTCAGTAGCGAAACGGCGACGACGCTCGGTGACATCTTTCGTGGCGCTGATGCGTCATGGCCAGCGGTGGTTTCGAAGTTCGCGCTGTATTGACAACGCACGTTGCTACTCTTAATGAGACGTACACAACGGTAGTGGGCAGCAACCGAGTGGATGGGCAAAACTATGTCTCAGTCAGCTTTGGAAACGCAGGAACGCAATGGCGTTACAGTCATCATCCTGGGCGAGCAGTACGACAATCTGGATGAGCCGGCTCTTCAGGCAGCTGCGGAAAAATTACTGGAAATCGCGCAGACGACCGATCCACCGTTGATCGTCGTAGACATGGGCCGAACAAAGTTTTTCGGTTCGGCGTTTCTAGGCACACTGTTCCGAGTATGGCGACGATTGACCAGCCGGGGCGGAAAGATGTGCGTCTGCTGTGCGACAGGCCCATGTGCAGAAGTGCTGGAGATCACGCAGGTCAATCGTTTGTGGGATCTGCATGAAACACGAGAAGCGGCTGTCGAATCGCTGAAATCCTGAAGGCCGATGGCAGTTTGATCGCAAGCGGAAGTTGCGGATCACCGGTCGGCGCATCACCAACCGACGGAGCGAAGTTATGGTGCGAACTCACGTCGCCAGAGTCCTGAAAGAGGCCCAGCCGGGCGAGACAGTCAAAGTTGGAGGCTGGGTTCGAACTCGCCGTGATTCGAAACAGGGCTTTTCGTTTGTCGAACTGAACGACGGAAGCTGTTTCAGCAGCATCCAGATCGTTGTCGACGCGGACACGCCCGGCTATGACTGCATCAAAGATGTGACCACAGGAAGCTGCGTCTCGGTCACGGGCGAAGTGAAAGATTCGCCCGGTAAGGGACAGCGAGTCGAACTTCATGCTCAGGAATTGACTCTGCACGGCACTGCACCGGGTGACACCTACCCGTTGCAGAAGAAGGGGCACAGCTTCGAATTTCTCCGCGAGATCGCTCACCTTCGCCCTCGGACGAACACGTTCGGCGCGATCACTCGCGTTCGCAATGCGGCGTCGGCGGCAGTGCACGAATTTTTTCAGGATCGAGGTTTTTATTACATCCAGACACCGGTCATCACAACCAGCGACTGCGAAGGCGCCGGGCAGATGTTTACGGTGACAACGTTGAATCTGGAACGCATCGCCGAAGTGCAGACAAAGCTCGACTACGCGCAGGATTTCTTCGGTAAACGAGCCGCTCTGACGGTCAGCGGTCAGCTTGAAGCGGAGATCTTCGCTTGCGGGATGGGCGATTGTTACACGTTCGGCCCAACGTTTCGTGCTGAAAATTCCAACACGACTCGACACCTGGCAGAGTTCTGGATGATCGAGCCGGAGATGCCGTTTTACGAACTGACGGACAACATGGAGCTGGCCGAGCAGTTTGTTCAGCACGTCATCAATCGAGTTCTCGAACGATGCGCCGAAGACATGGAGTTCTTCAACCAGCGAATCGACAAGACCGTGCTGGAAACGCTCCGCAACATCACTGAGAACAGGTTCATCCGGTTGCCGTACACCGAGGCTGTCGAGATTCTGCTGAAAAGTGGGCAGACGTTCGAGTACCCGGTCGAGTGGGGACACGATCTTCAGTCCGAGCACGAACGATTTCTTACCGAGCAGCACTTCAAGCAGCCAGTCATCCTGTTCGACTATCCGCGAACGATTAAACCGTTCTACATGCGGTGCAACGACGACGGCAAAACCGTCCGGGCTATGGACGTCCTCGTTCCTCGCATTGGCGAAATTATCGGCGGCAGTCAGCGTGAAGAACGGCTCGACGTTCTGGAGTCACGCATGAAAGAATGCGGCCTCGAACCACAGGAGTACTGGTGGTACGTCGATCTTCGACGTTACGGAACAGTGCCACACTCCGGCTTCGGACTCGGCTTCGAACGGCTGATTCAACTGATGACCGGTATGCAGAACATCCGTGATTGCATCCCGTTCCCTCGCGTTCCGAAGAGCGCGGAATTCTAAACCTGTCGCCATGTTGCGATGGGTGGGCGCAGTGTGGCTACGTCAGGATGTTGTGGACGACTCGCCCTTCGACGTCGGTCAGCCGGAAGTTGCGACCGCTGTAGGGGTAGGTCAGCTTTTCGTGGTCCAGGCCGAACTGGTGCAGGATCGTGGCGTGCAGATCGTGGACGTGGACCTTGTCCTCGACAGCAGTGAAGCCGAAGTCGTCGGAGGCTCCATGGATTGTCCCACCTTTAATACCGCCTCCGGCTACCCACATCGTGAATCCGTTGGGGTTGTGGTCGCGACCGTCGCCGCTTTGCGACGTTGGCGTTCTGCCGAATTCTCCGCCCCAGATCACCAGCGTCTCGTCGAGCAGCCCTCGTTGTTTCAGGTCGGTCAGTAACTGAGCGACTGGTTGGTCAATGTCTTTGCAGAGCTTTTCGTTCTGTGCGTTGTGTTTGCTGTGAGTGTCCCAGGGCTGGCGGTTTCCGTAGTAGACCTGGACAAAGCGAACGCCTTTTTCACTCAGCCGTCGGGCCAGAAGACACGCCTTTGAGAACTGACTTTCTCCGTACGCCGCCTGCGTTTCCTTAGTCTCGTCAGCGATGTCGAACGTGTCGAGCGCTTCGAACTGCATTCGATAAGCCAGTTCCATCGATCGAATCCGAGTTTCCAGTGAGTCATCACCGGGTCGTAGTTTCTGATGTTCGCGGTTGAGCCTTTTGATCAGGTCGAGCTGTTCTCGCTGCTGGTCTCTGGCGAGGAAGTCGTTCTTCAGATGCGGGATCATCTTTGCGGGAGTCAGGTCTGAATTGTTGATATGCGTCGCCTGATGGCGCCCCGGTAGAAAGGCAGCGCCCCACAGCTTCGGACCGACCACCGGCTTGCCAGGGCAAAGTGCGATGTAACCAGGCAGGTTGTCGTTTTCCGTTCCCAGCCCGTACGACATCCACGCCCCGAGACTCGGCCGCGTCGGAGTCAGCACGCCGAGATTCATCATGCACAGCGCAGGCGCGTGATTCGGAAAGTCGGTGTGCATCGACCGGATGATCGCCATGTCGTCGATGTGTCGGGCGGTTTTCTGGAGATGTTCGGAAACCGGAATTCCCGACTGCCCGGAGGGAATGAATCGAACGGTCGACGGCATCAATCCCGCTGTGGGCGAGGCGGTGCGAATGTCGGCACCCGGCGGCTTCTGGCCTTCCAGTTTCTTGAGCAGCGGCTTCGGATCGAACGTGTCGACCTGCGATGGTCCTCCGCTCATGAAGAGGAAGATTGCCCGCTTCGCTCGCGGAGCAAAGTGCGGAAGCTGCGGCGCTGCCGAGGCAGAATTCTGCAGCAGACCCGCCAGGCCCAGCGCACCAAAGCCGCCTCCGACAGTGCTGAGCATGTGGCGGCGTGAGACCTGTTGCGGAGAAGTGTTTTGTGGTTGGCTCATAACGGTCAGTCGATGTACAGGAATTCGTTGCTGCTGAGTAAAGCGTGAGCGTAGCGGTTCCACCTGATTTGCGAATCGTTGCCAGCTTCGATCGCCATAGGATTGTCGCTGGAATCGTCTACTTCTGATCCGACCACTGGTGTGTCACTGCCGGCTTCCCCGGCAGGATTTGCAGCTCGACTTGTTGCACTGCCGGGCAAGCCCGCAGTGGTTGCCGAAAGTGCTTCGTCGGTTGGCAGAAACTCGCGAGCGATCGTTGCTTCCGCGACCGAGGCGTCGCGCGAGAAGAGCAGCCGATGGGCGAACTGAATTTTCTGTTCGACGGTTTCGTTGTCGCTCCTGGCCACTCGTGTTGCCAGAGCCGTTGCCTGTTCCCGCATGAAGGGTGAATTCAGCACAAACATCTGCTGCAGCGGAGTCGTCGTGTCCGATCGTTTGGCACAGTGAATGGCCGGGTCGGGAAAATCGAATGTCTGCAACGTGTCGCTGAGTTTGTGTCGCGAGACGGCTGCGTACAGTGTTCGGCGTTTGAAGTCTGCTTGATCAGCGTCTCCCGATGGCCCGCCGACTTTGTTGTCGAGTTGCCCGCTGACAGCCAGCACCGAGTCTCGAAACGCTTCGGCGCTCAGACGCTGACGATTGAAATGAGACAACAGCCGGTTGTCCGGGTCGACCGACTTGAGCTGGTTCGCGGAAATCGGCGACGGCACGGAAGACTGCTGGTAGGTGGCTGAAAGTATGATTTCGCGGTGCAGCCATTTCAGCGACCAGCCGTTTTCCATAAACCGAACGGCCAGATCGTCGAGCAGTTTCGGGTGAGAAGGCTTCGAACCGGTGAGGCCAAAGTTGCTGGGCGAGTCGACCAGTCCAACCCCGAAGTGGTGCATCCAGACGCGGTTGACAATCACGCGAGCCGTGAGCGGGTTATCTCGACTGGTGATTGCACGGGCGAGTTCCAGACGACCGCTGCCGTTGGTGTAAGTCTCACGTTTCTCTGGCGAGAGCACCCGCAGAAAGCCTCGCTGCACTGGCTGACCGAGCCGCCCGGCGTCACCGCGAATGAAGACGTTCAAGTCTCGCGGCTCGCTCGGGTAATAGACGATCTTCATTTTTTCTTTGGTGATCTCTTCGACTCGAACCTGCTCTTCGGTCAACGCGTTGGCGACGGGAATTTCGAAGCCGGGGGTCTTCCTGAGTTCGGCGATTTCCGCTTTCGTTTCTTTCGTGCTGGCTTTGGCCTTCTCGATCAGTGCCTTCGCTTCGGTGATTCGTTGTTGAGTCTTGTCGACGTCAAAAACTTCCGGCTCCACTTTTTGGGTCGTGCTGTCAGACTTGTTTTCGGTCGGCGTTTCCGGAGCGGATGGTTCCACTCCGGCTGCTGTCGATGTGGAGTGTTCTTTGAGTTTCTTCTCCAGCTCGGCGATCTCTTTGGGCAGTTCTTTGAGCTGCTTCGCCCATTCGGCGACCTGCTCTTCGAGTTTCGTGACCTGGTCACGCACCGGCTGTGTTTTCGCGATTTCTTTGTCGGAGATGACTGGCCGGGTCGTTTGTCGGCACGAAGCGAAAATACTTGCCAGCGAGTAATAGTCTTCGACCGTGACGGGGTCGTACTTGTGGTCGTGGCAGCGTGCGCAGGCCAGTGTCAGGCCGAGCAGTCCTCGCCCGATGGCATCGACTCGGTCTTCCCACTCGTCGGCGTAGCGGTTTTCCAGAACGAGTTTCGCCAGTGCGACCTCCTTGTGATACGACGGGGCGAGTCCCTGAAAGCCAAGCGCCGCGTGATCTTCCGGACCGGTCTCGTCGAGGAAGTCTGTCGCGAGCTGCCGCACGATGAACTCGTCGTAGGGCACGTCGTTGTTCAACGCCTGGACCACCCAGTCTCGATACCGCCAGGCGTGAGGATACGGTCCGTTGTGCGGACCCATGTTCGTGTTGTCTTCCGAGTAGCGGGCGACGTCGAGCCAGTGCCGCGCCCACCTTTCACCATAGCTCGGCGAATCCAGCAGTCGATCAACCAGTTGTGCGAACGCGTCGGGAGAAGTATCGCTCAGAAACTCATCGAGCTGCTCACTCGTCGGCGGCAGGCCGGTGAGGTCGAAGCACGCTCGTCGCAACAGCGTGTGACGTTCTGCCCGCTCGGCGTGCGTCAGGCCGGTATGTTCGAGCTTCGCCAGGACGAAGGCATCGATCGGCTTCTGAATCCACTCCGCGTCTTTGACGGGGGGGGCGGTGTGCCGTTCAGGCGGCTGCAACGACCAGTGCTGCCGAGCGAGTTTCCAGTCAATTTCTTTCCGCGACGTCGCATCCGTCGGAGCATCCCGCGGATCAGCAGCGCCCATCGAAATCCACTTTTCGAAATCCGCAATCACTTTGTCTGGAAGCTTGCCCTCTGGCGGCATTTTGTACGAGTCCTCGCCGTACCGAATCGCCTCAATCAGCAGACTCTCGTCCAGCTTCCGAGGAACGACCGACGGTCCGGAGTCTCCGCCAGCCTGCGCCGCCTGCCGACTGTCCAGCAGTAGCCCGCCCTTGAGCTTCCCGACCGCCTTCGCCTGCGCGGAGTGACACTCATAGCACTTTTCAATCAGAACTGGCCGAATCTTCTTCTCAAAGAAATCCAGAGCCTCGGGGGAAAATTCGGCGGTCTCGGGAGCGGCACCGTGGACGGACAGCGCCACGGCAGTGACTGATATTTGAACAAAACAGGTAATCCAAACGCGCATCGACAGTTGCTCCGCCGGGAAGGAAACAGATCAGTATCTGTTGATGATAGCCCGAAGCGTCGTTCATTGCACCGTCTGAAGCTCGCTCATTCCGGGCAGTTGTTCCGGCATAGAGTCGAGTTGGAATGACGCGACCATTCATTAAGTCCATCACCGTTTCGTGCGGTGGGACGTCCTATGCCTGCCGAACGACGAAAGGTCATCGTAGATTGATCGGGTCGACGTCGACGACGAATTCGACGCTGCGGTCGGCGGGGAGCGTCGGGCGGAGTTCTCGCCAGAGGATGCGAACAGCATTGAGGTCGGCGGCGGACAGCAGGAAGTGGAAGCGGTAGTTGCTTTGCAGTTTTGTGATGGGGCAGGGGGCGGGGCCGAGAACTTTGATTTCGAGTCCGCGTTTCTTCACGACGTCGCGGATGACGTCTGACATGTCGAACGCGACGGACTCGACCGCCTGCTCGATCGGGCCTCGCAGGATGACTCGTACCCAGTGAGTGAACGGCGGAGCGTCCTGTTCGAGACGATGTTTCAACTCATGTTCGGCGAAACCTGCGTAGTCGTGATGGATGGCCTTCTGAATGGCGATGTCCGTCGGCGAGCACGTCTGCACGAAGACTCGGCCGCCGCGTTCGCTGCGCCCGGCTCGGCCAGCGACTTGAGCGATGAGCTGGAATGTTCGTTCGGACGCGCGCAGGTCAGGCTGGTGGAGAACCGTGTCGGCATCGACGACGCCGACCATCGTGACGTTTGGAAAATCCAGCCCCTTCGCGATCATCTGAGTGCCGACCAGGATGTGAGCTTTCCCATGACGAAACAGTTCGAGAGCTTCGTCGTGGCTGCCGCGTTTCTGCATGGTGTCGCTGTCCATGCGGATGACTTTGTGGTTGGGGAACTTTGCCTGAACTTCCTGTTCCAGCCGTTGAGTTCCCGCTCCGAAGTACCGGATCCCCGGTCCGCCACATTGAGGGCACGCCTGTGGCGGTGGCATCTCGGCGCTACAGGTGTGACAGAGAATGACGTTGCGGTCGCGGTGAAACGTGTAGGTGATGTCGCAGTTGTGGCATTTCACGCCGCTGCCGCAGCCTCGGCACCAGACGGTCGGCGAGAACCCTCGCAGATTCAGAAAAAGAATGACCTGCCCGCCATCGTTCAGTGCCGCCTGGATGCCGGTCCGCATCGCTCGACCGATCGATTGTCCCTTCGCGCACAGCGGGTCGTTGCGGATATCGACCAGGCTCACCGGCGGCATCGGCAGGCCGGATACTCGATTCGGAAGCGATAGGATCTTGTCGGCATCCGCGACGGGACCGGAATTCGAAACTGCTTCGGCTGACAGCCCATCGGACGACGTAACAGGCTTCAGGCCAGGCACCTGCGAGGCCCGCGCCCACGTTTCGAGCGTCGGCGTGGCTGTGCCAAGGATCAGCGGAATTCCCAGCAATCTTGCGCGTTCGCGTGCGACGTTGCTGGCGTGATATCGCGGAGCCGTGTCCTGCTTGAACGTGTTCTCGTGCTCTTCGTCGATGACGATCAGACCAAGGTGCGGAGCGGGGGCAAAGATCGCGCTGCGTGCTCCAACAATGACCTGAACTTCACCACGAGCGATGCGCTGCCAGTGCCAGTGTCGCTCGGCGTCGGTCAGATGGCTGTGCAGAACGGCGACCGATTTGAAGCGGCTGCTGAATCGCCGGATCGTTTGCGGCGTCAGGCTGATTTCCGGCACAAGCACAATGGCCTGCCGACCGTAACTGACAACTTCGCGAATTGCCTGAATGTAGACCTCGGTCTTGCCGCTGCCGGTGACTCCGTGCAGGATGAATGTTCGCGACCGTTTCATCCGAAGCTGCATGTTGATGGCGCTGAGGACTCGCTGCTGGTCGGTGTTGAGTTCAAGATCCTGCTCGGGAGCAACCTCGCCGATGTCCGATTCGAATGTCGCCGTCCGTTTGCGAGTCGCGACGATGATACCCTTGTCGCGCAGCCCGTGAATCGGAGCCGGGCTGCAACCGATGGCTTCGGAGATCTGATCGCCTCGCAGCGGCGTGCCGGCTTTCTGGAGAAGTTCCAGAATGGCCGCCTGTTTCGTCGGCAGCTTCGTGGCGGCCAGCAGATGTTCGATGTCGGCGGCCGGTGCGAAGTACGTCATCTCGCGAGTGCCGGCCTGTTTCTTGACGCCGGCGGGAATGGCGGTTTCCAGAGCCTGGCCCCAGCCACAAAGGTAACGTTCGGCAATCCACCGGGTCAGGTCGAGCAGATGTTGCGACACGATCGGTTCGCGGTCGACCAGTCCCGCGATCTCTTTGAGTTTTCGGTTCGATGTTTGGAGTTTCGAAAGCCCGACGCAGAACGCGACTTCCTTACGATTCCCTTTTCCGAACAGAATCTCGACGCGCTGGCCGACGCCGATAAATTCCCGCAACGATTCCGGGACGAGATACGAATAGGTCTGCTCCAGCGGACGGACAAGGGCGACTTCCGCAACCAGTCGATCTTCTTCGGCCGCAATTTCCCATTCCGGTCGATCGGGTTCGGTCTGAAACAGATTTTTCTGAGTAGGCCCCTTCACGCAATCGGGTCCTGCTTCCGTCGGGGACCGTTCTGCCAGAACAGCCGCTCCTTCGTGAGATGGCCGTACCGCATGGCACAATTGAGACAGAAGCGGCTCTCACCATATTGCAGATGAATCTCGCCCGGCAGAATCAGGTGATACCAGTCCTGGCCAGGATTTTTGAAATAGCAGTATTCGCGGATTCCGTCCTTCTTCACGTGAACCGACCAGCCATCGGGATACGGTACGTAGACGCGCAGGTCTTCCGGCACGTCGTGCTCGACGAGCGGCTTCGGCGGTTCCGGATTTGTGTCAAAGTCGTTACTCATACCGCTGTGCCAATTTCAGTCTGTGGCAGGCAGAAAGTCTTTTACCACGATAGATGACGATTCGCACGGGCGAGCCTGTCATCGGGGCTGACCAGGCAGACGTTTTAATGCAGAGATCGCCGAGGAGAAAAACGCAGAGGTTTCAGAGACTCTTCTCTGCGTTCCGTTGAAGAAAACAGACGAGAACATGATGAAGTTTGAAATTGCATCGGCTCAACCAGACGAATTCCTTGATGTGGCGGCGTTAGACCGCATCGCCTGGCCGAACATGAACGACACGTTCATACCAGACGGAGAGCACATCTGGCGGGTCTGGTGCGACCATGCAACGCTGCTCGTCGCGAAGGTGACCGACCGCGAGCCATTCAGCGAGACTCACGAAATCGCCGGAGCGCTCGTGATGTTTCCTTCTCAGAATGGCGATCTGTTTCTGCACAAGATCATGGTGCATCCCGTCTGCCGTGGGCGAGGCGTCGGAACATCTCTGATGAAAGCGGCACTCTCAGGAGCAAGGACACCGGTCCTGCTGACGGTCGATCCGGAAAATGCCGCAGCGGTTTCGCTGTACGAACAATTTGGCTTTCGAACGCGAGAACGAATCGACGGCTACTACCGCCCTCACGAAGACCGGCTGATCCTGGAGTTCGTGCCGAAGACCACGGGTGCGTAACCTACCCGTTGACGAATTCCCGCAGAGAGTTCATTCCTGATTTCAGACCTGCCTGGTAGATCCAGATGTCGCCGCTCCAGGCGAGCATGCGGAAACCTTTCTCGACAACGACTTCGGCGAAGTCGAGCGTTGTGGGCATCAGGCCACCAATCTTCCCGTTGTCGTTGCAGGCTTTGATGACTCGGTCCATCGCGGCGAGAAAGTCAGGATGCTGAAACTGGCCGGGGATTCCGATCGACGCTGACAGGTCCGACTGCCCGATCCACAGGACATCGATTCCGTCGACGGCGGCGATGGCTTCGACATTTTCCAGGCCGTCAGCAGTTTCAATCTGAGCGATCAGAAGCTGGTGCTCGTTGGCGCTGTTCATTTTCTCGACAACGTCGCCGCCCTGGTAATCATCGTGGCCGATCCCGAACGCGCAGCCGCGTCGACCGACTGGTGGGTACTTTGCCGAGTTCACAATCTTCTCGGCCTGTTCAACAGACTCGACCATCGGAACCATCACGCCCTGAGCGCCCATGTCGAGTGCTCGGGCGATGAAGTGGTACTCGGTCGCCGGCACGCGAACGAGCGGCAGCATGTCTGTTCCGTGAGTCGTCGCGCACAACATGCGGATTGTTTCGACGCTCCAGCCGGTATGCTCCATGTCGAAGATAGCAAACTCGGCACCAGTCGCCGCAGCGGCGCGGGCGACGCCGGCTGAGTGAAATTCGAACATGAAGGTTCCAATTGAGGAACCGCCGGCCAGTAAGTTCTGCTTGACGGAGTTAGGCTGCATCGACAATCTCGCTGTGTGCTGCAAAGGTGCGTTTCGACAGGTGACGGATTCCTGCAAGACAGAATTCCAGAAAATCGAGCCGCAAGTTACTGCGGATCGCTTCGCCAGTCACCCGTTCCGCCTTCGTCACCGTTTCTGCGTTCACCCTCTTCGCACCGCAAGTCAGCTCAGCTTTGATTTATGAACGATCTTCCAGAAACCGATCGAACCCCGACGGCGCTTGCGACTCATGTTCGGAATGCGGCATTGCAGATTGGTTTCGATCTGGTGGGAATCTCGGCGGCGGTTGCTCCGGCAGGGTTCGAGTATCTTCAGAGCTGGCTTGGTCAGAATTACGAAGGCGAAATGCAGTACATGCGGCGGCGCGAGGATGCGTACCAGCATCCCGACGGCGTTTTACCAGGCTCGAAAAGTGTCATCGTGACGGCTCTGAACTATCACTCCGCGACGAACAGCAACGAGCCGAATGACGCGCCACCGGTCAACTCGGCGAAGGGACGAGTGGCCAGCTATGCCAACGGAGCCGCCGACTATCACGACGTGATTCGAAAAATGCTGAAACAGCTCGCTGCCGAGTTGCACGAAGCTGTGCCTGGATGTCGGACACGCTCGGTCGTCGACACGGCTCCGCTGCTGGAACGCGACTTCGCAAAGATCGCCGGACTCGGCTGGTTTGGCAAAAACACGATGCTGATCAATAAGCACGCCGGAAGCTGGCTGTTTCTCGGTGCATTGCTGACGGACGTTGAGCTGGAGCCGGATTCGCCGCACGACACATCCCACTGCGGAACCTGCACGCGTTGCCTGGATGCCTGCCCGACCGACGCATTTGCTGCTCCGTACGTGCTCGACGCGAGAAAGTGCATTTCTTATCTGACAATTGAACTGCGTGATCAGCCGATTCCGCTCGAACTTCGCGCCGATATGCAGGACTGGGTTTTTGGCTGCGACGTTTGCCAGGACGTCTGCCCGTGGAACCGCAAAGCGAGCGATACTTCCGTGCCCGAGTTTCAACCGGCAGCAGATCTGTCGCCGCTCGATCTGCGCTGGCTGCTCTCTTTGAACGACGAAAAGTTTCGACAACGATTTCGCAAAACACCGTTCGATCGACCGGGTCGATCGGGCCTGCTGAGGAACGCTGCCATCGCGGCGGGTAATTCTGGCGACGCTTCACTGATCCCGTCGCTCGATCAGTGTCTGGCCGATGAAGACCCACTTGTTCGAGGCGCCGCTGCGTGGGCACTGGGAAAACTCGGTGGCGAAGTTGCACTCGACGCTTTGCGAAACGCGTTGCCAGGTGAGGCGGCTCTGGATGTTCAATCCGAAATTGCGTCCGGCATCAGGTTTTGCAGTGAGGATGCCGACAAATCGTAAGGTGGACACTGTCCACCCTACGCCGTGCTTTTCGGGCCGGTGTCGAATTTTGCCTGTGTGAACATCATGATCGCGCCGAGCAGCGAAAGAACGGCGGACACCAGAAACACCCACGGGCCCATGCCGAGGCCCTCGATTTTCAGGCTGCCGATGGTTTCGGTTTCGACGAAGAGGAACATCGCCAGCGGCGGTCCGATGAAGCCTCGAACTCCCGTCAGAAAAACATGGATGCCGTTGTAAAGCGAAACGTGTTCCGGCTTCGCAAAGTACATGCTGCCGGTGATCCAGTTGATGGCTCCACCGCCGTTGCTCAGCGCATGAATCGCCCCTCCCAGGAAGAGCGGCCACACTTCGCCGATGATGCCTCCGAGGGCGTAGAAGGCAAACGCGAAGATCTGCAGGACGTTGAAAATGCCACGCGCGGTCATCGGGCTTTTCTTGTCCATATAGCGCCCCCACAGCGGAGCGGTCATCACCAGCAGAAGCACCGGCATCACGGCGGCGACGAAACGGATTGTCGAGTCGGACGCTCCGGCTTCTTCGCGCATGACTCGCGGAACCAGATACAGGCCGATGTGGTTCGCGATGCCTGCCAGAGCGAAGCCGAACTGATAGAGGACAAACCGTCGATCACTGAAAAAAATCCGGCACCCTGTCATGAAGGCTTTGAGAAGCCCTTCGCGTTTCTCCAGCGCGAAGATGTTCTTCTTCGGAACGGGAATTTTTGAGTAGTACCAGGCCGAAGAAAACAGCATCAGGCCCATGATGCAGAACAGGCTGGAGTACCAGTTCGGCCACAAGGCAAACCACCACCAACTGGTAATCGTGACGGTGAGGCCGGAGATCGCCGAGACCGCTCGTAAAAGTCCGACAGCGGCGCTGCGATGTGAATCCGGATAGAGCATGCGGAACATGTTCATCTCGGCAACCTGCTGGAACACTTTCAGCAGAAACGTCGCGCCGATCAGCAGCGTGAACCATGTCGCTCCGTCAGACGGGATCATCGTCCCGAACAACAGCAGGCCAATAACGCAGTTAGGGACCGTGACCAGCAGCCGCATCGGAACAACACTGCCGATTCTTGTGACGAGCAAACCGAACAGGCAGCTTCCGAAGAAGAACGAAGCCAGCACGGCCTGATGCCAGACTTCGGCATCAAGCAGTGTCTCCAGAACAACCAGAGCGATCGGAAACAGCACGAGATGCACGCCGTTGCCAACGTTCGACACCGCGTCGAAGAACAAGGCTGGTCGATAGCGGGTTGGAAACCGGTTGAGCGCTCGCTGGATCGGATTGGGAGCGCCGTCGGGCGGTGGAGATTCGATCGACAAAGTGAGATTCCTCAGTTGAGGACAGGTCGCAGGAGGCAGGGTGGATACGGCCCACCAGCAAATTGAACTTTGGTGAGCGGTGCTCACCCTGCAAAAAGAGCCCGCGGCTTGAAACAAGTCACAGGCTCTGAGCGTCAGTTTATCGCGCGAGTTCGAAACTTCTCGACCGTGGCTCACATTTTCCGGTCAGGCCGACTTGCGACTTTCGGCGGCCCTGGCGAGAGGCAGCATCAGCGTGAATGAAGTCCCCTGTCCGACGGTACTGGCAACCCGCATTTTGCCTTTGTGAGCTTCGATAACTTCCCGGCAGAACGCCAGACCCAGGCCTGTACCGCCCTGGCCGTTATCGTCCGCTTCTTTGGTCGTGAAGAATGGCTTGAAGATATTCGGGAGTTCTTCCGACGGAATGCCGGCTCCGGTATCGCGAACCTCAAGTTCGCCCATGCTGCCGTCGTCGCTGGTGCGGACCGTAACGTACAACATGCCGCCGCCATCCATCGCCTGTCGGGCGTTGACGATCAGGTTGAGCAACACCTGCTGAAGATGCGAGATGTTCACTTCGCAGACCGGGTGCCCGAGAACGTCCGTCTGAAGTTTAACACGATTCATCTGCAGATCTTTTTCGCAGAGAATCAGTACGTCAGAGACGATCTGCGCCAGATCGATTTCTTCTTTGCGAACACCTTTCGACCGGGCATATCCCAGCATGCCTGTCGTGATTCGGGCGGCTCGCTGTCCGGCCGAGAGAATTCGATTGAACGCTTTTTCCCGCGTCGCGTCATCTTTGTGGCGCAGCCCCATCTTCGCGTAGTTGATCGTCGTCGTGAGAATATTGTTGAACTCGTGCGTGATCGACGCAGCCATTTCACCGACAGAACTCATCTTCTGAGCACGCATCAGTTGCTCCTGCAGAACGGCGATCTGCTGCTGCAGAGATTCGAGCTGTTGAGTGTGTTCGTCGTGTGAGCGCATCGGAGTGTCCATTCCTGTAGTCAAGCATCGTGCCAGTTGATTTCAGAGTGGCCTGGCAACGCATCCCGCTTCCGTCGGGAACGTGTTTCCAGGATCTCTGGTCAGACATCGGTATCGACCGGCTCCGGTTTGAGCTACAGCCGACAACCCGCAGGATCGAATCAACCACGAAATCCTGAACCACATGATCCTGCTGGGAAGCTCGCGGCAAATGACGTCGGACTTTTAATTGTTGCCGAGTATGCAGGTGCAGCAGGCTGGGGCGACTTTAACGCCCGTTCGGTGAGGGTTTTTGTACGCACGTTGTGTTTAGCATGTGCTGCATGACAGTCATGCCTGTCGCGGGTCTTGCGACAATTCACTTGGTAAACACAACATCTATGAACAGGTTACGCAGTAAACACCTCCGCGAACGTCGTGGCCGACAAGTTTGAACTACGGTTGTGGAAATTGGGATCGAACTTGTCGGTTGCCGCCGGACAGAGTTCCGTCCAGCGGACCAGATACCCCACACCGGGCCAGGAACGAGTCATTGAAGCCCGTACCTGAAGTTGATCGGAGGCTCAGTAATGCGCCAGTTTCTGCATAGCGTGAAGACATTTCTGAAATCAGATGACGGCCCGACATCAGTCGAGTACTGCGTCATGCTGGCCTTCGTATTCCTGGTTTGTGTCGTTGCGATCGGAGAGCTTGGAACGACCACGCTCGGCCTTTACACAACGTCACTCCAGGAAATCCAGAAGTAAACATTCCCGACCCGACGACCCTGGCCGAAAGATTTCACTCAAGAGTTCGGGGTCAGGGTGAGGTCGCACCGGTCTGCCGGTGATACTGCCCGAACCAGTCAACTGAAAACTTCGTCGCCTTTCCCCGCGAAGTGTTTCGAAGCCCGACCTCTACCGGGAGGTCGGGCTTTCTGCATTGATGACGTTGACTCGAATGAGCGACGGTTTTCTTTTTGAAAAACTTCGCGAGACGAACAGTCGACCTGTCACATTACTCGGCAGACTGTTGCCAGCCGCCCCTATGGGGTCGAGGACTGTGCGGCGTTTCGTTTCCGTAGCAAGTTCGCGAGGTACTTCGCTGTTTCGTCGGCGATGACGTTGTAGCCAGCGAGGTTCGGGTGACGGTCACCGGACCAGCCGGGCAGATGACCGAGAATTCCGTCCAGTTCATTGCTCATGACGAGCACGCTGGTGCCGTGGGCATAAGGCTTGACGAGTTCGTGAAATTTCTCAGGAATCTTTGAAAGGGGATATCGCCGGTAATTCAGCATGTTCGGCCCTTTCTTCAATTCCTCGGCATAGCGAGGGTTCACGTCGAAAACATCCAGTTTCTCTTTCTCGGCAACCTCGCGAACAAGACGGTTCATCAGCGCGGTTTCTTCCTCACCGGAGAATGGAATATTGGTGGTGGGGATGATCAAAGCTTGTGGATGATCCCGCCGGAGTATGGCAATCAGTTCGTGGTAATGTTGAGGGAAATCGGCTTCGAAATTCTTGACTCGCGCGCGGTCGTTAATCCCGTAACGAACAAAGATGTAGTCGAGCCCCGGAAGTTTCGAAGCTGCTTTGTCATAGCGTCCCGAATCGATCAGCCGTCGGATGTACTCACCACTTACTCCCGACTGGATGACGTTTGCAGGTGGCAGATCACCCTCGGCTGCCAGCAGCAGTTCGATGACTTTTTCGAGATGCGGTCCCTGTGGCTTAATGATTCGAGGAATACTTCCCTCAGTCGTGCTGTCGCCAAGAAGTAAAACCTGAATCTTACCTTCATGCTCAGCGCGTACCGGCAACGCACAGAGTGTTGTCAGAACCAGAGCAACGAGCAGGGAGAGGTATGTTTTGTGCATGAATTTCCTGTCGATAGTAAAGGGACTGTCGAGGTATTCGCATTCTTGCCCCACCGGGCCTGCGTCGGTGGGGAATACTTCAGCAGTCCCAAGGTAGCAGGGAGAATCAAATCAATTTAGCCTCATCCCCGGAATCGTACAGGTGAGTTCCTGGGGGATGGGGAGTCGGGCGAGTGTGTGGACCAGGGATGTTTCGACAGAGTGGCCCAAGCAGAACAGTTTGGTGTCGCATGTACAGATTGCAGTCAGCCTGTGCCACCCGGTTCGAAGACAGCGAGTCATGCTTCCGGCAATGAAGCCGCCGTCCTAGAATCCCGGCCTCGTGATCAACCATCCGTTCGACACGCGTTCGAGCGGTTCTCATTTTCATTCAGACGACGTCAGGAATCCGCCGTGCGCTGGAGCCAAACCCTCATCCCCACTCTCAAGGAAATTCCGTCAGACGCCGAAGTGCCGTCGCACCAGTTGATGCTTCGAGCCGGTCTGATCAAGCAGTTGATGGCCGGAGCGTACTCGTACCTGCCGCTCGGCTATCGAGCGCTCCGTAAGGCAGAAGCGATCGTTCGGGAAGAAATGGAACGCGCCGGAGCCATCGAGATCCACATGCCGGCTCTGCAGCCGATCGACCTGTTCGAGCGAACCGGACGAAAGGAAGCATTCGGCAACGTGCTGATTAACTTCGAAGTGAAGCGCGGAGACCGCAAGGTTCACATGGCTCTCGGGCCAACTCACGAAGAGGTGATCACCGACCTGGTGTCGAAAATCGTGACCACCTACAAGCAGCTGCCTTTCACGCTGTTTCAGATTCAGACCAAGTTCCGCAACGAAGAGCGACCGCGGTTCGGAGTTCTGCGGACCAGCGAATTTCTCATGAAGGATGCTTACAGCTTCAGTTCGAGCGTCGAACAACTCGACGCAGCCTACGACGCGATGTACGCCGCATACTGCCGCATTTTTGCGCGGTGCGGACTTGAATATCTTCCAGTCGAAGCGGAAAGCGGTCCGATTGGCGGCGATGCGTCGCACGAGTTCATGTGTCCGGCCGGCAACGGCGAAGACGAAATCGTGCGGTGTCCAGAGTGTGCCTACGCGGCGAATCTTGAACGAGCCGACACGGGTCGCGAAGTTGCCACAATCGCTCAACCGGAAACGTGCGCTGAGCTGACGAAGGTCGACACACCAGACGTGACGACGATCGAACAGGTCAGCAGAATGCTCGGCAGCAAACCGCAGCAGATGATCAAGACGCTCATCTACCAGGCCGACAACAAACCCGTCGCCGTGCTGATTCGAGGCGATCACGAAGCCAATGAAGGTAAGATTCGACGAGCCCTCGGCGCGAGCAGCGTTGAATTAGCTGACGACGCAACGGTCCTCGCGGTGACCGGTGCCCCGACGGGATTTGCCGGACCGGTTGGAATCAAATGTGACATCATCGCTGACCACGACGTCGCGCAGATTGTCGACGCGGTCACCGGCGGCAACGAAGTCGACAAACATTACACCGGCGTCAACGTCGGTCGTGATTATGAACTGTCGACGACATTCGACCTGCGAAATGCAGGCAGCGGCGACGCCTGCCCGAAGTGCGACGGGACTCTCGAAATCGTGAACGGCATTGAAATCGGACACGTCTTCAAACTGGGAACAAAATATTCGACATCGCTCGACGCCAACTACGTCGACGAAAAGGAAAAGAAGCATCCGATCATCATGGGCTGCTACGGAATCGGGGTTAACCGAATCATCGCCTCGCTCTGTGAAACAAAATTTGATGACAACGGGCTGGTCTGGCCACTGTCGATCGCTCCGTATGAATTGCTCATCGTTCCGCTGAACGTCGACGACGAAGAAGTCATGGCCGTTGCGAATCGTTCTTACGATGAGCTGAAAGCGGCGGGCGTGGATGTTCTGATGGACGACCGAAACGCTCGACCGGGTTTCAAATTCAAAGACGCCGACCTGATCGGAATTCCGTTGCGGCTGGTGATCGGTGGCAAAGGTTTGAAAGACGGAAACGTCGAATTGAAGTGGCGAACCGGTGATGGTCCGGAACTGGTTCCAGTCGGAGACGCCGTTAAAGAGGTTCTCGAACGACTGAACGAGCGACGCGCTGCCGAAGCGGCCAGCGTTCCACCTCCTCAGGCCGCCGGACAACGCTGATCAGGTCTACTGACGCAGTTCGTCAATCTGGTAGACGCGGTACGTGTCATTCTCGTAGACGACTGGTGCGTCAAACGGGCCCCAGCGGTTCGAAACCAGATGCGTGATTCCGGTGGCTTCGTGAAGTTGATTCGTGACGATGGCTGAGTACGACGTTCCGTTCCAGTTTTCTTCGCCCCACTTCTTCAGAAACTTCAGCCGATTGTTCCACTCAACGATTCCGGCGGCGTCCTGCGGGCAGTCTTTGAAGGCGACGTACTCAGCACGTTCAGCGAACCACTTGAACGAACGACTTTCTTTCGGCGTCAGAATCAGTGAGTCGCGCGGGGTATTCTCTTTGACCCATGCACAGAGTTTGCTCCAGTCAGCACGCTGGATATCGGTCATTCTGTCAATCGAGCCTCGACCGGCGTTAAGAAACAACGCGGCTCCGAAACAGGCAGCGACGATGATCGATCGCGATCTGGTCGGCAGGAGCACGCTCAGCAGCCGACGTTCGCTGAAAAGAATCGATAGCTGGATCGAAACGAGAACAGGAAGCGCAACGTCGAACAGGCGGAAAGGGTAAAACTTCAGCAGGTTCATGCGGAATTCGTAATAAGGCATTTCGACCGGCGGGCGAGGTCCCAGTCCAATCAGCACGCCCGTCGCTGCAATGATGCCCGAGCAAACGATGGTTCTCGACAGAAATCTCAGGGGCCAATCTTTTTTTGATTGATCTTGCACCAGACTGTTCAGGAGCCAGGCAACGCCGCCAAGGATCGCGTAGCCAACATACGCGCTCGTTTTAAACTTCATCGGGTCGAGGTGGTGAGGCAGTCGGTAAAACACCTGGATGTAGTTCGCCTGGAACGCCAGTTTTGAGTCGGCGGACAGCACGGACATCAGCGCCGGAAAGATACCCCACGCGGCGGTTCCAGCGAAAAGAACCATCGCGAGGATCATCGCACGCTGGCTGGCGAAGTTCCGGCCTGCTGCCAGCGCGACCGCGATACCCTGGCGTCGAGTATCGCCGACCAACGACCAGACGCCCGCCATCGTCATCGCAATAACGGACCACAACCCGACCAGAGGATGCATGGCGACTCCGGCGCCGAGCATCAGCCCTGCCTGCCAGAATCCGCCGCGCAGCAAAGACGCGATTCCCCAGAAGACAAATCCGTAAGAGAAGACTTTTGCCTCGACACCGCCGATCAACCATTCTCCGGAAAAGTTTCCGATCGAAGCCATCAGCAGAAACACCGCTCCAGAGAGACAGCCGCTCCATCGATCGTTGGCCAGTTGCTTGCAGAGTTGCTGCCACGCCAGCGCCAGCAATCCGTAAGCCAGAATTCGACCGATCAATGCCGAAGTCGCGAAGGACGTTACGAGCGTGAGCGCGCCGACCGTCCGGTAAAAGACCAGGTGAGCGTTGGATGACTCCAGAAAGAAATCGCCGGCGGCCCAGGTGTCGTCCCAGGCGTGTAGAGATTTCGTCAGATAATGAGGCTCGTTTACCCCCGGAATCGGCGCGTGGCAGAACGAGAAGCTCAGAAATCCAATCCACAGGCACAAGAGGGGAAGCAGATCGCTTTGCTTTGGCTGTTGACCAGCTGTGTCACGTGACGAGTCCGTCATGGTCCTGACTTCTACCTCAATTTCTTTCAGACGTGCCGCTGGTGAACTCCGAACGGAGAACGCGAGCAGCTTTGTTAATCGGACATGCTGACGCCAGTCGCTGACTCTTTAATTTCAGTCGTGGTGCGGACGTTCGAAAATTGTCAGCAGAAATTGCCTGAGATGATTCTTCGTGCCCCGCTTGACACCTTTGAAGGAGCCCCGGATGCTATCGGTATCCTTTGATAGGTCACACCTTCCCGCGGCGTTCGCGAAAGACAGTCGACCACTTGCTGTCTCGATCGGCGTTGTTGTTGTGCTGACAATCGCAGGCTCCCACCTTTACTTCACGCCAACAGTCCTGACCGCTCGACGGTTTCCCACGAGGACATTCATGACAAACTCGCCCTGGATTCGAAACGTTATTTCTCTGAGTGTTCGTGCCTCGTTGCTTGCAATGGTCATCAGCCTGGAGCTGGTGTCTGTTCCGGTTCTGGCGGCAACGCCCGAAGAGGAGCAGAAAGCGGCCGAGCTGGTCAAAGTCGCTGATGAGGCAAAGGCTCGCGCGGCACAGTCCGAAGCAGCTTTGAAAGCAGCTCAACTAAAAGCAACGGAGTTGCAGGGTGTTCTGACGAAGCTGAAGGCCGAAATTCGCAACGCCGAGAAAGCCATTGCCGATGCAGAAGCCAGGTTGAAACCTGAGCAGGAGAAAGTCGCCAAAGCCGACGCCGCACAGAAAGCGGCAGATGCCGCTGCAAAGACCGCTCGGGCGGTCGCTGAGGATCTGAAGAAGAAAGCCGCCGAGGCAGACGCGAAGGCGAAAGCAGAAGAAACGAAAGCAGCGGCAGCAGCAAAAGCTCTGACCGATGCTCAAGCCGCTGCAAAGGCCGTTGAAACGACAATCGCAACGACAAAAAAGGCACTGACTGATTCGCAGGAAGGGCTGAAGCAGGCTGACGGACAGTTCGCCTCATTCAAGCCTCAACTTGAGAAAGCATCGACCGAGTTCGCGGCGATCAGTAAGGAACATGTCGATAAACGACGAGCGGCGGAAAAGCATATGATCGGCATCGGGAAGCTGGTCTCGTTTGCGGAAACCGTTGCGCCGATTTTCTCGAAGCGCTGCCTGGCCTGCCACAACGCTCGCACCGCCAAAGGCCGGTACAACATGGAGACCTTCGCCGCGATCCTCAAAGGCGGAGAGTCGGGCGATGCAATCGAAACTGGCGATGCTGATTCGTCGACTCTGTTCGCAATGATCGAAGATGGCTCGATGCCCAAGGATGCTGACCCGCTGACTCCTGAGCAGATTGCAGCGGTCAAAAACTGGATCAATACCGGAGCTGTTCTGGACGCCGGATTGAGTCCCTCGGCACCGTTGATTCAGATCATGCCAAAGGAAACTCAGCCCAATCCGCCGGAAGCCTATCCAGTACCCGTTCCGGTTACGTCCGTTGCGTTCAGTCCGGACGGTGCCACACTGGCAACATCGGGATACCACGAAGTTGTTCTTTGGAAAGTCGAAGACGGCTCGCTGCTGAGACGCATCACAAACATTGCCGAGCGGGTTTACGACATCGAGTTCACAAAGGATGGTCAGAAGATTGTCGTGGCATCGGGAACTCCCGCTCAGATTGGCGAAGCCAAGATCTTCCAGGTTGCTGACGGCAAGCTGCTGGGAGATCTGGTTCGAACAGACGATTCCGTTTTTGCTGTTTCGCTCAGTCCAGATGAAAAACGACTTGCCACCGCCGGAGCTGATCGGGCGATTCGAATTTTCGATTTCGCGACTCAGCAGCAACAGTTGCTGATCGAAGATCACGCCGACTGGGTGATGGACGTCGCCTGGTCAGCCGATGGAACTCGTTTGGCATCGGCAAGCCGGGATAAGACGTCGAAACTTTTCGACGCAGTGTCAGGCGATTCGCTGGTCACCTTCAACGGGCATGGTCAGCCGGTTTACGGAGTTGGCTTTCAGGCGGACGGCAAGATTGTTGTTTCCAGCGGGAGCGACAAACAGATCCGCACCTGGAACGTCGCCGATGCAAAACAGGTGAAAGCGATTGGTGGATTTGGCAATGAAGTGTTCGGCATCATTGTCACTCCAGAAGGCCACGTTTTCAGTTGCAGCGCCGACAAGAATGCCCGTTCGCATCAGGTGTCAGACGGCAAGGTGCTGAAAACCTTCGCCGGACATACCGATTGGGTGTACTCAGTGGCGGTTCATGCTGGCACAAAGCGAGTTGCTGCGGGTTCTTACAACGGTGAGGTCCGTATCTGGAACATTGATGATGCGAAAGAGACGCTGAAGATCATCGCCGCTCCTGGTTACAAGCCAGCTGACGCCACCGCTGCGAAGTAGCTGAAAAAGCAAAGCTGGATCAGCAGAAAACTGCCGTTCAAACATGCGGAAAGGCTCGGGATCGATCATCGATTCCGAGCCTTCTTTCTTTCCCGCGTGAGAGATTCGCCTCATCTGTCACGGCATCGCGCTGCAATGTGGTGTTCACCGCAAATGCCGTCTATTGAGGGTTCACCCGCGTTCTATGTTTCTCTGAGATGCATGCAGGAATTCACTCAACCCGGGCATCACTTTCGCAAGCAAGAGCAAGTGACTTCTGGTCTGGCAGCTTGTTTTTTGCCGCAGCACCGTGGCCAACGGTCAGGGGCGCCATCCCTTCTAAACATCGGATAAACAATGATTTCCCACAATGCTACGGTTCCTTCAGATGCTTCATCCGCTACTGGAAGTCCCCGCCGCGCGAAATGGCATTACATGTACTTCGTCGTCGCCGCACTCGATATCGCGGCGATCAGCGCGAGCCTCAGTTTCAGCCGCGAGATTATCGTTGATTTTTCCGACGCCGTTCAGGTCAATCACCTCTGGGTACAGCGTCAGGGGCACTACTCAGACCTTGAGGAACTGGCTAATGAGCTGACGATGCCGGGTACCGACGTCTTTGAATCGAAGAATGTCGATCGCGAAGAACTGCGGCTTAACACCGCTGAGTCACGTTTCGAAGAACAACTCGAACTGGCCAGAGCTGAAGCTCGCCAGAACGTTCCACCGGACCAGGTCGACGACATCGTTCGCGGCTTGTCGCGGTTTGGCGAACATGTCGAAGAAGTCATTACTCAGTCCCGCGAAATTCTTCAGCTCGCGCGCAAAGGCGATTACGAAGCCGCAGTTCATCATCTTGCCCTGGTGAACCACGCCAGCGGCGAAAGCGGAAAGGAAATGAGCAAGCTGAACCAGTTCATTCGTGGCATCCATGACACACGTTTTGAGCTACAGCTTGCGGATGCCGAAACCGTTCGCGGCTATCAATCATGGTTCGGAGCCGGTGTCTTGATGATGATCGTTCTGGGGTCCTGGTACGGGCATAAACTGTCGCGGGCTGTTCATGCTTCAATAGACACCAGCAGCCGGCAGGCCGCAGAGCTGGCCGATCAGCAGGCACGACTTCGTACCATCTTTAACACCGCATCCGAAGGCATCATCACGATTAGCGGCCAGGGAGCGATCGAAGCATGCAACGAAGCAACGCTGAATCTGTTCCAGTGCGAAGAATCAGAGCTGATCGGCGCGCAACTCAACACATTGGTCGAACGGGTAATGGTCGGCGACGATGACGAAAGTAACCACGCTCGAATTCTGGATATCAATTCGCTGATCGGAACCAAACAGGTTCTGGTCGCATATCGACCGTGCGGGACAAAGTTCTACGTTCAGTTTTCAGCAGCGGAAGTGAAGTTCAACGATCACAGCGTCATTACCGGAATCCTGACAGACATTACCGAACAGAAGGCTGTTGAAGAGCAGCTTCACGAAGCACGACTGGCCGCAGAATCAGCGACAGCGGCAAAAAGTCAGTTCCTGGCCAACATGAGTCATGAGATTCGAACTCCAATGTCAGCGATCATCGGTTACTCGGACCTGCTGCTTGATCCGGCACAAACGGCGGATGATCGAGTGAACTGCGTGTCGACGATTCGTCGAAATGCGGATCATCTGCTGACATTGATCAACGACATCCTGGACCTTTCAAAAATCGAAGCCGACCGGATGACCGTCGAGTCAATTCAGTGCTCACCATGTCAACTTGTCAGCGACGTAGCGTCGTTGATGAGAGTTCGGGCGGCTGAAAGCGATATTGATTTCCACATCAAATACGACAGCGCCGTTCCGGCATCGATCAAGAGTGATCCTGTACGAATCCGACAGGTTCTCATTAACCTGGTGGGGAACGCGATCAAGTTCACCAAAGACGGAGCCGTGAAAGTTCATGTCTGGAGCGAAGGACTTGACGGTGATAATCCAACAATCAACTTTCGTGTCGTCGATTCTGGCATCGGCATGACGGAAGATCAGAAATCGAGACTGTTCCGACCGTTTACGCAGGCAGACTACTCGACAACCCGCAAGTTTGGCGGAACGGGACTCGGACTGACGATCAGCAAGACTCTGGTCAACATGATGGGTGGCGAAATAACTGTGTCGAGTGTGCCTGGTCTGGGATCGTGTTTCGAATTCAGTCTCCCAACCGGCTCACTGGAGAATGTCGAAATCATCACTGACCCATCCGAAATTAACGTCTCGGAGTCCATGGACCAGGAGAAAACCGTTGCTGCGTCCGGCCCGGTAAATGCACGAGTGCTGCTGGCGGAAGACGGTGTTGATAATCGTCGTCTGATTTCCTTCCATCTGAAGAAGGCCGGCTGTCATGTAACGACGGCGGAAAACGGCAAGATCGCCTTCGACGAAGCCACGGCAGCTGAAAAGCGGAACGAGCCATTCGACCTTATTTTCATGGACATGCAGATGCCCGTCATGGATGGTTACCAGGCGGCCTCCAAATTACGCGAAACTGGTTACAAAGGTCCGATCTGCGCACTGACGGCTCACGCGATGAACGGTGACCGGGAAAAATGCATCAACGCGGGTTGCGACAACTATCTCACAAAGCCGATCGACGTCGACAAGCTGGTTTCCACGGTGCGACAATCGTGGAACGCCGCCAGTGTCGAGGACCAGGACAGAATTGTTATAGAACCACGGAGCCTGGAGACAGCACCCGCCTCGCTTGATACGTCATCCACGCGAAAACTCGAAGCCGAAGTTGTTGTACCCTCCGAAACGATGAACGATCCCGAGGTCATTTCGGAAATCAAGCTTCCCGACGACGGCTCAAAGAGTCTTTCATCGACGTCAACTGACCGTGCCGGCACGTTATTGACCACTGACAATGAGGCATCTGTTCCGCAAAGATCACGAGCCTGCATCGAACCACTGATCAGTGACTTTGCAGACGACCCGGACATGCTTGAAATCATCGAGATGTTTGTCGATGGCCTTTCTGAGCGAATTGACTCGATCCTCACCGCTTTCGACGATAGAAATTTCACGACCGTGTCAGGAATCGCTCATCAGCTCAAAGGAGCGGCCGGCGGGTACGGCTACCCGACTCTCAGTGAGCTTGCTTTCGATGTTGAGCAGCTTGCGAAACAGAATGCTGAGGATGTTCAGATCGAAAAGGCTCTGACTTTACTGGTTGATCAGTGCCGTGGTGCGATTGCAGGGGTCCGAGGTCTGGAATCGTTGAAGGAAACTGTGGGCCCAGTTGATGCCGCAATTGTAGCTGCAGCTGGAAATCAGGTTCCGCCCGAAGAACCGGCAACAAGCGACAGGCAAAATGCCATGCTGGAATCGATTCATCAGAATGTCCCTGAGATCGTTCACTCCTCAAACGCTGCGGGGTCGGCTGTCGGCAATCCGTTGAGGGAAATTGCTGCTCAATTCGCAAACCTGAACGATCCGACCATCGACAGTCAGCAACTATCCGCCACACTGATGTCGCTGGCTCAGGTTCTTAGCACTGCGTCAAAATCGAATTCTTCGATGACTGAATCCGTCAGCTAAGGGTTCTTAAGAATGTTCTGCAAACACAGATTAAGTGGCGGTCACCTCGATTCTCGTCGAGGAAGTTTCGACGCCTGATTATTGACAGTCTCAGTCGGGAGACACGGCCATGACGCAAACAGTTCTTGCCATCGACGATTCGCCTGAGATTCATCAGTTGCTCAAGGTTCGTCTCAAGAATCTTGACGTCGAACTGGCACATGCCAACTGTGGATTTGACGGTTTCGAACAAGCGATTGCCAGTAATCCAGATTTGATTCTGCTCGACGTAATGATGCCGGACGCCAGCGGCTTTGATATCTGTCGTAAGTTGAAAGCAACGACAGAAACGCGAAATATTCCAGTGATCTTTCTGACGGGAGCGTCTGACGTCGACCAGAAAGTGCTCGGCTTTGATGTGGGAGCCGTCGACTACATTCAGAAGCCTTTCGATTCAGCGGAGTTAAATGCTCGCGTCAGGGCGGCACTTCGAACAAAACGATTTCAGGACATGCTGGCTCAGCGTGCGATGATCGATGGTCTGACCGGACTCTGGAACCGAGCCCATTTTGATCAACGTATGCACGAAGAAGTCGCAGCAGCAGCTCGTTATGATCGTCCGATGTCGCTCATCATGATGGACGTTGATAAGTTCAAAAATCTGAATGACAATCACGGTCACCCGTTCGGCGATGAAGTTCTCCAGGCCGTCGGTGATGTTCTGCAGGACTCAGCACGAACATCCGATTGGCCGTGTCGGTACGGTGGTGAAGAGTTCGGACTGATCCTCCGAGAGACAGATCTCGACGGTGCTGTCATCATGGCTGAGCGCGTTCGCAAAGAGATCGAGAGTCTGCAGTTGCGCAACAAAGCTCAGCTGGTACCCGTCACCGCAAGCTTTGGCGTCGTTTCATCGACGCTCTGCATGAACCCGTGCGACCTGTCCTCAAGGTGGATGATCGAGTCCGCAGACCGAGCGCTTTATGCGTCGAAAGAGGGCGGCCGAAATCGTGTCAGCACTGCCCGGCGGAAGTAACAATCGCTGATCTAAAACGGTTGTTTTGAGGGCTTCGACTTCCGATCGTCTCTTATTCTGGCAGCCTGACGGAGTGATGCGAAACAGCTGCAATTCAGAACTGCGGTCGAGGCGTTGTTTCGCATTTCAGTAACGAAAAAGGCCTGAAACCAATAGAAAAGGCGGTCGTGTTCGACCGCCTTTCCTCGTTGTTGCCAGTTGTATTCAGCGGCCAGACTGACTGTGGAACACTGCCAGTTGCCAGCAAAATTACTTCTTCCTGGTAGCCTTCTTTTTCGTTGCTTTCTTTTTGGTTGCAGCTTTTTTCTTAGCAGCAGCCTTCTTTTTAGTAGCCTTCTTTTTAGTAGCAGCCTTCTTCTTGGCAGCAGCCTTCTTCTTAGGAGCAGCCTTCTTCTTGGCAGCTGCTTTCTTCTTAGGAGCAGCCTTCTTCTTCACAGCCTTCTTCTTAGCCACCTTCGATCCTCCTTAACGGGAACCCTGGGTGACTGATGCCGCTGGTTAACCGGGCCTGGTGTCGACAGTCAGTCATTCCCATTCGATTTTGAACCGACCAATCAACCTTGAGTGGTCTCGCGTAAGCTTTGAAGTGATGAATACTCAAGGGCTTACACTCGATTCGCGGGCAATACTTATCAATTCTGATTCTTTTGGCAAGGGTTTTCTTTCGACTTTTAGATTCATTCGATCGCTTATCGGCTTCAACATTCTTCGACTTAAACATTCATTGCGAGCCAGGGACATCCTGCTTCGCATTTTGAAGACAGACCAACCTCATGACGTGAGCATGATTAAGACTCACTCACTTCATCAATGATGCGTTTCATGTAGTCGATGCTTTGTCGCGCGATGTTCTCTGCACCCGGGCTGTAGTCAAAGACTTCAACAGAGACCCACCCGTTGTACTTCGACTCAAGCAGTGCCTTGACGATCGGGCGATAGTCGGTCTTGCCCATGCCCGGTCCCAGAAGGTTTGTATCGTTGACGTGGAAGTGGCCAACGGCGTCTTTGAATTCGTGAATGAGTTCTGCCACAGACTTCTCTTCGGCACCGAGCATTGCTTTGACGTCCTGATGCAGAACGATGTTCGGCTCATCGATCATCTCAATCAGGTCCATCGCCTGCTGACAGGTGTTGATGAAATCAGTTTCTTTTGGCGTTAACGGCTCCATGCAGATCGAAACACCTCGATCCGCGAAACTCGGCAGGCAGCTCTTGAAGACGTCGGCAGCGTTGGCCATCGCCTGTTCGGTCGACATGCCGTCTTCCAGGTTCCTCTGGAACGGCGAGCCGAAGACCATGATTGAACCGCCGAAGTCTGCGCACGCCTGACCGAGTTCAGTCAAGTAGTCACTGGTCGCCTTCCGGACAGCGGGATCCGAAGTTGTGAGATGCAGCCCTTCGGTTTTGGCAAGCAGCCAGTGAAGGCCGATGATCTCCATTCCGTGATCTTCAGCCTGCTTCTTAAGAGTCGCCCGCTGCTCGGCACTGACGGCCGAAATCCGATCGCCGAGCGTGAACGGTGCCAGTTCCAACCCTGTGTAACCAAGGCTCGCAGAGAACTCACACTGACGTTCCCATTCCCAGCCTTCGTAGAGTTCCTGGCAGATGGCAAATTTCATCGATACGGACTTTCTTATTTCTGAGATTGCTCAGTTTACGATCAGAACCTGAGCGGAACGATAACACTCGGTCCGACGGCTTGTCAGTGATTCCGAACCTGTCGGTCGGCCCGGATCATCAACCGCGTCGCTCAGCTCTTGAGGAACCACGGCATCAGGTCACAGCCTTGTTCAAAGACCAGACTCGACGCGGCGCCGGTGACATCGTCGTAGGTCGACGCAGAATCTACAGCAATGCCTGTTCCGCAAGCAGCCACGGGGACATAACCGTGAGCGTGGGTCTTTGTCCGCAAAAACGTCGGATGATCGGGCGAGAGCAGCATCCGATAGTCACCCTGAGATTTCAGGTACTCGTGAATCGGCCCGACGATGTCGGCGTCGATTCTTTCCAGAGCTTCGATTTTCGCATCCGCCTCACCTTCGTGAGACGCTTCATCAGACGCCTCGATATGCACGACAACGAAGTCGTGGTCTTTTAAGGTCTCAATACCTGCTCGGCCTTTAGCGGCGTAGTCGGTGTCGAGATATCCCGTCGCGCCTTCGACCTCGATCACATCCCAACCAAGGAGTCGACCGATCCCCCGCAACAGGTCGACGGCGGTGATGACGGCACTGTGAACGCCGAAACGTTCCTTGAACGGCGTCAGCGCCGGACGCTTTCCAATCCCCCACAACCAGGTCTGCGTGGCAGCGCTTCTGCCGCGGGCTGTGTTGGCTTCGTCGGAGGCGAACAGCGAAACACTTCTCTGCATCAGATCGAGAAGCTGATCGGCGCCGGGGCCGGTCGGAAGATACGGAGCGACATTCTGGTCGGTGATGTCGTGCGGCGGGGTCGACTGAGTCTCTGACGAAAACGGAGCCTCGCCGTTTCGTGAGCGGTACAGCAGCAGATTTCGATAGCTGACACCGGTGTAGAACTTCCAGTTCTCGCTGCCGCATTGATCCTTCTGCAGAAGTTGAATGAGGTTCGCGCCGATGTCGTTGGGCATCTGACCGGCGGTGAAACTCTTCATCACTCCGTCGAGGATCGTCACCAGGTTGCAGCGGATCGCCCAGTCATCGGCTCCGAGTTCAATTCCCTGCGCGGCGGCTTCCAGTGGAGCGCGACCGGTGTGAAACTTCAACGGGTCATATCCGAAGAGGCTCATCGTGCCGACGTCGCTTCCTGACGGCATGGAATCCGGAACGTGATTCGCTCGCCCGACGACACCCGCCTTCGCGACGGCATCCATGTTGGGAGTCTTCGCCGCCTGAAACGGAGTCAGTCCTCCGAGCGATTCCTGAGGCTCATCGGCAGCTCCGTCGGGGATAACAAGGACGTATTTCATGATTGAATCTATGGTACCGTGGTCGTAAATCGACGTTCGAGGAGTAAAGACTGAGAAGCAGAGGTGCAGGCCGGGGCGCGATCCGGCAAGCTCACTCATGCTATCTGACACGAATCTGAGCCGACCAGAAACTACAAAAGCAACAACGCTACATCAGCAAATGGGAACAGACTGTTGCCGGGTCACGACCCTGCCAGCTATGTGGATCAAAACACGAGAGAGTCGCAGTCCCTCATCTGGTCAGGCATCAATCTCTTTCAGCGGACCGTCGCTGTCGCCGAAGGAGTTCGTTTTGACGTCCATCCGCTGGAGCATCGACAGGAACAGGTTGTTCAACGGCGTTTCCTTCTTAAGGCGGATATGGCGACCGTTTTTGACCGTTCCCGAACCACCGCCGGCAACAACGATCGGCAGCTCATCGTGACGATGACGATTGCCGTCTCCCAGGCCGCTGCCAAGCACGATCATTGAATGGTCCAGCAGGCTGCCGTTGCCGTCTTTCGTCTCGCTGAGCCGCTTCAGGAAGTAAGCAAACTGCGTGACGTGGAAGTTGTCGATCTTCTGCAGGTCGGCAACCTTCTGCTTATCATCACGATGGTGCGACAGCGAATGGTGACCACTGTTGACGCCGACCCAGGGATAGCTGCGGTTGCTGCCCTCGGTTGCCAGCATCATCGTCGCGATGCGGGTGCTGTCCGTTCGAAAGGCCAGAAGCATCAGGTCGTACATCAGCCGCGAATGCTCGGCGAGATCTTTGGGAATTCCATCCGGAATTTCAAAGTCAGGCGTTTCCAGCTTCGCTGACTGTTCTGCCTGACCGATGCGCTGTTCAATCTCACGGACGCTGGTGAAGTATTCGTCGATCTTGTGCTGGTCAGTCTTGCCAAGGTTCCTGCTCAAACGCTGAGCATCGCCTGCGACGACGTCGAGAATACTGCGGCGATACTTTGCTCGTTTGGCGCGTTCCTGCGGCGAACCATTCGAAGAACTGAAGAGGCGATCAAAGACCAGTTTCGGGTTGATTTCAACCGGCATCGGCGTGCGCTCGGTCTTCCAGCTGATCGTCGATGAGTACGCGCAACTGTAACCGGAGTCGCAACTGCCAGCGGTTCGACCGGATTCGAGGCCAACTTCCAGTGACGGCAGCCGTGTTTCTTTCCCGACCTGCTGAGCCGCGAACTGGTCGACCGAGATGCCTACCTTAATGTCCGATCCGGCTGTCTTAACCGGGTGTGCTCCGGTCAGGAATGTCGATGCCGACCGGGCGTGGTCGCCAGCGCCGTCGCCCTTTGCGCGACCATTGTCCTGAGCCAGCCCACTGATCACGTTCAGGCTGCTTTTGAACGGCTCCAGAGGTTTCAGCGTTTTCGAGAATTCGAAGTTCTCTCCTTCGCTCTTCGGAGTCCAATCCGGCATGATAGCGCCGTTGGGGAAGAAGACGTACGCCGTTCGTAGCGGTGCCTCGCTGGACGCTCCAGCCGCAAGGCCATTGTTCGAAAGCATGGCTTCCAGAAGGGGAAGGCTCATCGTCGCGCCGACGCCTCGCAGGATCGTTCGGCGGGAAAGTTGATTCAGTTTGCGAATGTGGGCTGTCATTCTCGTTCTCCATCTCCGCGGCGTTTCTGGAACGGCTTGCTGGTGACAATTCCCAGCACGAGTTCCGAAAAGTGATAGTTGTTAGCACTGAGTCGCTGAAGAATTTCGTCGGTCGCACAGCGGTCATAATACTCAAGACCCCTCCCCAGTGCGTAGGTCAGCATTTTTTCCGACAGGCAACGGGCAAAATCCACTTGGCGGTTCTTCAGAATCGCGACGAGTTCGGTTGGACTGGAAAACGAATCGCCGGTCGGCAGTTCGCCCGCCGGATCAATTTCGTGGTTGCCGTCTTTGTCTCGCCAGCGGCCAGTCGCGTCGAAGTTCTCGAATCCGAATCCCAGAACGTCCATCGTCCTGTGGCACGAGGCGCAGCCAGGATCGGCTCGGTGGATTTTCAGTTGCTCACGCAGCGTGAAGTTCGGATTGTTCTTCGCCGTTTCTTCCAGCTCGGGCACTCCCGGCGGCGGAGGTGGTGGAGTTTCCCCCAGGATGTTCTCCATGATCCACTTACCACGTTTGACCGGTGATGTTCGTTCCGGGTTGCTGGTCAGCGTCAGAATGCTGGCGTGAGTCAGGATGCCCGCGCGACGGCCTTTTTCCAGTGAGACCTTCTGAAACTGATCGCCTTTGACTCCGTCACGACCGTAATGCTTTGCGAGGCGACCGTTCATATACGTGAAATCGGCGTCGAGAAAATCCAACACGCTGCGGTTTTCCCGCATGACCGTTTCGAAAAGCAGCAGAGATTCCTGCTTCATGGCGTTTCGAAGAGCAGAGTCGAAATCCGGAAAGACGTTCGGGTCGGGAACCAGCTCGTCAAGCATGGCCAGGTTCAGCCACTGCCCCGCAAAGTTGTCGACCAGTGCTCGCGACTTCGAATCATTGAGCATCCGCGTGACCTGACTCTTCAACACATTGGCGTCGCGAAGTTTGCCACGTTCGGCCAGACCAGAAAGTTCTTCGTCCGGCATGCTGCTCCACAGAAAGTACGATAGCCGCGAGGCGAGTTCGTAGTCAGTGACCGGTCTCTCGGCCATCGGGTCGTTGGGGCGACCGTCAGTTTCGATGCGGAAAAGAAACCTCGGCGACACCAGCACCGCCTGAAGAGCATACTGAATTCCCTGCTCGAAGAGTTCGCCATCGCCTGTCGCCATTTCCACGATGTCGACAAACGGGCTGACTTCGTCATCGGTGATCGGGCCGCGGAACGCTCGCTTGATCAGCGGCGTCAAGGTCGCCGTTGCTGCGTCACGAATCCCCTTGCCCTGCCCTGGCCAATGCTGGATGACTTTGTTCAGTTTCGACTTATTTGCCGGTCGCGTGATTGCAAACCGCCCGACAAACAGATTTCGGTCGCCTTTCTTCGCGACGTATTCGTCGTTGGTAAACGTCACCAGAATTTTGTGCTGACCGGCGTTCAACCGCATTTTGTGAACATAGTCGTCTGCCTTCATTTCGCCCTTCACGTCGAACGTGCGCACCACCTTGCCGTCAACTCGAAGTTCCATCTTCGCAAGTTCTTTGCCGAACTGATTCGCCTTCGCACGGATATCGATTTCATATTCACCGTCCAGCGGAGCATCGTAGTCCGTCCAGATATCGGCTCGGCTGGCGACGGTCATAAACCCGCCTTGCTGTCCAACCTGCGGTTTTGACTTCAGTCGTCGAGAATCAATCGTCGTGCGAAGATCGTCTGCGGTCACAACTGGAATCGCCTGGGCGGTAATCGTCTCGGCGGCGTCAAGGTATTTTTCCATCAGCAACGGCGACAACGACAGCACGTCTCCGATGTTGTCAAATCCGTAGCCGACGTCGTCCGACGGAAAGTTCTGAGTCGGATCAAAGTCGACAGCCAGCAGATCTCGAATTGTGTTGCGATACTCGACGCGGTTCAGACGCCGTACGGTCACTCGGCCAGGGTCGTCGATAAGTTCGCAGTCCAGATTGAAGAGCTTGTCTTCCAGCCAAGCGGTCAGTTCGTTTCGAAGTTCTTCCGGCGGCTGTTCCATATCTGCCGGAGGCATCGCTCCGATTTCCAACATGCCCAGAATTTTTTCCCAGGACTTGCGACCTTTACCAGTCAACATGCTCGCTTCGGTGGGGAAGACATCAAAGTCGATGCCCGCTTCCGGATCGTCAGTGTTGTGACAGTCGGCGCAGTACTGCTTCACGAATGGCTGCAACTTTTCACGAAACACGTTCGGCGCGCGAGCCGCTTCAGACTCGTTTTTCACTCCGGCGATGACTTCATTCTGAGGGTTCGCGTCACCATTTGGAGCGAACAGAATCGCCAGCACAGCCAGCAACAGTCCGGCCGATCCTGTGGCGAGTTGCCAGACAGGAAAACGCGACTTCAACGTCGCAGCCCTGCCGCGACGATTCCCTGCCTGGCGGGTGTTGCGATCAGCTCCCTGCGGTTTACGAGTTCGCGAGGCAGCGTCGTTCGGTCTTCGTTTTTTCGAGCCAGGTAACCCGGCGCGTGAGCCAGGGATTGCTTTTGTACTCGCGGGTGACTTTTGGCGTCCCTCGTTGACGCTTCGGATTTCCTTTCGGGTTTCCTTTGACGAACGGCTGCTAGTTTTGCTTTCCGCTCGTGCTTCAGCAGATGATTCTGGAGTTGGCAGTTCTTCCGATTCAGGAGCCGACTGCCTGATCTCCGGGATCCTCAACTTGCCACCGCATTCAGCCCTCGGGCAACGCGCAGCGCGACCGGCGTACTTCTGCTCAACTTTAAAGCGGAAGCGGCAATGCGGGCAGCGAACTTTGAGGTGGGATTGCGTCATGGCGACGGGTCGTGCGGGGAGGAACTATTTTATGGAGCGATCATCCAGACGTCTCTGAATGAACCCGCGAGAGTAACGTGAGCAGCTGAAATCGCAGGATTGGTGGGGCGTGCAGTCAGGTATGTATCGGCAGCTGTTTTTGCACGTCCCACCAGTTTACCACTTTGACCGGCAGCTTTCGCAAGGCTGACGTCGCATTGACTGGTTTTGATCCGTTTACATGGAAGGATACACTGATTCGCTCGGATTTGTGCCCGCCAGTCAGTTGGTCGCATTTCCGACCTCACTATGCACCATTGCCGAAGTAACCCACCCACCGTAGAACAGGAGCCGTGATGGCATCTTCCCCTCCTTCGAGTTCGGGCGAATTCGAACTCGACCCGGTGTTTCTCAACTCGCGACGTGAAGCGGTTGTCATCTTCGGCCTGTGGTTTCTGTGCTTCATCTGGGCCGTCCCCGTTTCCTACATGATGGGTTACGGCCAGGAAGTTGTCCCCGGAAACGTGCCGACCGTGTTTGGAATGCCGACCTGGATCTTCTGGGGTATCGTCTGTCCGTGGCTGGCTGCTGACGTGGTCACAACGTGGCTCTGCTTCTGCTATATCAAAAACGACGACCTGGGTGTCGCCCCCGAAGAGCTGGCAGAAGCCACTGCCGCCGGTCACGAATCAACAGCAGGTAATGCGACAACGAAGGAGGGCGTCTGATGACCACTTCCTTCCTGCTGGCTGACGGCTCGAACGCCGCGTTGATCACGTTTCTGATTTACACGTTGGCGGTTTTCGGAATCGCGGCGCTGTCGAATCAGCTGCTCAAGTCGAAAAGCTTTATGAGCGAATACTTCCTGGGCAGTCGTGGTCTGGGAGTCTGGGCGTTCGCGCTGACGTTCGCCGCGACCAGTTCGTCGGGCGGGTCGTTCACCGGCTTCCCCGCCAAGATCTACACGCACGGCTGGGTGCTCGCCTTGTGGATCGGCAGTTACATGGTCGTGCCGATCTGCACGATGGGCTTGATTGGAAAACGGCTCAACCAGGTTGCGCGAGCTTCCGGTGCGATCACCATTCCCGATGTTCTGCGAGACCGTTTCAACAGCGCCCGCTTCGGGCTGCTGACCGTCGTGCTGATCGTCTTTTTCATGTCGTTCAATCTGGTCGCTCAGTTCAAAGCCGGAGCGTTGATTCTGAAAGTGCTGCTGAACGACGTCGACATCTTCAAGAGCTTTTCGCTTTCCGTTGCTGAGTGGGCTTCCGGAGTCGGCTTCTTCGGCTCGGACAGTCAGTACCTCGTCTGCCTGTTGTTCTTCGGCGTTGCCGTGATTGCTTACACAACCTACGGCGGTTTCCACGCCGTCGTCTGGACCGACGTCATGCAGGGCGTCGTCATGGTAGTCGGAGTCCTGATCCTCCTCCCGCTGGCGCTTAACGCCGTCGGGGGTCTCGACCGAGCGACTCAGGAAATGTCAAAGATGACTCCGCCGATGCGCGGCTACGGAGTCGTACAGCTTGAAGGGGCGGCGACAGAAATCGCCCAGCTCGACAAAGAAGACTGGCTGAAAATGAGCGACGGCGATTCAACAAGGGTATTCCGCGTCGCCGCTGCGAAAACGATCAATCCCGGAACAAAGACGGTCTACGGTGTGGAGCTTCTGGAAATCACAACACCGTCAGAGATCGAAAGGATTCTCGCTGGAGAAACTCCGTCTGAGTTCGTGGAAGGCGCGGCAGTGACACGGTTCTCTGATCCCGGGATTCGGTACGGGACAGCAACTGTTTCAACAAGTTCTGCGATTACAATCTCCCCGTACTCACCTCAAGTGTTCCTTCCAACCGGCAATACTGGTGGCGAGATAGTGCAAGTAGTCGAAGAAGTAAGATTATCGGCTGGCGAAGCCAAATCGGTCCGAATCGAAATTCTGAAGATATCGCTGCACCTTCGAGACGAAGTTGACCCGGAAATGGCTAATCCGGAAGCAGTATTCTCAGACCTCTCCACGAAGGCAGTGTCGTACGAATATGGTGCCGACACCCCCGGAGTTTACGTTTCCGGTCCCGGTCCAAGTGCCACTGACTCGGTCGGCTTTCTTTCGCTGAGCGTTGCGATTTCGTTCTTCTTCATGTGGGCGATTTCGGGATCCGGCCAGCCGAGTAACATGGTTCGGCTGATGGCGTTCAAAGATGCGATGACTCTCCGGCGAGCGATCTTTACCGTCGCGCTTTACTACACCTGCATCTATGTGCCGCTGGTCTTTATTTTCTGCTGTGCCCGAGTGCTCGTGCCGGGGATGGAAGCCGAGCCCGACCGCATCATGCCGGAGATTGCCGTCTACCTCACAAGCGGAATCGGAGCGGCGTGGCTTGGCGGCTTGTTGATTGCGGCTCCGTTTGCGGCGGTCATGTCGACGGTCGACAGCTTTCTGTTGATGATCTCGTCCGCAATGGTTCGAGACATCTACCAGCGGAACATCAGCCCCGACGCCAGCGAAGGCACAATCAAGAAACTGAGCTATCTCTGCACGCTGGTTGTCGGCACGGGAGCGATGATCGTCGCGGTCAACCCGCCGAACTTTCTGCAGGACATCATCGTTTATGTCGGCAGCGGTCTGGCGGCCTGCTTCCTCGCTCCGGTCGTGTTTCTGCTGTACTGGCCGAGGTCGAACGTTCAGGGCAGCACGATCGGCATGCTGGCCGGTTTCTCAGCTCACTTTGCGATGTACGTCATGGGAGCGTTCTTCAACGACTCGTTCTTCCGGCCGTACCGACTACTGGATTTCGACCCGATCATCATCGGACTGGTCGTTTCGTTCACGGTGACTTACTTCGCCACGCTGGCAACCCCGGCTCCGCCGCAGGAGCTGGTTCGAAAATACTTCTACCGCCGCGTCGAGAGCTGATCACAAAAATTTCTGAGGAACAGTCCCGAAACTACGCCGAAGGCGTAATGTGTTGATCCGATTCACGATGCTTCTAATTCATTGACCGTCAACGTCAGACTGACCGGGAATACGATCATGCGCGTCCTTACGATTTTTTCATTGGCTGCCTTATCGCTCATCGGGTCTTTGGTAGTCGCGGCAGACAATCAACATGCTCTCCGCGCCGGCGCGGCCACGGCGGACATCACTCCCCAGCAGTGGCCGGTCGAGCTGATCGGTTCCTTCAGTCACCGACTGGCCGGACATGCCTGGGATCGGCTCAACGCTCGGGCACTGGTTTTAGACAATGGCGAAACGCGGCTTGCCTTCGTCACGGTCGACAGCTGCCTGGTACCGAGAACGCTCTTCGACGAGGCCAAACGTCGAGCGGCCGAAGTCTGCGGAATTTCGGCGGACCATATTCTGGCTGCAGCCACGCACACTCATTCCGCCCCTCGCGTGAAAGACGGTCGTAACGTCGAAGCTCCTGCTCACTACGTCGAGCACATGACGAAGGGAATCGTATCGGCACTTCAGCAGGCGACGGACAACCTTACACCGGCAGAACTTGGCTGGGGCACCTGTCAGGTTCCAGAAGAAGTTCACAACCGACGCTGGTTTATGAAGGCTGGTGGAATTGTTCCCAACCCGTTTGGAGAAACGACCGACATCGTTCGGATGAATCCGCCACGTGGCAAAGGCCTGCTTGATCGACCCGCCGGCCCGGTTGATCCGGAAGTTGTTTTCCTTTCGGTGAGGACTCACGAAGGACGCCCGATCGCTCTGCTGGCCAACTATTCGCTGCACTATGTCGGCGGCGTGCCGGGCGGTGGAGTCTCGTCGGACTACTTCGGAGAATTTGCAAAGCAGCTCGAAGCGAAACTGTTCCCCGATGAGCAGCGAGACACTCTGCCGCCGTTCGTCGGAATCCTTTCGAACGGAACCAGCGGCGACGTCAACAACATCAACTTCACGAACCCTCAGCCGAGCGCGAAGCCGTTCGTGCGAATTCGTGAAGTCGCCGCACGCGTCGTCGGGCGGGTCATCGAAGCTATGCCCGCTGTGACGTACAAGCGGTCGGTGCCGCTGGCGATGGCTCAGCAGGAATTGACGCTGAACGTTCGCAAGCCAACTCCTGCTCAGGTGGCACGAGCCAGACAGTTTCTTGCCGAACCCGACGAAACGAATCTGCCCGTTCGTGCGAAAGCGTACGCCGATCGAACACTCGGACTTCACGAACACCCCGGAACGGAAGCCATCATTCTCCAGGCAGTCCGTGTCGGCGATGTCGGCGTGACGTCGATCCCTTGCGAAGTCTTTACAGAAATCGGTCTGCGGCTCAAAAAGCAAAGCCCACTCAAACCGTCCTTCACGATGGAACTGGCCAACGGCCACTACGGTTACTTGCCAACTCCGCGACAGCACGAACTCGGCGGCTACGAAACGTGGATGGGCACGAACAATCTTGAGATCGAAGCGTCAGACAAAATCGAAGCTGTCCTGCGCAAGCTGATGCAGCAGGTTGCTGAGTAGCCCGCAGGCCGTTGAACAACCAGCTACTTCCCTGGAGTGGCATTCGTATCAGCATCGAAGATTCAGCGGAGGCCGGTCGGTTTACTTGCGAGCTGACGCATGAAATCTGAGTGAGTTGCCAGCGTGCGAACGTTTCAGTATGAGGCTCCGCGTGGGGATAAAGCTCTTATTTGAAGGAAACGACGAATGTTCGACCGGGAAGCACTCATTAAATTGTTCAAGGAACGAGCCCTGAAGTTTGGTGACTTCACGCTCGCATCCGGCAAGAAGTCGACCTACTACATGGACGGCAAGCAGATCACTCTGCACGCTAAAGGTCTGAAACTGGTTAGTGAAGGATTGCTGGATCTACTGAGCGACGTCGAGGCCGATGCCATTGGCGGAATGTCGATCGGAGCTGACCCGATCATCGGAGGCGTTCTGACTGTCGCCGCAGAGCGGGATCAGGCGCTGATCGGCGTCATGGTTCGCAAAGAGGCCAAAGGGCACGGCACCCAGAAGTACATCGAAGGTCCGCTTGAACCTGGCATGAAAGTCGTTGTGATCGATGATGTGGTCACCACCGGAGGCAGTTCGATCGAAGCCTGCCAGCGAATTCAGGACTTCGGCTGCGAGGTTGTTTGTGTCGTCGGAATCGTCGACCGAATGCAGGGTGGAGCCGCTAACTTCGCCGAACGAAATCTGCCGTTCCGATCGCTGTTGTCGATTCTGGACTTCGGAATCGAGCCCCCGAAAGAAGACGAGTAGCGCGAAATCGCCCGCAGGCCTGTCCGATCGTGTTCAGGCTTTCGTGAAATGTCAAATAGCTCGAATCGTTTGTTGATCATCGAAACGTGTTTGCGTTTCAACAGATTCGGGTGGCAACTGGTTGCGCTGACCGAGCAATGCGTGTGCAACCGGCTTCTCTTGATACTTTACGGGCAACCAGTTGCTGCTGGCGGCCTTTCGCTCTTTCAGAAAGACGAATTGCCAGGAGATCGCAGAATGAGGGCCGCTCGAGAACGACGAGGATTCACGCTGATCGAGTTGCTGGTCGTCATCGCGATCATTTCTGTGCTGGCATCGCTGCTGTTGCCTGCCGTCCAGAACGCTCGGGAAGCGGCCAGAAGAACTCAGTGCAGGAACCGGCTGAAGCAGGTCGGCCTGGCACTGCACGAGTACCACGATTCCTACGGATCGTTTCCCATCGGTGCGGCTTTTGCGCCGACTCCGGATGACAACAACTCGACGCCGGCCATTCGAGGCAGCTCGTTCTTCGTCGCGATCCTCCCGTGGGTTGATCAGGGGAACGCCTACAAACGTCTGATCCATGAAGTACCGGGTGGAATCGCTGCGGCAAACTACTCCGGCAATCCGAACGGACCGATTCTGGACGATCTTTACGTTCCGGTTTTCTGGTGCCCGTCGGCTTCGATGTCCGAGTACGTGCCGGCTTCGAGCGGTCAGGCTTACAACCTGATGACGACGACTTATGTGGGAATCTCCGGCGCTGCGTTTCGCGGGACGACGGTCAATCCAGACGCGGAAGTCGTCGGAACCTGCGGAAATAACAGCGATGCGATTCTTGGACGCAACGGCCTGCTGATCGAAAACGAATCAATCAGCTTTCGAGACATCTCGGACGGAACGACAAACACGCTACTGGTGGCCGAGCAGTCGTCAGCTCAATATCCGACGATCGATGTCAGCAGCGGACAACCAGTCGTCGAACTGGTCACGGATGAGGCAATTCGCAGTTCGTACTACGGCAGTGTGTGGGCCGGCACAAACCATCCGTCAGGCCTTACCGCGGGCGGGCCGACGAATTCGTGCCACAACGTCTACAACATCACGACGGTGAGATACGGCATCAATCTCAACGGGTCGGCACCGGCGATCGGCGACACGACCGTTGTTTCGGGAGGGGCTCACACGCCGATCATGTCGGCACATCCGGGCGGAGCGAACGTTTTGTTTGCTGATGGTGGCGTGCGATTTTTGAGTGAGAATCTTGACTTTGGGGTGCTGATGGCCGTCAGCGATCGTCACGACGGGGCCGTATTGAAAGGCGTGTCTTTCGAATAGTCTCCTGAGCCAATTTGAAAGATCGCGAATCGGTGCGCAGCATGGTGATGGTTCTGGAATCGACTGATCGCTCGCAACGGTTCCCGCTCGATCGGGAATCCATCTTTGTTGGCAGTTCCGAGTGGAAGTCCGACATCTGCCTGACAGGGCAAGACATCGCTGACGTGCATTGCGAGCTGACGCTTGTTGATCAAGGCGTTCGTGTTGTCGCACTGGCTGATGGCGGCGTGACCGTAAACGGCGAGACGGTTCGTGAAGCAACTCTTTCTGCTGGCGACGAACTGGGCATCGCCGTGCTCCGCTTTCGCCTGTCTGATAGAACAGACGATGTCGATGCTGCCATGCCTGAGTCTGAACGTGCCAACCTGCAAGTGCGGCAGAAGCCTGTCACGCCGCATCTGAGTCGCTGGATGGTTTGTATGAGCGGGATGAACCTCGGCCCGCTGGACTGGGATGAGCTTCAAACGATGGTGGGTCGCGGCGAAGTCAGGCTCGACGACGAAGTTCAGAAGGAATGTGAAACCACGTGGCAGTTGCTTCGCGACATCCTTCCCCGGTCCGGCGGCGATGGCTTGCTGTGCGATGACGTCTCGACTGAATCCGTTGATTTCGTGCCGCGGCAACGTCGGGTTCGTTCAAAGTCAGACTCGTCAGAGGCAGCTTCCAGATCGACACCTCAGGAGCGGGCTGATCGGGAAGACGATTCGCCGAATGAACGGGAAGCAGCCGCTGATCTCGCAGGACCGCTCGCGCCTCAGTTCTTCATCATGCGAGGTGGAGAAGAGGTTGGTCCGTTGCCGCGCCAGGCGATTCAGGAGTTAGCGGATCAAGGCTCGTTGTTTGCGGACGCGGCAGTTCGGCTGGAAGACGCCGAGACGTGGTCGACGGCTGCGGCGGTTGGGTTTCACTGTTCGGCGGTTGCTCCTGCGAATAGCCAGACGGATTCGATTGCCGAACCAACGAACCAGAAGTCCGCCGCTGGAATCATGTGGCTGCTGTTTGCTCCGTACTATTTTGTGTCCGGAGCGGCTCGCATGATCGAGAGCGTTGACCCTCGCCGAGCCGCGAAGTGGGGTGTGGTTATTCTTGTTGTCGGCGTTGTGGCATTCGGCTGGTTGAAGTCGTGGTCGCAAACCGCGATGCGCGGCGTAGTCACACTCGATGGCCAGCCGGTCGCGAACTTCCTGGTCCAACTGACCGGAGCTCAGACTGGTGATTCGGCGATGGGTGTGACGGACGAAGATGGAGACTTCCGAGTCGTGACACTCGACGGCGAGTTGAAACCGGGATTGTATCTGGTGACAGTTCGCCCCCTCTCAGAAGTCAACGGAAATCGACCGACAACTGACGACCCTGAAACCTTAACGTCAAAACCAACTATGCCGGACCGCTACCGGCACCTCAACACGACGGATGCAGCGATCGAGATCCTTGCCGACCAATCGAACTATTCCGTCGACCTGACCACGCAGCAGCAATCAGTCTCAGGCGGATTTCGGGGGAGCAGGTCGTTGACGCCTCACAGTCTTCCGTAGCAACAGCTGGCTCGTTGACTGTTCTGATAATCGATCACCAGAAACGCTGCGGTGATGCTTGAGGAATCGGCGTGTCTTCTGCACCATCCGCCGTTGCTCGATTCAGTCTGCAGCCAACCAATCAGAACGGCCAACAACTTGTCAGGAAGACTCCTCATGCCGGCGGCCACACAACTTTCCAGGAGCTATTCAAACCTCTCTCCAACAGCTCGACATCTGGCACAGGTCGCCGCGATAAGTCTGCAGCCGACTGGCAAATCGACGCTTGTGAAAATGTCGAACGCCTCGAACTGGCGACCAGGGTCTGGCCGATCGCTAACCGTCGGCGGAGCCGATCTGGCGTTTCGCGAACTTCAGGCCGCCGACGTGCTGAAGGTTTCGTCTGGCCGAGGATTTCAGCCGGCAGCGGAGTTCGTTGGAATCGCCGTCCACGATGCGTTGTATGAAAAGACTTTTGAACCCATTGCATCCGCCGTTCAGAAACTTCAGCCGTCGCCTTCAAGCTACTATTGGATGCCAAACTCGCAGGATCTTGTCGCGAGAGATATGCGGATTGCGTTTTACCGGAACGATGTGCCGACGTTCACTCGTCTGGCCGAACACGCAGACTCCTACCCGACATTCCTCGACCCCTACGACGCCGAACTGTTCGCGAATCTGCATATCGTGTTTCAGGATCTCTGGCTCCTGGTGAACGCTCGCAGCATTGTGCAGACCGGGCGAGGTTCGGAAGCGGTGCTCGAAATTCTGGCTCCATTTGCCGCAGCAAGGAAGAACCTGACGTCGGAGTTGCGAGGCGCGTGGATCGACCTTTGCGTTGCTCACGGAGACTTCGCCGAGCTGGCCGTCATCGACGACGTAACCGGGAACAGGCATCCGGAAATTCGCGGTTGTATCGAGATGCTGAAGGGGAACTTCGACGATGCCGACGCATTGTTCGAGGAAAGCGTCCAGGCACAGAAGAAAAGCACGCGAAAGCGGAAGATTGCACTCGGCGGTTTCCCCGGCGTCTTTCATGTGGTGCTGCAATTTGCAAAGCAGACTCCCGCAGGCAGACGTCGAGCGAAGGAGCTACTGGCCGCTGCTGATTCTCAATGGTTGCCGCACTTCAGCTGTGCCGTCGATCTGTTGGAAAACGCTGCTGAGTGTCTCGCCGATCCAAAGGAAAACTTTTCAGGCTGGGCGAGCTGCGATGCTCCCCTGGTTTCGCTGATCAGGTGCTGGTTGTGGCGTTGGACCAGTCCGACCAGCAAGAGCCCCGTTTCGACGGCAGCCTGCAAAGAGCTGGCAAATAATTATCGCTCGTTTGGTCTGGACTGGATGGCCGATGAGTTTTCGAGACTCGCGGGAGGAAAGGTTTCGAAAGACATCCACAGTAAAGCGGTCAGCCTGCTGGAACTGGTCAAGCCGCTGGAACCCTGGGAACGTTCGCTTTCGGCGCTCGAATCGCTGGCTGGTTCGAGCGGCGGCGGGATTGAAGGCTCTGTTTCGCCGGTCACCACCGAGCGGCTGATCTGGTCGATCGAACTCTTCGCTGACGGAACCGACTTCGCGCTTCAGCCGATCGTTCAGAAAGCGTCGAAAAAGGGCGGCTGGTTAAAAGGGCGAGTCGTTGCGCTGAAGCGGCTGTACTCGGACTGGGATCAGGACGAGTTTGATTATCTGACGGACGTGGATCGCGAAATCTGCCGGATGATCAAAGAGGATATTCAATACGGAGGCGGGTGGAGACGTTATCGAGAAGTGGCTTACATCCTGCCGACGAAGGCGGTGCAACGTCTCGTTGGTCATCCGCTGCTTTTCCTGAGTGACGATCGCACGACCCCCGTGGAGCTTGTTCGCCAGGAGCCTCGGTTGATCGTTCAGAAAGACGAATCCAGTCAGCGGGTGACGCTGCGGTTCGACCACCAGCCGCCCAGGGACGCAGAGTTTCAGATCATCAAAGACGGTCCGCACCGGCTGACGTTGCTGATGTTCAGCGATCGGCAGCGTCAGCTTCAGGAGATCATTGGCAAGCGGCTGGAGATCCCCGAAACCGCACTCGACCGAGTCATTGGCGTCGTGCAGCCACTGGCATCGCTGATGCCGGTTCATTCCGAAGTTGGAGGCGTCGACTCGGCGGAAACACTCGAAGCTGATCCAACACCGCACATTCAGTTGCTGCCGTTTCAGGACGGTGTTCGAGCTGAATTTCATGTCCGACCATTCGGCGAGGTCGGCCCGTTTGTTCGACCGGGCGAAGGCGGCGAAACCGTTTTCGCTGACATCGCTGCCCGCCCGACAGCAGCGAAAAGACGTTTCGACGAAGAAATCAACCGGCGAAATGCAGTCGTCGGTGCCTGTCCCGTTTTGAATGAGCAGGACGAAGTCGCCGGGATCGAAAGCTCGCACGAGTTTTACTTCCCGACCGTGCTTGAGGCGTTGGAACTGGCGACCCAGTTGCAGCCGCTCGTCGAGCAGAAACAGGTCGTGCTGCAATGGCCGCAGGGGCGCAGTTTCGAAGTCGCTGGCCAGGCGTCGGACTCGCAGATGCAGGTTCGTATTAAAAAAGATCGCGACTGGTTCGCCGCCTCCGGGAAGCTGGTTGTCGACAAAGATCTGTCGCTCGACATGATGCGGTTGATCGAGCTGGTCGAAAACAGTTCGTCCCGATTCGTGCAGCTGGACGATGGCCGCTTCCTCGCGTTGACCGAGCAGTTGCGCCGCCGTGTGGAAGAACTCGGAGCTTTCGGCGACCGGCTGAAGAACAAGATGCGATTTCCGGCGGTGCGTTCGGGAGCGATCGAGGAAATCAGCGACAGCCTGAAAGTGACCGCTGACAAACACTGGAAGGAGTGCCTCACTCGAATTCGTGAGGCCGCCGAAGTTTGCCCGGATGTTCCGTCGACGCTGCAGACTGAACTACGAGACTACCAGGTCGAAGGCTTTCGCTGGCTGTCGAGGCTTGCTCACTGGGGTGCTGGCGCGTGTCTGGCCGACGACATGGGGCTCGGGAAAACGATCCAGGCACTGGCTCTGTTGCTCGCCCGTTCCGAAGGCGGCCCGGCGCTGGTCGTGGCGCCAACGTCGGTCACGTTTAACTGGGTCGACGAGGCCGCTCGCTTCGCGCCAACGCTGAACGTTCGACTTTTCGGAAGCGGCGACCGTTCCATGTTGCTCAAAGATCTGGGGCCACGCGACGTCGTGATCACGAGCTACGGGCTGCTGCACAACGAGGCTGAACGTTTCGAAAAAATTGACTGGCACACCGCAGTGCTCGACGAAGCTCAGGCGATCAAAAACGGAGCCACCAGACGGTCACAGGCCGCGATGTCGTTGTCGGCGGATTTTCGAGTCATCATGACGGGGACGCCGGTCGAAAATCACCTCGGAGAATTATGGAACCTGTTCCGCTTTATTAACCCCGGCCTGCTGGGTTCAGAGAAGCTGTTTCAGACGAAGTTTGCCGGGCCGATCGAGCGGAACAAGGATAAGGGGGCGAAGCAGCGTCTGAAAAAACTCGTGCAGCCGTTCATCCTGCGGCGAGCGAAGTCGAAAGTTCTGGAAGAACTCCCGTCGCGAACCGAAATCACGTTGTCCGTTGAGCTGACAAAAGAAGAAGCTGCGTTCTACGAAGCGGTGCGAAAGCGAGCCGTTGAGAAACTTGGCGAACTGTCCGGCTCCGACGAGCAAACTCCTGCCCACCTGGCAGTCCTTGCCGAAATCATGCGGCTGCGGCGAGCGTGCTGTCACCCGAAACTCGTGCTGCCGGAGTCGGGGCTGTCGAGTTCGAAGCTTAAACTGTTCGGCGAAACAATCGACGAACTGTTGGCCGGAAATCACAAGGTGCTCGTCTTCAGTCAGTTCGTTGATCATCTCTCAATCCTTCGTGAAGACCTGGAAAAACGAGGGATCTCGTACCAGTACCTCGATGGCAGCACTCCTGTGAAGAAACGGCAGCAGCGAGTCAACGCGTTTCAGTCGGGCGACGGTGATGTCTTCCTGATCAGCCTGAAAGCGGGCGGTACGGGGCTGAATCTGACGGCTGCCGACTATGTCATCCACATGGATCCGTGGTGGAATCCCGCCGTCGAAGATCAGGCAGCCGACCGTGCTCACCGAATTGGACAGCAACGTCCCGTGACGATTTACCGGCTTATCACTCGCGGCACGATCGAAGAACAGATCCTTGAACTGCACCGCAGTAAACGCGACCTCGCCGACAGCCTGCTGGAAGGCACGGACGGTAGCAGTCGACTTTCCGTTGAAGATCTGCTGACGATGCTGCGTGGCTGACCGGTCGACGATTATGCGGTCAGCGGCTCAGTTTCCGCTGACCTGGAAGCGGCTGGCAACTTTCGAAGCCTGCTCAAGGTTTGGTAGCAGGCACGGGTGTTTGTACTGCTCGATGCTGCCGCCGAGTTTTGCCTGACGATCACGAGCGAATTCGCCCCAGCTTCCACGACGAAGTGGCAGGATCTCGAGTGGCGCCAGTCGAGCGGTGGTCCGTTTTTCACGGTACTCACAGTTAAGTTCGCCGAGTCGTTCGTCGAGACGAATTTCAAACTGCTGCGAGCTTCCGTTCGGAGGGACTTCCCAGTCTTCAAGCATCAACTGGTAGCGAGGAGGCTCGCCCCAGGAAGGAATCATCGTGAAGCAGCCGACTCGATGGTCGAACTCAGAGAGTGTCGCCCGAACTGCCTCGACGACTTGCGACTCTGAAAGCTTCTCGCCCGTGATGCTTGAAATATGGGCTCCTTTGTGGAGGAAACGAAGAATCGGCGTTGTGTGTTGATGACCGACGCAGCGGACGACGTCGCAAATGTCGTAGCGATAAAAACCCGAAGCGGTCGTCAGCAGAATGAAGTAGTTTTGATCAACTTCCAGCTCGTGAGCTTTCAGGATTGTGGGGTTGTTGCCGCCGTACTCGGCTTCCGGAATGAACTCATAATAATGCGACGTAATGTCGAGCACGCCGTCCGGCGACGTATCCTGAAACGGGATCGTCATACGCCCTTCGCTGGCCGACAGCCCATGATCGCGGACCGTCACGTCGCCGTAGTATTCGTACAACGTTGGCAGGTAGGCTGCACAGCTTCCGCCGGTCCAGATTGCGGCAAGCTGAAGGTCGGGCCAGTAGTCTTTCGGCAACAGGCTGTCGGCCTGCTCGACCATTTTTTCCAGTGTCTGCGCTCGATGAATATCGGCTTTCGATATTCGTCGAGCAATGGTGTGGCGAACGTTCGCTGACAGTTTCTCTGCAACGGACAACGTTCCGTCGTGAATGTCTCGAATGAGGTCTTCTTTAACGCCATTCGCCATCTGAGCCATGTGGACCAGCGTGCTGGGGTTGGCCGTGGTCAGCATTCCAACATACGGGTCGGCAATTGCCAGACGCAGCGCGGTGTAATACTTATCGACCGGATTATCAATTTTCGCCAGGATCGACGGCAGTGTGTAAAGCAGCTTTACGGCAGGCTTCTGCATGGCAGCTGCCAGACCGGAAATGTTTCCGCAAGGCGTTCCACCTTCGCTGGTGAATCTCTGATAATCGCTCGAAAGCTGAACGATCTTCAAAGCCTTCATCTTCGGTCTTGAGTCGAAAGCCGAGATGCCCCAAAGCTGCCAGCTTCGCCGATAGTCCCGGTAAAAGCGGTTTGTGACGGGGATGAATTTGGATTCGGATGTTGTCCCGCTGCTCAGCGTGAACATCATCAACCGATTCTTCGGTCCCAGCAGAGCTTGAGTCTCGCCGCGTTTGGCTCGTTCGATAGCATCCCGGTAGAAGCTGTAGTCCGTCACTGGAACGGCTTTATCGAGATCTTCCGGCGAGGTCGCGTTTCGGAGCCCGTTCTGGACAGCAAGATCCGATTGCCCATTGAGCTCCAGTAAAGAAGCAAGGGTTTCTTTCTGAGTTTTCTGGCAGTTCTGCGTTGCGGCCATGAACCGAGCAAGCTGCCAGCGCAGCCGCACACGAGCAAGAGTACCGGCTGAAGCTCGAATTCGACCTGAAATCTGCATGAGGTTACGGTTCTTAACTTGCGGACCATCCAACACAGAGGTCGCCGACTTAACTGATCAGGCGACATCGCATCTGATTTGAGGTTCCGGACAGGCTCGTCCACGAATTGTGCTGGCCACGTTTTCGCCATATTGACCAGATCAGTTCAATTTTTTACGGCCATGCAGGGCAGAACGCCCACAACCGAGCCGATCATTCTGCCTGCCGGAATTGCGTCAGGCAACCTAACTACACAGTCGAATGAGAAATGCTCCGACGTCAGGCCGCATTAACTGACATCCACATGCCTGTTGCGCAATGCGCACGAAAAAACGACCGTCTGACATAACTCAGACGGCCGTTAGATCTCCGGATTTCTGACCCCGCCTTTGCCAAGGCGGTTGCCAGCAAATTACTTCTTCTTCTTGCCTTTGTCGTCGCCGTCCTCTTCCTTGGTCTTCTTCTTCTTTTTTCGACCGACGACGGTCTTAGGCACTTTTGTCTTTGGGATGCCAATGACGCTCTTGGATTCGTCCCAGCGATCCTCGTCCGTAAGCTTTGCGATACGTTCAGCTCGCTTCATGACATTTCGGGCTCGGATCAACCGACTACCGCGTTTCAGACTCTGATCAAGGCTCACCGTACTTATCTCCAGATTTGCAACCCGACTCTCAAGAGGGGTATCCTCCGACGCGGGATGAACGACATCAGTCAGATCCCGAAACCGCTGGCTGCGGGAAAGCGAAGGATTCTAAACCTGACGCCATTCGGTTGCAACTCGCGAGTTGCTCTCGGCAGCTGAAGTCAGAATCGCAACTGCCCAATCATCCGAAATCCCGTCAGGAAAACAGTTTATGAGTCATCGACAGGAATCCTTACGAAACTGCTTGAAAATTCGGGTCGGACTGAAATTCTGCCAGTTTCTGCTGATCCTCGCTCTCGGAGTCTGTGCCGGCTGCTCCGATGAGCCCAACACGGCTCAGCCAGCCAGCGACGGAGAATTGACTGGAGTTGCCGCCAGCTCGCCGGTTCCAAGAGGTGTGACGCTCGCTCTGAACTGGTATCCCGAGGCCGAACACGGCGGCTACTACGCGGCACTGGTGCATGGTTATTTCAAAGACGCTGGGCTGAACGTCACGATCCGACCCGGCGGTCCGGGCGTGCCGGTCATTCAGGACGTGGCGACTGGCAGAGTTGAATTCGGAATTTCCAACGCTGATCAGATTCTCGTTGGGCGAGCCCGCGAAGCGGATGTCGTTGCCATCTTCGCGGCGCTGCAGACCAGCCCGCGCTGCATCATGGTTCACAAGGCGTCAGGTATTAAGCAATTCGCCGACCTGAAGAATCTGACACTGGCCATCAACCAGAATTCGACCTTCGGAAATTACCTGCAGCGAAAAGTTTCGCTCGACGGCTGCACGATCGTGCCTTACCCCGGCAACGTGTCGACCTTCCTGTTGAATCCGGATTTTGCTCAACAGGCTTACGTCTTCAGTGAGCCGTTTACTGCAAAGAAGGAAGGCGGAGACCCGCACAGTCTGATGGCCGCAGAGATCGGCTTTAACCCATACACCAGCACGCTCATTACGGAAGCGTCAATGATCAGGGACAAGCCGGACCTTGTTCGAGACTTCGTTCAGGCTGTGCAGAAGGGCTGGCAGAAGTACCTGACCGAGCCGGAAGAAACGAACCGCTTCATCCTCGCTCAGACCGACCAGATGGGCGACGAGGATCTCGACATCCTTGAATTCGGTGCGAAGGAGCTGCAGGCTCTTTGCCTGCCGGACGACTCGACCGGAACGGTTCCGCCTGGAAACATGACTTCCGATCGCTGGCAGAGAATGGCCGACCAGCTTGTTGAGTGCGAAGTTGTTGATGCAGGAAGTCTTAACGTCAACGATGCCTTCACCACCGAGTTTCTGAAGAAACCGGAAATTCCGGCCATCGACTCAGACGCCGAATAGATAACGGTTCAGCACTCCGCGACATCATCTGGAGAATCAACGTGAGCGACTCGCCGCCCGTCAACGCCGATCCGTCTGAAAGCTCAAACAACGACGGCCCGTGGTACGCCGGCATCACCCGCTATCAATGGCTCGTTCTTGTGATCGCGTCTGCGGGGTGGGTGTTTGACGTCTTCGAAGGGCAGCTCTTTGCGGTTTACAAGACCACGGCGATGGCTGACATCCTGCAAGTAACCGAGACCGATCCGCTGGTGGACCAGTTTTCGAACTACGCACTCGCTGCATTCATGGTAGGGGGAGCTTTTGGTGGGCTTGTATTTGGAATGCTGGCCGATCGGATTGGCCGTCGGCGTTCGATGGTTTACAGCATCCTTGTGTACTCGTTTTTTACGGGGATGCACTACTTTGCCACGTCCGCGTGGGTAATTGTCGGATTGAGATTCTTCGTTGCAATGGGCGTCGGTGGCGAGTGGGCCATCGCGGCGGCGCTAGTCTCTGAAGTCTTTCCGAAACGAGCACGCGCAATTGCCGGAGGGATCTTCCATGCATCCAGTGTGTTGGGTGCAGTGTTGGCGTCTTTGTGTGGAATGTTTCTTTCGCTATCGAACTGGCGAATTGCATTCCTGATTGGCCTCGTGCCAGCGTTACTGATTCTCTGGATTCGATCCAGTTTGAAAGAGTCCGAGCGTTGGGAAGAGTCACAGGCCGCGACGGATTCAACCGACAGGAAGCCGGGGTTGATGTCATCGTTGCCCGCCTTGCTTGGCGATCGACGATGGGCGGGCCGTGCATTCCTTGGCCTGTCTCTAGCTTCGATCGGCATGGGGACATACTGGGGTGTTTACGCTTGGGGACCAGAGCTTGCGACCGATGTTCAGAAACGCGAAGCGGTCACTCTTTCAGGTCAAGAATTGCAAAAGCGAGTGCTGGACGTGATCGCAGAATTCGTTCCAGTTTCAGACAATAAACCGAAAGTGTTTCAGGCAACTGCGCACGAAATTGCATTGGAAGCAGGACTCGACGATCAAGGTGAGCCTCTCGATTCTGAAGAACCAGTCAGCGACCGAGTTATCGAGAAGCGGGATGTCGCTCGGCATCAGATTGAGTTGCTGCGCGAAACTCAAGAACTGGAATCGAGTTCGAATGGAGCGTCAAATCAAGAGCTGGCTGCGAAGTACCGAGAGATTCTTGAGAGCGGTATCGCTCGCCGGCTTTACAGTCGCAACGCAAACTTTGCATATCTGATCATGAACTTTACGGGAGGATTACTTGGTCTGCTGGCATTTGCGCCGCTGGCCTCGATCACTGGTCGGCGGCCAGCATTTGCCTTCTATCACCTCGGTGCGTTGATTACGGCTCCCGCCACGTTCTACTTCGCAAGCAGTCTTAACGAGACGATCATTCTGCTTTCAATAATGGCATTCTTCGTTGTTGGGATGCACGCCGGATACGCAATTTACTTTCCAGAACTTTTCCCGACACGTCTTCGAGCAACCGGCGCCAGCTTCTGCTTCAACGTCGGTCGCCTTGTGGCGGCGTCAATTCTCATCGGACGTGTGTATCTGCGCGAGTCTTTTACCGCGACATACGGAACATCACTGGGGTTGCGATACGCTGTCGCTACATTGGCACTCTTGTTTGCTATTGGGCTGGTGTTGCTGATCTTTGCTCCCGAAACAAACAGGCAGGAGCTGCCCGAGTAGTTTGGACAAGCGAGCAACCTCAGCAGAAAAGTGTCGTGCTGATCCGGAATCCGGAACAATACGTCGAGGATTTGTCAGTCGATGTCGAACAACAGCTTCTGGTGATTTCGAGCGGGTTCCTCGAAGACTTCATCGACAGAGACATCATTCGGGTGACGCTGGTAGAAAGCGACACATTCGGCTTCGCGGCCTCTCACGATGCGGCGGCTTTTGAGTTGGCCAAACTGCGACGTGATCACGGTCCAGTGCCCCGAGCATTCGGCAGCATCGAGGTGGATGATGACCCAGTCGTGTGTCATTCCTTCCTCGTGAGCATGGGCCGTGTTTGAAAATGCCGCCGTGTAGTGCCACTTGTCTCGGCGAGTGTGAAGGACCGGCAGCCATTTTTCCCCGGTAGGATTGAACTGTCGGGGAGCGATTCGGACCAGTTGTTCGTTGGCAGACTTTGCTCGGTACTCGGCATCAATGCTGAGTAACTGCTCGATCGACGGGCCGACATGACCATGCATTGACGGAGGCGGTGTTGTCGACCGCTGAAGTCTGACCCGTTGAACACTGACTGAGGGGCGGGCATGAATAACAGGCCGACGACGCGGGCTGTCAGCAGACCGCATGAATCGGGGTGAGAGACCGTTGCCGCGAAGCAGTTCAAGTGTCGGCATGAAGCCTGTCTGCAGAAACTTCTCGATGGACAGGGCAAGGGATTTGCTGAGGCCGGAAATTTCTTCCAGTCCTTCGAGACCGGAGTCATCGAAGATTCGATCGACTGGACAAAGGAGTTCCCGGAGAACAGCCGCACCTCGTCGGTAGGTATTGATGCGGAAGTCTGTGGGGCAGCGACCTTCCAGCAGGTTGGCAATCTCGTCAAAGCAGCGAGCCACTGCACTGTTGATGCTGGAGATCGTTTCGTCGTCTGGTGTACCTGGCTTCATTTCAGCTGCTCCTTATCTTTGACCGTTGGGTCGACAGATCAGCGACAGCAATAAACGCCTCGGTAGTTATGTACGGGATTTTATGCGACGAACGTGCAAAGCAAATATGAAGAATCTGCGAGATGACAAATTTTGAAAATAAGCAAATTGCCGTGATGCGTCATCTTTCGAGCTTCTGAAAACACCGCAAGCCGACTTCGAAGTTCGAAGCCGGCTTGCGGATGACGCCTGGATTGGATGTCGACTCAGCGAGTCACTGCCCGAGGAATTCCTCGGTCAGCTACCACATCCTGTGCTGCAACCGGTGGTGCATGATGGCTTCGGGCAGCACGTCGTGACTGGAACCTGCCGACAGACGACTCGCGGTACACAGACCGTTTCCGTGTACGGAACCTGCTTCGGCACCTGACGAGTGTTGTTGACGTAGCGGGTTTCGCAAACCTGTCGACACACGGTGTAAGGAACCTTGCGGGTCTTTGTTTCTGAAATGTACGAGCAGGTCGTGTAAGGCACTTTCGTGCAGACGGTTTGCTTCTCGAAAGAGGTCACCGTGTACGGAACCTGGCGGCTCCGGGTTTCGCATCGCCATGAGCAAACCGTGTAAGGAATGCGGCGAGTGCGGGTTTCGGTTTTTGTCGAGCAGACCGTGTAAGGAACCTTCTTCTGACGAGTTTCCTTCTGCATGCAGCAGGTGGTGTAAGGAACTCGGCGAGTCTGCTGGACAGGCACCATTCGGCAGACCGAGTATGGAACCCGGCAGCGTTTGACTTCCCGTTCCATGCGAGTGCACATGACCGTTTTCTTCTCGGTCCGTGGAACCCACACCTGGCGACAGGTCGTTGATCCCGGCTGGAAGAACCGTTCGGTACGGCTGCAACCTGGCTGGTAGTTCGAACGGCAACTGTTGCAGTCGTAGTTCCAGCTTCCGGGTGACTGCACGCAGCGGCTGCACGAGTTGTCCGGACACTGCTCAACAACGGTCTGATACGAGCCGCCACAGACGTCGATTGTTTTGCATTCCACGACTGGCTTGCAGACCGTGTAGCAGACCTCGCGGTACTTCGTTTCGGTGCACGGCTTGTAGGTCGTGTAGCATTCTTCGCGGTAGCAGGTCTTGTAAACCGGCTTGCAGACATCGTAGCAGACGGTCTTGTAGCAGGTTTTGTAGCAGGGCTTGCAGACCGTGTAGCACTCATTGCGATAGCACGTCTGAGTGTACGGCACTCGGACAGTGTACTGCTCGTTGCGGTAGCACGTCTTCTGGACTGGCTTGCAGACCGTGTGCGGCACGTCTTTATAACAGACCTGATAGACCGGCTTCTGAATCGTGTAGCACTCGTCGCGGAACTTCGTTTCATAGACGTTCCTGGTGCAGGTAATGGGTTGCTGCTCGCAGACGGTGTCGTAAACCGTGCGGTACTTCGTCACCTGACATTTGTCATAGACGACGTCCTGTACGGTCTTGTAACACGTTGAGCACGAGCTTGCGGCGCAATAGTCCCCGCACGGCGAGCATGCCGACGTCGGACAACAACTGTAGCTGGCGGCTCCGCAATAGCCTGCCAGCGCCGACTGACCAAACCCTGCGACAAGCAGGCCCGTCAGTACAGCGAGTTTCATAGCAAGTCTCATCTGAGTCACTCCTTCCGTATTTTCAAGCGAATCCAATCCAGGAGAGATTCTTCGATCGGAAGGTTGAGACGGCATCAGGGGTTTCCCGTTTGAGACTTGTCAGGCGAGGCGGCAAAAGCCTCCTTGCAGAAAGTCAAGCGGGAAATAACGCGGCGACCAACGAACAGAAAAATCTCCGTACGTCTTTGGTCGACAGAACACATTCTCTGCTTGAAGCAACTGGCACAGTCAGACGACTCGCCATCAACGGGAAGCCGCCGCCGCCTACTTAGTCGAAAGAATCGATACAAAGTGCCTGCTTGACGAGTGTCAGCGAAGGTGGACTTTGACGGTTAGGCGAGTGGTGTGACCTGTCGGAATCGCACGACACGGATGGCGACGCTTCGTTCGGGAAAGGAAGGCACCGATGAGTGGCGGGAGTGTGCCAGCGGCGGCACGCTGAAAAGGTCAACTCGCCTAACCGAACACTTTCTCGACGACGTGGCCGCCGACGTCGGTCAGGCGGTAGTCGCGGCCCTGGAAGCGGAACGTCAGTTTGAGATGATCCAGACCCAGCAGGTGCAGCAGCGTGGCCTGTAAGTCGTGAACGTGAACGACGTCTTCAACCGCGTTGTAGCCAAGTTCGTCGGTCTGGCCGATCGACTGCCCGCCTTTGACGCCGCCTCCAGCCAGCCACATGGAAAAGCCGTCGATGTGATGGTCGCGGCCGATCAGGTCTCGCGGTTCGCCCTGCGGCGTGCGTCCGAATTCGCCGCCCCAGACGACAACGGTGTCGTCGAGCAGGCCCCGTTGCTTGAGATCCCTCAGCAGCGCCGCAGATGGCTGGTCCGTCTCTCCGCATCGTGCTTCCAGTGCCTTGCCGAGATCGGTGCCGGGATTTCCGTGATGGTCCCAGTCGGTGTGGTAAAGCTGGACGAAGCGACTGCCTCGTTCAACCAGCCGACGAGCCAGCAGACAGTTTCGAGCGAAACTCGGTTTCGAAACATCGGTGATGCCGTAGTCGGCAAGCGTTTCTTTAGTTTCGCCCGACAGGTCCATCAGCTCCGGCGCGCTGCTCTGCATGCGATAAGCCATTTCGTAAGCTGCGATGCGCGTCGCGATTTCCGGGTCGCCGATCTGGTCGAGTCGTGCCTGATTGAGATCCTTCACGGCGTCGACGAAGTCACCCTGTCGCTGCTGATCAAAACCTTTCGGCGATGACAGGTTCAGAATCGGGTCAGACCCGTTCAGCAGAGGCACGCCTTGATAGGTCGTCGGCAGAAAACCGCTCGACCAGAGCGGTGTGCCGCCTCGTGGACCTCGCGGGCCGGAATTCAGGACGAGGAAACCGGGCAGATCGTCGGCTTCGCTGCCGATTCCGTAGGTCACCCACGAGCCCATACTCGGTCGCCCCATGAAACGTTCGAAGCCGGTATTCATGTAGAGCTTTGCCGGGCCGTGGTTGAAGACTTCGGTCTTCATACTTCGGATCAGGCAGATGTCGTCGGCCATTGAGCCGATGTGCGGCAGCAGAGTAGAAAGCTCCAGACCGCTTTCGCCGTTCCGGACGAACTTTCGTTTCGTCCCCAGCAGTTTGGCGTCCTTTTTGATAAACGCGAATCGTTTGCCTTCAACGTACGATTCCGGAATGACCTGTCCGGACAGTTCCTGCAGCTTCGGTTTGTAATCGAAGAGTTCCAGGTGGCTGGGGCCTCCGGCCATGAAGAGGTAGATCACGTTCTTCGCTCGCGGCGGGTGATGACCGTCCTGAGGCGCCAGCGGGTTGGTGAGCCGAGGATTCGTCGCATCGTCAGCCTTCGCGGCGAAGATCTTTTGATCAGACATCAGCGACGCCAGTCCGATGCTGCCCAGCGATAAACCGGCGTTGCCGAAGAAGTGCCGGCGTGTCTGTTCGATGATCGGGCTGGTTGAATTTTTCATCGTGTGCCTGTCCGGCCTGTTTGACGCAGGAAAACTACGTGCCCTCAAGGGCATTGTTGACTTGGCCAACGTACCACAGCATGAAGCGAAATACGAAGAAGATGATGAAGCCAGCGACGAACAGCCAGACGACGGCGCTGATCATTCGAGTCAGCGTTTTCATTGCTCGACGAGCATCTTCTTCAAACTGCGGACTCAACCGGTGGAGAGCTTCCGGAACAGTTCCGGACTCCTCAGCGACCGAAACCATTTCGATGAACTCTTCCGTGAAGAGCCGGCTTTGTGCGAGGCTGTCAGTCAGGCTGGAACCTTCCATCACGGCTGACGTGATAAAAGGCGTCTGAGCGACGAACGCTCCGTTGCCTGTCGCTTTAAGACTTCCTTTCAGGCTTCGCGTAACTGGCATTCCGGATTGCTGAGTCAGGTAGAACGACCACGAGAACCTGGCGATCGCGAACGACCTCATGCAGCGTCCCAGAACCGGTACGGTCATCAGCAGCGGATCGACGACAGCTTTGGCCTGAGCCGCTTTCTGGATCAGCAGCCAGGCGATGTACATCCCTGCAAAAGTTCCGAAAGTGCCCGTCAGCCAGATCATCGCGCCGGTCGTACCCGACAGACCGAACACGAGGAATGACATGTCGTTGTTGCCGGTCGATTCACCAATGAGGCCGAGAATCATGATCAGGATGGCGATGACAAAAATCGCGGCGACGAGCTGAAACACCGGCCAGATCAACTGTCCGATCAGTTCTTTTTTCATGCGGATGTTGGCTTCGTAGTGCTCGGCCAGGTGTTTGAGCACTTCCGGCAGCGAGCCGGACTCTTCAGCCATCGTGGCCATTTCGACAAACAGCACCGGGAAGAAGTTGCCGTGCTCCTTCAGTGCCTGCGAAATATCTGACCCTTCCTGGATGGCGTCAGAAACCTGCCTCAGCACTTTCCTTGTCGGAGCGTGCATCGCTTTTTTTGAGGCGATCTCGATTGCTTTGCGAATCTGGATACCGGACTCCAGCATCGTCGCCAGCGACCGCGACACAATCGCCAGAGTCTTCAGCGGAACCCGTGACGCAAAAATCATGAGCGATGTCTTTCTGAGATGGATGCGTCGTTTGTTCTGGGAATGTTCTGACCCGAATCGCTCTGACCCGAATCGCTCTGACCTGAATCAGCCATCGATGCTCCATTCACCGAGTGTCACCGTGAACTTTGTTCTCATCTGACTGATCATGGCAATCGCCAGGACGGGTGAGAACTGTTCCGGTTGAGTCAGCATTTCAATGAGTGCGTAACGCAGAATCGGGTCGCCTCGCAGCACAATGATTTCGACAGGTTCATCTTCGGAGTGTTCTCCAATGAGCCTGATCAGATCCTCGGGTTGCCTGACAGCCTGACCTGAGATCTCGACGACGACGTCGCCAACCAGCATCCCGACCTCGGCTGCTGCAGAATCCGGTCTCACCTGGCTGATGAAACACCCCAGCAGATCCGCACGCGTGCCGACTCCCAGCATGGCTCGTCCGCGAGTTTGAAGGACGGTGTCGGGCATATCGATTTCGAGCTGGCGGATATTTTCTTCTGAAAGTGGGTGGCCGCTGACCAGGTAAATGGTTTGCAGCGACTTCAGACGCACCAGATGACGCAGCCCCTCCTCGCCGCCTTTCCAGTGACGGTTGATGGCCGCGGCCTGAGCCCAGCCTCCTTCCGGGCGAAGCTGTTCGCCGTTGACCATTACCGGAAACTCCCGCTGCATCTGAATCTGGCCGCCCAGCCGACGAACCTCGGCAATCGCCCGGCGCTGCGTCACGGTGAAGTGATTGTTCTCGAGGGTCTCGGCCGCTTTCTGAGCGACCGCTGGATGTTTCGATTGAGTCAGCAGTCGATTTAGACTGGCTTCTGCCTGGTCAAACGCGGCTGTGTCCTCAGACAGGTACAGCACCTCAAGAACCGAGACCGCTCGCAGCCCGGCTTCCAGATTTTCCTGGAGAGCAACGTCCGTCACCGGAGCGATGACCGACGGACCAAGCGACGGAAGTTTTCGAGTCGCCGATTCACGAACCGCGAAGTCCTGATGCTTCAACTCGAGGGCCAGCTTGAGTGCTTCATCGAGCGGCGGACTGATCTCTTCGGCTCGTAACGCGGCGCCGAAAACGGCGAGCGTCAGCAGCACGCCTGCAAACTGACTGGTTCTGGAAATAGTCATGCGATCCCTGCGTTTCCTGATTCCCGTAGTTGGCCTGAAGTTTCAAGGCGGTTCATCGTGCCACATTCCGCACGCAGTGGCCAGAGCGAGCTGCCAGTTTCAACCGGATCAGTTGGCAGTCTCACGGGCCTCGTGCCATCATGCCGGACGTCATCGCCCGCGTTTCGGAACGAAAGCTCACGGAAAGACCATGTCTCAGGAAAACCCGCCGCCAAATCACCTGTTCAAGCTGGTTGTCGTTGTCAGCGCCGCCTTCGTTCTGACAATTCTGCTGATGATCGTCACTGCTTTCGCCTCGATCGAAAACCCTCTGGTGAAATTCTTCAACGAATACGGTCTGAAACTCATCGGGGTCGAGGTGGTGCTGATCCTGAGTCTGGCCTTCGGAGCGATGTGGCTCGACGGAAAACAGACGATCGCCGCCGGGCAGAGTCCGACCGACGTCGAGGACGAAATCCCGGACGAGCAGGCGTAGCCGTTTGCTCCGGAATTTTCGTTCGGAATAAACGAGGAAGGTCGTCATGGGTGGCGCCCCTGGCTGCGCCGGCGACTTAAGCTGATCGACCCCGACTCGCCAAAAATCTCGAAACCGGCAGTGCGAATTTGCGGTTTGTGTCGAAGCGTCGGCAGCCATTGAATGTGCCGGTTCGTCGGGCCGATAGACCGGGCATGATTGATCTCGAACTGGAACTTGTGTCCGAAAACCCATCGTGGATCGCCGTTCTGAAGGCTTATCAGAAGGCTCAGGAAGAACTTGCCGAGCAACAGGCTCAGGCTGCTGCAAAGTCCGCGCAGGCGGAAAAGATTAACAGCGGCGATCCTGAGTCGAGTGGTTCGACCACTGAAGCTGACAAGGGCGCAGACGCTGACTCTGGCGAATCGGGGACGGACGAAGACTTCGAAGAAGGCAACAGCACTGCTCCCAGAAAACGTGCCAGCCGTTGGGTTCAGAGAGTGACCAGTCTGCCTGGACTTGATGCGGCGGAACTGTCGAAAATTCACGGACGCCTGATCGCCTACGACCTGCTGAAATGCGACCTGGCCGGACGATCCGATGGGATGGTTTACCAGCTGACGACCAGCGGCAGGACGATCCTTAGCCGGTACGGCGACGAGACGCCCGAAGCCGACGACCGCTCCGCTGCATAGTCGCCGGGCCAGGCTTTTCTGGAGGCGATCGTAACGGTCGATGTCAGCCGCGACTCCGGAACCATCAAACGTCGATTGAAGCGCCGCCGCATGGCGCATAACATGCTCCGACGCTGATGTGTTCATCAGTTTTGTCGAGCTGCGAAGCAGGATAGTCTGCCGGAGTGACCTCATCAGGAAGTCGTCACCAATCGTCAGACGCAGAAGTTCCGCAGTGAGAATTCCTTTCCTGCCTTTCTTAAAGAGCTGCAAAGAGTCATGCCACACGAAACGGACGTCAGAATCCTTGACGCTGTCTGTTCCTTCGAGCCGGTCTCATTCCGGGCTCCACTGAAATTCGGCGGCAGAATTGTCGACAAGACATTCCTGATGAACGTCGAGGTGACGGTTGAGACTCACTCCGGCAAGCACGCGACCGGCTTTGGCAGCATGCCGGTCGGAAATATCTGGGCATGGCCGACCACCAGCCTGACTGGCGACCAGACAGAACTCGCCATGAAGGAATTCGCCGAAGAGATCGTCAACATCGCCTCGCAGGTGCCACACTATGGACACCCGATGGAGCTGATGTTCGACCTCAACGCCGAATACGCGCACACCGGCAAGACCATCGTCGCGACGCATAGTTTTGGCGAAGAGTTTCCGGCACTGGCGAGACTTGTTGCTGCCAGCCCGCTCGACGCCGCCGTTCACGATGCTTACGGTCGAGTCCACGAGATCAACTCGTACGATGCGTTGTCGGACGAATTCATGAACGACGATCTGTCGGATTATCTCGACGACCAGTTCGCGGGCGAGTACCTCGATAAGTACACCTTGCGAACTCCCAAAGATCGTTTACCGCTCTACCACCTGGTCGGCGCACTCGACCCGCTGACTGATGCCGACGTCACCGACCGCCCCAACGACAAGCTGCCGGTGACGCTGGGCGAATGGATCAACGCTGACGGACTGACGCATCTGAAAATTAAACTGTCCGGAGACAATTTCGACTGGGACGTCGACCGGGTTGTCTCGATCGAAAAGCTGGCAACGGAAGTCCAGGCCGCGCGAGGCTGCTCAGAATGGTTCTACTCGCTCGACTTCAACGAGAAGTGCGAAAACGTCGAGTACGTCCTTGCGTTCCTGAAGAAGGTGCAGGAACTGTCACCGTCAGCGTATGACCGGGTTCAGTACATCGAGCAGCCGACCAGCCGGAACCTGAAGGCTCATCCGGAAATCAAGCTGCACGAAGCCGCGAAGCTGAAGCCGGTGGTCGTCGACGAAGCGCTGGTCGATTACGAAGCACTGCTGCTGGCTCGCGATCAGGGTTACACCGGCATCGCGTTGAAAGCGTGCAAAGGACACTCAGAGGCGCTGTGCCTGGGAGCGGCCGCTCAGAAGTTCGGCATGTTCCTGTGTGTCCAGGATCTGACCTGTCCCGGCTTCTCGTTCCTGCACTCGGCGAGCCTGGCCGCCCGCATCCCGACGGTACAGGCAATCGAAGGCAACGGTCGCCAGTACTGCCCCGGTCCGAACAAGCCCTACGCCCGAGTATTGCCATCCATGTTCGACATCACCGACGGAACCGTCGGCACCCATTGCCTCGACGACATCGGTCTCGGCTTCGGCTAACCGGTCCGTGGGCCGTTGTTCCCGGCGTTGATCGAAAAGTTCGACCGACGGTGACTCTTCGACTGGAACTGTTTTGGGAAAGGGCGATCAGTTGTGAGGTTGCCGTTGTCGAGCTGCCTGAACAGTCTGGTGTTACCCTGGCGGCAGCACGGACTCCAGCTGCGACGGCTCCGCTTCTTTTCTGAACGGGCGGCAATTGTTGCGACGATTTTGCTGCTCGGTGCCAGCGTCGCGGTTGCGGAAGCTCCACCGTTTGTTGATTACTGCGAACGTTTGCAGCAGGAAGTTCAGGGGAAGAAGCATGGATTCCTCGCTGGCAACGTCACGTACTACGTTGGCGGGTTTCATGCTAGCTGGAATTTGAGAGAGCACGAAACGCTCGGCCTGACTCACCCATTTCATCATGATTTGCGCAGCCGCGGCGTCGGGCTGGTTCGAAGTCGCGGCAAAGATCATGAAAACACCGGACTCGGCAACGACTTCTCCGGCTGGGAATTCTACAAGGATACGCGAGTCCTTTACGGCAGCGTCGTGATCGACGGGGAAACTCATCGCCATCCGGTCCCGCGGAAAATGTACTGGCGACCGGACCGGATGATCTGCGAGTACGAAGTTGATGGCGTAAAATTGCGCGAAGAAAAATTCATTGCCGCCAGTGACGCCGCCTGCTCGATCATCACCGCGTCTCGGCCTGTCACGTTGCGATTCGACGGTCAGAGTTTCTACGGACGCCACAGCGAGACGAGTACGGCGACGATCGAATACGACACCGACCGTAACGCCATCCACATCGTCGAAGGCGGCACAACGAAATGTCGGCCTGAAACGGACGGCTCCGAGCTGGTCGGCCCGATCATGTATCAGGGGATGAGCACTGTTCTCACCGCATCCCGAAACTTCGCCGCGAGTTACCGATTCATGCAAGGTAGTTACGGCGAGAGGCAGTACGGCTTTGAAGTGCCCTGCAACCCGGGCGGCGTGACGCTCGTCTGGGCGATGAATGATGACTACCAGAAGGCGCTTCGCGATGCGACGGCGGCACTTCACAAGCCGCATGAAACGATGCTCGCGAAGACGCGTGAGATGAATCGCCAGCTCAACGAAGAGATTCCATACTTTCGCTGCTCAGATCGTAAGTTTGAGGACATCTACTACTACCTCTGGTCGCTTTACCTGATGTACTACATCGAGGTCGGACGAGGATTAGAGCGGGAGCCTCACACTCAGACGGCCGTCAATAACTTCCTCGGCATGCACCGTTACGACGCGACGTTTCAGATCAAAGTCGGAGCGTGGACCGGCGACAAACCGCATTATGCCTACGGAAATGTGCTGACCTGGAAGCATCTCTTCAGCAGCGGCCACTATCGCAGATCACCCGATGGCGCGATCGCACTGGCCGACAACAAGGGGACAACGTGGCACTCCGGGGTGTACGGCAATGAACTGCCAGAGCACGTCCTCGGAGCCTGGCAAATCTACCAGCACACGGGCGACGTCGATTTTCTGCGCGACTGTTACGAGGGCTACTTTCGGGAAGTCTTTCGCGAGCGAATCGCTCCTTTCTTCTCCAACCACTTCGAAGTGGCAGAAACGCTGATCGCGATGGCTCGCCTTACCGGACACGTCGAGGATATCGAACACTGGGAACGGCTGGTGCCGCTCGGCTCGAATCACATTCGAACGTGGTTCGATCAACGGTGGCAGGTCAACGGTCACGAGCATTTCTTTGGTGGCCCAGACAATGGGATGCTGATGACGACCGGCTTCTGGCACTTGCGTTCGAAGCATTTTCCGCGCGAGTACGCTTCGAAGATGGTCGAGTCCTGGGCGCTTGATCGAGACAAAGGTTTTTACGGCGACTTCTTTCCGCTCGCCATGTCTCGTCAGTCGATGAAGAAATTCGCGACGGACGTCGACCACTCGTTTGGGTACACACCAGACACCGCGTACTTCACGCTCGATGGTATGTTTCGTCACCGGCTGGGTGACTCGGCATGGAGGCTGACACTGAATCATCTGGAGAATTACAACTTTAACGGCGAGTGGAACATCCCGGTCGCTCCGGAAGCCTGCACTCGCAGCGCCAGGCTGTTCGGTGATCAGTACTCGAATTTCAACGCCGGTAAGCTGCTGCTTTTCCTTGAAGGGCTTGCCGGACTGGAGTACTCGATCCCTGAAAGCAGGCTCGTCGTACACGACACGATGCCCGCCGACTGGAAGTGGATGGAAATCCGACTTCCAATTCGAATGCCGGGCGAGCAGAAGAGTCGCTGGCCCGTAATCCGGTATGAGCGAACCGGGCTAGACCGCGAAATCACGAAATTAATCCGAGTCGTCGACTGCCCGCTGCGTGTCACCATCGAACCGTGGACGGAAGAGAAACGCGTGATTCGATCCGAGACACAACCTGCCGATGCTCAGAAAGCGATGGCTTCGGGCTACCCGCACTATCGTCGGCATGATTTTGACGAGGGACAATCGACCGCATCCGTTCAGCTCATTCTGGGTTCCGATTCGGTCGGCAGGTGAAGCAATGTCTTTGAATTGACCGGCCCAAAATGCAATCGGAACGGGCCGTTCATGCCTGGTTCTGGTCGATTTGCGACGTACTCCGGCTTTGCTCGATCCTGCGTGCTCAGATCGGTATTATCGTTCCCCGCTGACGACACGGCTGTTCATCGAACCCTGTCGGAATCGTTACAGACCCGAAAATCCCCGACTTCAACACCCGCTGCTGGGCAACTTTCTGACCAGTGTCCGGTTTTTTCGGTCAGTGTTTATCTGTTCTAATCGCGGAATAAATCTGCTCATTTAACCTTCCTGATCTGCGGCATGACCCCCATGAAAAAAACATTGAGATCATTCACTGCTCCGCTTCCTGTCGCGTTGGCCGTTCTTGGATCATGCGTGCTCTATCTGGCTTCGCAGACCGTGGCGGATCAGAAGCCTGACCAGAATGCTGCTTCGCCAAGGGTAATCACGACGGTCACCCCGAACGAAGCACAGCGGGAGGATCAGGTTCGTCCGGAATTCCTTCAGCCGCTTCCGATCAATCAGAAGGCGACGGCAACGTCATTGCCGATCAAGCCTCAGGACGGAGAAACAATCGTCTTTCTGGGAAACTCGCTCGCTGCGAGAATGGAACATTACAACTACTTCGAAACGTCCCTGCATCAGCAGTTTCCGAAGCAGCAGCTCACGTTTCGCAACATGGGATTTCCAGGCCACACTCCAGCGTTCCGACCGGAAGCCGGGACGGACGATCCCTGGGCATTTCCCGGCGCCGCTAAGTTCCGCCCGGATATCAAGGCTCACTTTGGTAAAGGCCACTATCCGTCACCGGATGAATGGCTGACGATTATCAAAGCCAAAACCATCGTCGCGTTCTTCGGATTTAACGAATCCTTCGATGGTCCCGAAGGTGTGGAAAACTTCAGGAACGAACTAAGCGCCTTTGTCGACCATACGCTGTCGCGCTCGTATGAAAGAGCCGAAACCGCTCCGCGACTGGTTCTGGCGACTCCGATCGCGATGCAGCAGCATCCTGATTACTTCCTGCCCAGCGCCGACGATCGTAATGCTTTGTTGAAGATGTATGCCGACGCGGTCCAGTCAGTGGCTGCCGAGAAGCATGTCGGATTTCTGGACCTCTTCTCACCAACGCTCGAATGGTTCCAGACGTCTAAAGAACCTTTGACGATTAACGGAATCCACCTGTCCGAAAGTGGATACCGCAAGCTGGCTCCGGTGATCATGCAGCAGTTGTTCGACAGTAAAGTTGAACACGTCCAGGCAGGCTCGCTGCTTCACAAAGCGGTTCAGGACAAAGCGTGGTTCTGGCGAAACGACTATCGGATGCTCAACGGCGTTCATGCTTACGGTCAGCGCTGGGCTCCGTATGGAAACTTCAACTACCCGGAAGAGATCGAAAAAATCCGTCAGATGACGGTTCTGCGCGACCAGAACATCTGGGCGATCGCTCAAGGCAAGTCTGCGACGATTCAGGTTGACGATTCAGCCACGCGTGACCTGACGCCAGTCGAAACCAACTATCAGGTCAGTGAGAAGAATGGCTCGACAAACTTCCTCAAAACAGAGAAGGAAGCCCTGTCGACGTTCACGCTTCCGGAAGGCTACGAAGCCTCGCTCTTCGCTTCCGAGCAGCAGTTTCCGAATCTCGGCAACGCCTGCCAGATGCGATTTGACAATCGCGGACGGCTCTGGGTGTCCACGCTGCCCAGCTATCCACACTACAAACCGGGCGACTCCAAACCGAACGACATGCTCCTTATTTATGAGGACACCGACGGCGACGGTCGCGCTGATAAAGAGACCGTGTTTGCCGACGGTCTGCACATGCCGATCGGTTTTGAACTGGCTCCCGAAGGCGTTTACCTCTCTCAGGAACCGTTCCTCGTTCTTTTGAAAGATACCGACGGCGACGACCGGGCGGACAAGACGGAATACCTGCTGGACGGCTTCGACCCGCACGATACCCATCACGCGATTTCGGCTTTCGACGTGGATAACGGCAACGGTATCTATATGTGCGAAGGACGCTTCCTGCACTCTCAGGTCGAAACTCCGTGGGGGCCGCAACGCATGACCGACGGGGGTGTCTGGCGCTTCGATCCCGCATCGTGGAAGCTGGAACGAGTCATGCAGACTGACGTGTCGAACCCGTGGGGCGTTGCTCACGACGAGTACGGTCAAACGTTTGTCAATGATGCTTCGGGCGGAAACCACTACTGGATGTTGGGCTACTCGATCAAGATTCCGCATGCGAGCGAGGTCGCGAAAGTCGGAAAGTTCAATTACGAGCATCACTCACGACCGACTTCCGGCGCCGAGTTTATCCACTCGCGACATTTTCCTGACGAAGTTCAGGGCGACTACGTCTACACCAACTCGATCGGGTTTCTGGGAATCAAGGAGCTTCAGACACTTGAAGATGGCTCTGAGATCAAAGGTAAGTTTCGGCAGGATCTGATCCAGTCGTCCGATGGAAATTTTCGACCATGCGATCTGGAAGTGGCTCCGGATGGAAGCCTCTATTTCATCGACTGGCACAACACGCTGATCGGGCACATGCAGCACAGCGCGCGTGATCCGCTGCGGAATTCCGAATATGGACGAATTTACCGGATCAAGCATTCCGCAAGCCCGCTCGTTGATCCACCTGCCATCGCGGGAGCGGACATTGAGCAACTGTTTGAAAATATGAAGCTGCCAGAACTCAACGCTCGCAAACGATCTCATCGTGAACTTCGTGGCCGCGACAAAGAAGCCGTCATTGCGGCGGCTCTACAATTTGCGAAGCAGAATTCGAATGATGAGCGACTGGTTCTCGAAGCACTGTGGGCAACCTGGGGCCAGCAGGCTCCGTCTGAAGAGTTGCTCGAACAGTGCCTGTCCGCAAAGGATCACCGAGTCCGCTCAGCGGCGGTGCGGGTTGTCCGACACTGTCTCCATCTCCTGGACCATCCCGAAGAGTACCTGCTGCGAGCCGCCACGGATGAGCATTCACGAGTCCGGCTGGAAGCGCTATCAGCGGGATCGTGGCTCGGTGGTGAATTCGCTGCCGAAATTCTGTTGACGGTCGCCTCGCAGAAGACTGACGCCTGGATCCGCAACGCGTTAAACAGCGCGACGCTGCTGATCAAACCGGAGATCGAAAATCTGGTCAGGAACGGGTTTGATCCAGAGAGTCTCTCAATTGATTACGAGAAACTGCTGGCTGGAAAACTCGAAGGCGCCATGAAGCCAAAGAACTACCGCACGAAATCTCCGAAGTTCAAGGATAAGGCATTCGTTCGAGCCTACGACCTTGGTCAGCGTGTCTTCTATGAGGAAGGTTCGTGCTTTACCTGCCACCGGGATCACGGCGAAGGGATCGTTCGAATTTACCCGCCACTGGTTGGAAGCGAATGGGCCAACGGTGATCCCGAACGGCTCATCAAGCTGACGCTGCACGGGATCTGGGGAAAGATTCAGGTTCGCGGAAAAGTGTATGAGTCGGCGCTTGGCGTTCCTCCCATGACCGCAATCGGCAACATGTTTACCGATGCGGAAATCGCCGGGGTTCTGACCTACGTTCGCAACAGCTGGGGCAACGACTCCAGCGCAATTTCACCCGAGGAGGTCGAACGGGTTCGAGCCGCCACCAAAGGCCGACGTCGGTTCTACAGCCCGGAAGAACTGATCGAGATGCATCCTTTCCCGGAAGGAAGTCGCCCACCGCTGGTCGAAGACGAATCGCAGAATCACAAGCTGGAGCAGGATCTGCTGGCGGAGTCTCTAACAACACTCGTCAGTGACGCCTGGAAACAGGGTGATGCAACCAACGGAGCAAAGATTTTCTACCAGGAAAAAACAGCCTGTGGTAACTGCCACGATGCTAAATCGGACTTCCAGCTGGGGCCAAAGCTGACTGTGTCCCGGAAGCAGGCGACTGAGGAATTTCTCCTCGAATCGATTCTGAAACCATCCGAATCGATTCTTAAAGGCTTCCAATCGGTGACGGTTATTACTGACGAAGGTGCCGTTCTGTCTGGATACCTGGTCGATCGAAACGACGAAAAACTCACACTGAGCATTGCTGCACAGAAAGGAAAGCTGGTTGATGTTGCCATCGACAGCATTGATGAGATGGTCGAGTCGAAGCTGTCGACAATGCCTGCCGGTCTCGCCAGGTCGCTCAAAGATCGCGCCGAGTTCCTTGATCTGGTCCGCTTCGTCCTGGAGATCAACCGGGGCGGCGAGGCAAAACTTCGGCAACTGAAGAGGAAGGCAAAGCTGTGAGGTAAACAGCGTTCGTCGACACTACCTCGCAGCGTTCACGAACGGTTCGAAGTCCAACTCCCCGTGGCGGGAAATCGTTGCGGTGACGGCTCCGGAATCTGAGGTGGTCACGACGTGGGTTTCGTGGCCGTAGGTTAACTCCAGCTGTTTCTGATATGACGGTGTCGGCGCGCTGGCGATCACGAAAGTCGGGCTTGCCCAGGCGGCAAGTTCAGCCGGATTCGCAGCTGTCGACCCATGATGAGGAGCCAGCAGGACATCCACCTTCCTTGCCGGCTGTTTAAGAAGTTCTTCCAGGCCGACTTCGTCGAGATCTCCGGTCAGCAGGATTCGCCGCCCTTGAAATTCGATTTCCAGGACGACACTCGCTGCATTGTCAGAATCGTAAGACGTCGCTGCGGCCGGTTGAAGGATTCTCATTGTCACTGCGTCATCGAGACTCAGCCTGTCGCCTTGCGCAATGAACGACGGCAAAACACCCAGTTCTTCTGCCCGGTCTAACGTCTTCAATGTGAGCGGTTGACGAGAATCCGGGAAATGACGCGAGCAAAGAATGCTGCCGACAGGCAGTGACTCCAGCAGGTCCAGCACACCGTTGTAATGATCGACGTCTGAATGAGAGACGATCAACGCGTTGACCTTTGAGATCCCGCGAGCCCACAAAGCTTCTTTCAAAACCCTTGATGACAACTCACCGCCGGCACGGCTGCCAACGTCGTACACCAGCGTCCCGCCTGACGGAGTTTCAACGATCATTGACAAACCGTGTCCCACTGACAGCACGGTGCAGCGAAGCGATCCTTCTTCGCGATCTGCTGGCAGCCATGTCAGCCCAAACATGGTCCATACACCGACAACAATCCAGCCCCGTGCCGGTCGACGCTTCAGCGTTGTCGCCAGCATGGCCATCGCAACTGCCGTATAGAAAACGACCAGCCACCAGTCTGGAGGTTCCGGGACGTAGGCATGTCCGAGTTCAATCGAAGCGGCCAGATCGATCGTCGCAATAAGCAGTTCAAGAAACCAGCCGAACACCCATGCGAACGGCCATGCGATTGTCTGCGAAAAGACACCAAGCAGAATCGCCGCAAAGCCTGAACATAATCCGATACCGACCACGGGAATCAGCAGAACGTTGATAACCAGCCCCGCTGGTGAGACCACGTTGAAAACGGAAATGACAAGCGGAGCTGAAATCAGCCAGATGCTGCCCGACACAAGCCACATCGCTCCGATCTTTTTCCCAAACGATTTGAGCGATCTGACCCACGGACGCTGGACCGCCTCGGAAATTGCTGCCGAGCCGTTCGTAGTCCTGGCATCAGAATCTGACAAGGCAGCCACATCGGGTTCACCATTCGACAGTCGCCCTAACGACGTCAGCCAGACGATGACCGCAACCGCCAGGAACGACAATTGAGTTCCGACGTCGAAAAGGCTCGTCGGATTCAGGCCAAGCAGGACGATTGCAGCGATCGCGAGACTGTTAGCCGAGAAGGCAGAACGACGCACCAGCCGTCCGACACTCCAGATCGCAATAATTACGAAGGCTCGTATCATCGGTGGCCGGCAATCAGCAACCTGCAGATAGATGAAGAGAACGACCATTGCCAGAAGAATTGAATGCCTGCTGGACAGCCGCAGCATTCGACCGATCGCCAGCAGAAACATCATCAGAATGCCAATGTGCAATCCGGAAATCGCCAGAAGATGCACTGTGCCACTTTCAACAAACACGGTTCGCACTTCTCGGGGCAGCAGTGAGCGATCACCCAGCAGCATGGCATCAGCAACTGGCCTGACGTCGGCATGAATCGCCGACTCCAGCACCGATTCTGCTCGTTGGCGAAGTATTCGTCGGAACCGTTGGAAAATCGGCTCGCCAGAATCCGTGATGCTGACCAATTCCGAACTGCTGACTCGAACGATGCCTCTCAGTCCCTTGCTTCGATTGAAAGCGGCATCGTCAAATCCACCAGGATTTCGCAATGGCCGGTTCGACTGACTCCATCCCTGGATATCGACACGATTGCCGACATGGACTCCTTCCACGATTCCGTCGACGACGATCTGAAGCCGTCCGGAAACTGACCGTCGTCCATTTCGAACATCGAGATTTTCAACAGCAAGCTCAAACTGAGTCGACGATTGAGGTGGCAGCTGCGGATTGAACGGGTTCTCTCTCGGAGGTGTCACAACCGGCGGCGACGCAACGACACCCTCGCAGCGAATCAGAACGGGCTGGGGAGAGAGCAGGGGAGCGATGTCTCTGGACGGAAGACGATGCCAGACATGGTGGTGGTAAATCGCGCCAGCAATCGCCGAAATCGCGACAACCAGAACGGCGGCGACTCGCATTCGCTGCAGAGCCTGCGCCGCTGCCCAGACCAGGCACGCAGCAGCAAAGCCAGCAAGTAAGATATCGGACGACCAGCTGCCAAAACGGTCGCACAGTACTCCGGTAGCCATTCCGAGTACGATCGTCGCCGCTGGCAGTCGTCCAAATGAACTCAGAGATGGCTGTAGATCATCCGAATCGACTTGATCTGGTACTGGCGGCGATGCCCAGCCCGCATCCAGAGCGATTGCTTCATCAACCGCTTCCACTGACGAAGTTTCGTCCAAAAGCTGCCCTCGCAAAAATCAGTCGGCCCGGAACTAATCGTTACGACGCAAGTTGAGTCACGTCATCATTCGTCATCATCCGCGACGTCGTCTTCTTCGTCGGTGCCTGCGCTGCCACCTGATGCTGCCTTGATCGGAAACTCGAATGTCTTCTCCATTTGAGCGAGCTGCTCTTTCAGCTTCTCGTCAGAAGCGGTCGTCCCGGCGGCCTGCGTCTGGCGAAACTGAGTTTCAATGTCGTCGATATTCGCCTGTAATTCCTCGACTTCGTCCGGCCTCATGCGATCGATGAAGAGCACGCCGTCGAGATGATCGTTCTCATGCTGAATGACTCGTGCAAGGATCTCCGAGCACTCCATTTCAAAACCCTGACCATCAATGTCGTAGGCTTCCAGCACGATTTCTTCGGCTCTGGCGACCTGACCGTAAAGTTCCGGCAGGCTCAGACACCCTTCCTCGGCTTCGGCGTTACCTTTTTTTCGGATGATTTCCGGATTAATAAAAACCAGTTCTTCCTCAGTCTCTTTGGGGTCGGCGGTCGTATTGACCACGAAGAATCGATACGGAAGCCCCACCTGAGTCGCGGCCAGCCCGATTCCACGAGCTTCGTACATCAGATCGAACATCGCGCGGACCGTCGCTTTGAAATCCGGCGTGAGTTCCGTCAGTTCTTTCGCTTTCCACCTCAGAGCGGGATGTCCGTACTTAACAATCTCCATGAGAGCGTGTCTTTCGATCTGCGGTTATCGCTACTGAAGCAACGAAATTAAATGGGGCTGAAAACGGGCTGCCGATTATAGCGAGCCTTCGTTGCCGGTCGAGCAGGCCTGTTTTCGAGAATCTGCCCCGTCGGTTTCAGTTGCCGAAATCAGGCGACTTTCCCGCTCAGATTCTGGTATGCTGGCCGTTCTTACCCCAACTCTCATCCCACCAATCGTTCAACTCAGGCACCCGCCATGAAGAATGCCGAAGCCCTTCGACGCGACCTCAGCCGCCGCCAGTTTCTGGGACGAAGTGCTCAGAACGCCGCCGGAGTCGCTGCTGGCATGGTCGGTCTGTCATCGACCGTTGCGAAAGCTGACAAAAGCAGCCCGGTCCGAGTTGGCATTCTGGGCGTCCGCAATCAGGGCCGAAACCTGGCATCAGCATTCGCCAGGATGCCGGATGTGAATGTTGTCTCGCTGTGCGACGTCGATTCGAGCCTTCAGTCTGCCGCAATGACAAGCGTACTGGATGCGCAGGAAACCGCTCCTCGCTGGGAGTCTGACTTCCGAAACGTACTGGACGATCCTCAGGTTGATGCCGTCGCCATTGCAACGCCTGACCACTGGCATGCCATCATGGGCATCATGGCCGCTCAGGCTGGCAAGGATGTCTATCTCGAAAAGCCAGTCTCGCACACGGTCGAAGAAGGGCAGCGTCTGATCAAAGCAGCTCGCCAGAACGATCGAGTCATGCAGACCGGTCTGCAGCAACGTAGCGGCTTGCATTTTCAGTCGGCGGTTGAACTGGTCCAAAACGGCAAGCTCGGCGAGGTCCGACTTGCCAAAGCCTGGGTTGCTCAGTCTCGGAAAACGTTCAGCAAAAAGGCCGATGAGGCAGTGCCGCAAGGAGTCGACTACGACCTCTGGCTCGGACCCTCCGCGCAGCGACCGTTTAATGTCCACCGCTTCCACCATCACTGGCAATGGTTCAGCGAATACGGAATCGGCGAACTCGGCAACTGGGGAGTGCATCTGCTCGACGTTGCCCGGTGGGGACTGAAGCTGGATCTCCCGGAACGAGTCAGCGCTTCGGGGGGGAACTACGTTTTCAAAAGCGGTCAGGAATTGCCCGACACGCTGGCTGCCACGTTCCACTATCCGCGTCACACGATCCTGTGGGAGCATCGGCTATGGAGCAACCACGGTCTGGAAGGTCGCGGTTCCGGAGTATCGTTCCACGGTGAAAAAGGCACGCTCGTTGTCGATCGAAGCGGCTGGAAAGTGTACGACTCGAAAGAGCGATTAAACTCTGACACCAGCGACCAGCTCAACTCCCACCTGCGGAATTTCATCAACTGCGTCAGAACCCGCCACCGACCGAACGCCGACATCGAGATCGGACATCAAAGTACAACGCTCTGCCACCTGGGCAACATTGCGTGGCGGCTGAATCGCGAAGTCCGCTTTGACAGCGACTCTCAGTCGTTTGGGAACGACGCCGAAGCGAACCTGCTTCTGACAAAGACGTACCGTGATCCGTGGCAACTTCCTGAAGTCTGATCGACCGGCGGCCTCGCCGGTGAAACCTGGCAGGAGCAAGTTCGATGAGTAAAGGCGCAGAGAGTCGCGTTCGAGACATCGACCGGGTTCGATTTCACCAGCCCGTCACAATTCGCCTTTACGGTGTCAAAGAAATCTCGTTGCCGACGTACCTCATGTGGTATCTCGCGACGATCATTCTGGTCGTTGCGCTGATTGCTGGATGCAACGAAGTCATGCACCCTCAAACGAAATTCGGAGCGGATATCCGGCGATCGATTGAGCACGAAGGCTGGGTTCTGGACGCCGTGGCGTGGGGACCTGCATGTCTTGTCGCCGGTCTGGTTTTTGAATTCTTTGAAGGTGTCTTCGTCCTGTACGCCTTTCGCCGCCGGTTTCAGCAACTGCACAACGAACCATCGGAATAAAGAATTGTCCCGGATTAACTTCCCGATTTGAACAGCAGGCTGGCTGGCAAAATGAGCCTTCGCCTGCCGACAAGCATCCATCGCAAGCAACATCCGTCAAGTTTTTCGAGGCAACCAGTGATCTCAGATTCTGCAGCCAGAATGAAGTCGGTGGGTGTCGGGCTGCTTCGCTGGGGACTGTTTCTGCTGGTGCTCTGGTACGTCGCGACTCAGGCTCAACAACTTTGGGATGCCAACCGCAAGATCGACGTTCAGTTTGACTGGAAGTATCTCGTCGCGGCCGGGCTGATGTCGCAACTGAGTTGGCTGCCATCGACCTGGTTCTGGCAACGGCTGATCGAACTGCTCGGCGAAAGGAATCTTGAACGCTACCCGCTGATCCGAGCCTACTTCTGCGGGTCACTGGGCAAGTACGTTCCTGGGAAGGCTGCGGTGATTCTGATTCGGTCGGCACTTGTCAGAAAACACGGTGTGTCGTTTGTGCGAGCCAGCATCGCGTCGATGGTCGAGGCCGGAGCCGTGATGCTTGTCGGCTGTGTCGTGACGGTCGTCTTTGCCGCAACGATCATCCCGCCTGATGCTCTTCCAGAGTGGATCTCCGAAACCGTACCGCGCGAGTCCACATCGTGGACTCGCCTGTTGATCGCCGTCGCGATTCTGGTGCTGGCGATGCCGGTCGTCGCCGTTCCTGCCAACTGGATCTTCGTCAAAATCGCACGCATGGTTGAAAAGCGATCTCGACTGAAATCGGCTCAGCAGAATGCAGCGGCGCAGGAAAAATCGGACTTCCAGAAACCCGGCAATGACGAATTGACCGATTCAGCGATCGGCAGATTGACCTGGCAATTTCTCGTCGCCGCGTCGCTGATGTTCGCGCTGTCGTGGGCGGGGCATGGCCTGAGCCTGCTTCTTGTCCTGAGGTCGATGGATCCCGACGTGATGACCCTCGATGCGTGGATCATCTCGACCGCCGCCGCCGCCGCTGGAACATCGATTGGCTTCTTTGCGGTCTTTGCACCAGGCGGCCTGGCCGTGCGAGAAGGGCTGATCATCACCTTGCTGGCTCCGTCAATCGGAGGCCCGGTTGCCGTTGCCGCCGCCGGACTCTACCGCCTGGCATCGCTGTCCGCTGAGTGTCTGGTCGCATTGGGTCTGTACGTTGCGGTGCCCGGCTCAGGTGAATCTTCATCAGCGAATCAATCCATCGCCGCCGCCAACCAGAACAGGAATCGGACGCTGCCTGAGTAATCACACGGCTATTTGAATAGCTCGGCAGCGGCCAGCGAAGAACCGGGCAGTAAATCAGTGGTCAGCGTTTCAACGGTCTGCTGAATGATGCTGCCTTCAGCCGGCGTTAATCGAGTCGCTGCCTTTCGTCGCGGTTCGATCAGCCAGACTTCGCGGTACCCGGAGTTAAGCCACGCTTCGGCTTTCTCCTGAACTTCGGATGCTGTGTCACTCGGCGAAAGAAATTCGACAGCCAGGTCTGGCTGCCCCGGGAAGAACTGGGTTGGCAGACAGTCTGCCACTCGGTCTGCCGCGACAAACGCGATATCGGGAGCCCGGACGGTGTCAGGGTCCCGTTGGATAACGAAGCCGGTCTCGGCACGCAGAAAGTGCCCCAGCTGACCTTGTTCAACGCAAAGACCGATTCTGACTGTGAGGCAACTGACGATTGATCCATGTTCGCTACCTGCTGGCGACGTCAGCCGAACCTCCCCCTATAAGTTCGCATCGCTGTTGCGGATGGTTTTCAAGCAACGATTCTGCCGTCACCAATTGTCGAACTTCGGGTGGCGTCGCCGTGGACATGGTCGTTCACGGCGTCGATGAGAAATCTCCCGCCAGCATAGAACAAAGGATACATCCGGCGAACACTTATTTAGTTCACGGCAAACTGAATAATTCTCGCAGCGTGTCCCGTGCTGTCCTTGTGGGCGGCATCGCTGATGCGGAGTTTCAGCGTGTGGTCGCCTTCGGGGAGGTCGGCGGCGAACATGACCGTTCTGGGATAGTGGAGCCCCTTACTGAACTGGTGGAACAGGTCGACTTTCCTGAACGCTCCGTCGTCGATACTGGCTTCAACGATGCCAGCGTCCGGGCCGGCGACGACGAACGCACCGATGGCCTGTCCGTTGAAGTTGATCGTTGTTTCTGAACCGGGCTCCGTCGCGCAGAGGAGTGGGATGTTTGTAAAACGTTCCCGCTTGCCCCCCGAAATGTTCTTCCAGTCCGGCGTGTGAACTTTCCAGCCGTCGCCGGTCGATGCCGTTTCCAAAGCCTGAAAATGCCCATTGGAATAGCTGCCTTTATCCAACGGTTTTTCAGGAGTCGGATGGGCTGTCAACCTGGCTGACGGATCCAGAGACTTCGACCAGGCGTCGCCGAGCAACGTCTGAATCATGTCAGCGCCGATGCGGTTTCCTGGCGGCTTAGGGTGTGTCCCGCCGTACTCTTTCCAGGTGAGCGTTCCGGCGGTGATCCTGTCGGCGGCTTCGCGAGCCAGATGAATCGTCGACACGTCGTAATGCTCAAGGACTTCCGTGTGACTTCCCATCGAGACCGGAGTCTTGCCGGCCTGGATCATTTCGAGCATGCCGGGGTTCACAAAATATGTGACGACGATGTCCATGTTCGGGTTGTGGTTTCGACATTGTCGGATGATGCCTTCCATGCCTCGGATGCATTCCCGGCGTGCGTGGCCGGCGTCCTGATCGTCGTTTACGGCGAACTCGATAAAGAACAGATCGACCGGCCCTTTCGAAAGGACATCCCGGTTCAGCCGAAACGCTCCGGTCGTGGAACACGTCGACGAGATGCCGGCAGCGGTGAAGGTGAAATCTGTATCGGGATACCGCTTCTGCAGATCTTCACAGACCATCGGGCGGTAACCGTTCATCTCGGTGATCGACCCGCCGATGAAAGCGACGTGCCCTTTCTGCTCCCGCTCGAACTTAATCTGCGAGTTCGTGTAAGAACCCCGGCGGATGATATTTCGATTCGGCTCGGCGGCTCGTGAAAAAGCTGGGCCGACCGAAATCAAAGCGAGCAGGCAAGGAATGAGGATTCTGGTGAACATCGGAGGCGGGGCTTTCTATTCCAGAAGAACGGAACGCAGAGATCACTGAGGACTCGCAGTGAAAAAGGAGAGCCATCGTCGCGAACTCAGCAATTTTCCTCGGCGATCTCTGCGGTTAAGACTGGACAAGGCAAAAACTCAATCGAGGTTCTTGTGAGTGCCGTCGCAGCGAGGTTCGTTGCCGGTGTGTTTACAGGCGCAGAGGTGAGCATCTTCGTCTTTCTCGGCGGTGAACACGTTGGGAACGAATGATGTGCCCTTGTGCTTGCCATCGCAGAAGGGCTGCCCTTCGGAAAGGCCGCAGGTGCAGAATGCGTATTTCTTTCCAGCTTCCAGCGACACTTTGATGGGAGCTTTGCCGGCGATCGTTGGTTTGTCGGACATGGTCGGTTCCTTAAAGGCAATGTTGAGTGCTGGTCGTAAGGCGGCAGCAAATCCTACGGTTAGCTGTCGAACCCGGACAGGTCCGCTCCCAGTCGGTCGGCCAGTTCGTTGATCTGTCGCCAGGTTTCGTCTGGAATGGGAACGCCTTCGGACCGACGTTGAGCGTCGCGGCGGAGTTCGATTTCTCCCGGCAGCAGGATCTCTTCGACGCCCGGCAGCTTGCGGCAGCTCTTCAGCGAGTCGACATACCTGTCCATCAGAGCGTCGTACTCGGCGCGGTCGATGAACTGTTTGACATCGACAAAGTACATCCAGACACCGTTGGCACCTCGCGGCAGATCGGTTCTGCAGATCCCACTTCCTGAAAGCATCCCACCAAAGACGTCAATCATCATCGACATGCCCGAGCCTTTGAAACCAAGCGGGCCGCCCAGCGGCAGCAGCGCGCCACCGTCGTAGAACTTCTGGGGGTTGGTCGTCGGGTTGCCTTCGGAATCGATGATCCAGCCTTCAGGAACCTGATCGCCTTTCTGCAGCGCGACTCGAACTTTGCCTTCTGCGGTCGCGCTGGTCGTCATGTCCAGAACCAGCGACGAATCTCCCCACGGAGCGGACATCGAGATGGGGTTCGTCCCGAGCCGTCGTTCGATGCCGCCGAACGGGGCGACACCACCGGGGCCGGGAGCATTTACCGCCATCGTGGTTGTGCAGCCCTGTTCGGCAGCTTTTTTTGAGTATGAGCCCAGCCGACCGACATGGTTGCAGTTGCGGATCATGACCGTTGCCGTACCGACGTTTCGGGCAAGTTCGACTCCGCGTTCAACCGCCAGACTGGCCGCGACCTGACCAAAGTTGAAACCGGCATCCAGGACGGTGAACGAGCCTCCGGACCGCACGGTCTCGACTGGTGCTCCGAGTTTCACAAAGCCATCGTCGATCATCTGAACGTACTGCATCAGTCGCATCACGCCGTGGCTGTCATGGCCGACTGCGTTCGCCTCGGACAATTCTTTTGAAACGATTTCCGCATCAGCAGCGGGAGTTCCGGCAGCTTCCAGAACTCGATTTGCGAGAGCCTGAAGATCGGAAACGGAAAAGGTCGGCATGGCAGATGGACTCCGGTAAGTTGAGTGGTGAGAGTGGCTCTCTGAGGATTTGGGCGGGACAGTAAGCTCGCCTGCGAGCAACCGGCGACGAGAATACGCGTACAAGCTCTGCGGGTGCCAGCATGATGTAGTTCCAGGTCGGAGCCGGGAGCTGCGAAGGCAGTCTGCTAACGTAGATGATTCATCGGGTTCCCAGTGGACACGACCGACTCGCTGAAGACGAGTCGTCAGACGTTGGCCACGTCCATGACAATGCATGTAACGTCGTCTTTAGAGCCAGCCTGCACCGCTTGCTGAACCAGATCGACCGCAAGATTTTTGGGGCCAGATGACTCTGCAGCCAGGCTTTCGATGACGTGGTGGTCCAGAGCGTCGTGGACTCCGTCGCTGCTCAACAGGAACCGATCACCAGGCTCCATGCGGACGACATTGACTTCCTCGGCGTCGGCTTCAAAGTCGCTTTGCCCCAAAGCCAGCAGGATGAGGTTTCGTTTCGGATGAGTCCGCGCCTCATCCCGATTGATCAAGCCTGACTGGACCAGAATCTCCACCCATGAATCGTCAATTGTCAGTTGTTTGAGACTGCCTGCTCGCAGATGGTAAACGCGACTGTCACCGACAGAAGCAACAAATAAAGTGCGTCCGACACGAACTGCCAGCACCAGCGTTGTTCCCGGTCCACCCGAATCCTGATCCGTCCCGAGGGCGCTGACGATGTCGTTGGCTGTTCGCAGCGAATCCTTGATGCAGTCTACGATGCTGGCAGCGGCGGCTGTCGAGTCTTCCGAATCTGGATCAAAATCCAGAAACCGGTCACGGCTGAGTCGCACTCGCTGCACAAACTGTTTAATGGCCAGGCGACTGGCCATTTCGCCGTCGTCGTGTCCACCAACTCCGTCAGCAACGATCATGACATCGACGTCGGGTGAGACGAACCACGCATCTTCATTGTGATCCCGCCCAACTCCCTGGGATGAGAATCCCGCTGCAGTGAAGCTGAACTTTGCATCGGTTCCTGATCGAGGGTCCATTCGTTCAATCTTCGTGATTGTCATGCCGGTGCTCCGTGTCGCGTCGGGTGTTGGTCGCGTCAAATGTTGATTGTAGACGATCACCGATAACGAGGATGACTAGCCGCAGTCAGCAAAGCATGAAAGTGGCTGAATGTTGCGATTATCGATTGGATCGTGAATTCAGTGCAGAATCGTAGGAGATCGATTCGAAAATGGTCACCCACTGCTCAAAGTGGCTAGTTATCAGCCGATTTACCGGAAAGTTGCTCGATGATCTTTACTTTTCGGACGAAGATGCCAATCGGCATGCAAGCTGCGTGGAAAGCCGTAAGACTATGGACTGTCGCCTTCGGTTTCTGCAGGATGGGCTAATACTCAGGAGTGCTTTTATGAAAGATGTTTCAGGAATTATCGCCTCGCAGGTCATGCACACGCCCGTTCTGTGTGCTGATCCGGAAGATACCGTCAGCAAGCTGGAAGATCGGCTTGAAGATCGACACATCAGCGGGATGCCTGTCGTTGAAGACGGACGTATGATCGGCATTGTCACTCAGAACGACATCGTACGACTGCCGGCGTTGATGGATTCAATGACCAACTACGTTTACAACGAACTTCTGTCGAGCGGGCCGATGCTCGAATCTGCCGATGAGAACAACGATGGAATGCCGGACAATCTGTCGTTCCGTGGGCAGGTCGACTCCATGAAGGTCCGTGATGCCATGCGTCGAAAAGTCATTACCTGCGAACCGGCAACGCCGGTCGAGCAGGTGATGGAACTCATGTCCGACCACAACGTTCACCGGATCGTTGTGACCGAAGGGGAACACCCGGTCGGGATTATCAGCACTCTGGACATTCTGAAGTTGCTGACCGGTCGCGAAACTCCTCGCTCCTGACAGGCAGTGGGCACTTGGCTGAATTTTCAGTTGCTGTTTCAGTTGAGGCAGTTGTCGAAGTTGCCGCAAGACATCTCATGAGCTTCGAGCAGGAAGAGCGTCCGTGAAACCCGCCTATCAGAAACGACATCCACCTGCCGGGGCACGTCCCGGTACGTTGATGATTCCTGCCGATTCGCCTCCGCCAGCGATTCACGTCATGGAGTTTACGCCGACGACTCTGGAAGAGCGCAGCATCGACGATGTTGAGTTGCTGGCATCGGTTCACGATTCTGAACACTGCTTCTGGATCGACATCCAGGGGCTCGGTAGCGAGTCCACACTGCGGCGTATCGCCGCGATTTTTTCACTGCACCTGCTCACGCTGGAGGACCTGGCGAATGTTCCGTCGCGTCCGAAGACGGAAATTCACGACACCTATCAGCAGTTCGTTACAAGGATGGTTCGCGTTTCCGAAGACGGGGTCGACCTGATCGTTGAACAGGTCTGCATTATCTGGGGCCGGAACTTTGTGATGACCATCCAGGAAAAGTCCGGCGACATCCTCGACCCGATTCGCGCACGAATGAGAGCCGGTCACGGTCGACCAATCCGTTCGAACGGGCCAGACTACGTTGCGTACGCAATCATCGACTGCATTGTCGACGGTTTCTTCCCCGTGCTGGATCAGTACGCCGAGTGGCTTGGCTCATTGGAAGAAGCGTGCATTTCAGAACCGATCCCTTCGACCCTGGAAGAGATCAATCAGGTGCGGCGAGAGCTGATGATGCTTCGCCGAGCCATCTGGCCACAATGCGACGCGATTCACCGATTGGCGACTGAAGACAGTCAGTTCGTGAGCGACAACGTGCGAGTCTTTCTGCGAGACACTCACAACCACACTGTGCAGGTGGCAGACGTGGTGGACAGCTTCCGCGAACTTGCCTCGGGGCTGCTCAGCACTTACCTGTCGACAACCGGCAACCGCACGAACGACATCATGAAAGTGCTCACCATCATGGCGAGTATTTTTATTCCGCTCACATTTATGGCCGGAATCTACGGCATGAACTTTGAAGCGATGCCCGAGCTGAAGATGCCCTGGGCCTATCCGCTGCTTTGGTTCGTCATGCTGTCGACTGCCGGCGGAATGATTTTCTACTTCCGGCGAATCGGCTGGATCGGTCGTCCGCAGAAGTCTTCGAAGGACGGTTCCAAAACCGGATACTGAAAAGCGAGCAGGAATTTCTCAGTGAACCGTCCCGGTGGACAGACCGCGGTTCGGAGTGTTGCTCATGTAGGCATCCACGTCGTTCAGCGGGTCGAGCCAGTAGCCGGAGCTGATGACTTCCAGCCGGAGCGTGGTCTTGTTCAGCATTTCCTGGTGCATGATCCAGAGGATGGACTTGGACTCGGGAAAATGACCGTCAGCCAGCTTGTCTTCGAACAGGCGGTGCAGCAAGGCCGTTTCCGACATGCCATCAGCAAGCAGTCGCACGACGAATGGTTCCGCGACGGGGTGACTGAGAATCTCAATACCGGCGGCATTTCGAGCCTGCACTTCCAATTGAATTCGTACGGCATCGGGCGTTGGGAATTCGCGGGGGAAGGCCTCAAACAGAAGGCTGCCAGCGTGGAAGAAGTCCGCGTGGAGCGACATTTCCGCATAATGCTCCCACAATTTTTCATCGAGCATCTCGTGAGAACAGTTTTTGATCTGACCATCACGCAGGCGATCGCCGAAGCGACATTTCAGAACAACTTCCGCCGCTTCTGCCGGATCGCGTTCCTGAAGTGACATCAGAGTCATTTCTCGCAGCTCGGCGGACGACATCTCAGACGTGTCGCCGTAATCCATCTTCAGGAGCATCTCAGAGAAGTGACTGTCCTGCCAGCTTTCGGAGAGTTTCTCCAGCACATCGATGGTGACGATGCGAACGTCAAATTCAGTCTTCATAGTTGTCCTGTTCGTGGTACGTGTTAGTTAGCTGTACTTCACACAGCGAGTTGAAAACGGCAGTGCTTCCAGCCGCTCGGCATCAATGACTGTGGCGCACTCGGTACACACTCCGTAGCATCCGGCATCAATCTGTGTCAGAGCCCGTTTGATCTGAGCGATTTCGTCGTTGGTCGCCTTTCCGACGCGTTCCAGAACTTCGCCCTGCTCTGTGTGAGTGGCGTTTTCACCCCAATCGGCTCGGGAGTTTCACTGAGATCTTCGTCGATCTCGTCCGCTCACTCGTTGAGTGAGAGCAGCTTTGCTTCAAGTTCGGCGCGTACTTTTGAAAAGTCACTCTTTGAAATGGAGTCTGGAATTCAGTTCTTTCCTGCTCCTTCGAATGAACAGTGTTTCGAATAAGAATTCGAATTCCGTAACGCGAAACGTGCCTGTCTTCGCGACTTCTAAAGTCGCCAGACAGGCACGTTTCTGAATGTGGTAAAGAAAAGAGGGCTCAGGTCACGCGGCAGGAAACTCGGGAGAGCCCCCCATTGCTCCGCGATCACTTCGCCCTCCCGTCTCGCGTTGAACGGTACTTTGTCGCCGGCAGCTACTTCCACAACTCGGCAACCAGTTCGGTTTCGCGGTCGATCAGGTCGCTGAAGTGGTTCAGCCAGGAAGTCAGCTGACGTTGAGTCTTGCGAGGTTTACCAGCAGAAACTTCATGGCGGGCGTTCCTCAGTTCGCTGAGTAGCCGACGGTAATCCGAGATCAAACGAGCAGAACGCTCCTGCACATGATCGTTGGTTCCTTCGAAGCCGTCATAAAATCCGGCGTCCAGCTTTCGTTGAATGAGGCTACGAAGATCGTCGGCGATGTCGCCAATCACCGAAGCAAGCTCCTGTCGTCCTTCTTTGTCGAGTGAGTCTGAAAGTTCAGCATTCACGGAGTCAACTGCCGAACGGATGCGCTCGATCTTCTGATCCTGAATGCGACGAAGTTCTTCCACTGCGGCAGGGATCTCACCGCGGGTGCCGGTGCTCCTGGGAAGCCGGGAAGATGTCATGGTGTGTACCTTGTCCTTAGAGGCAGCGATTTGAGAAAACAGACTGAATGTAACGTCGATTTCGAATCGGCGTGAGGGCAAATAACGTGTGCCGCCACCAAATTACGTTTTGCGTCTTTCGCCAGGGCCACCCGGCGACGGAAATCTTGATTTGGACCGGTCCGGATCCGCTTTCCAGGGGTACTGCGCCACCCGGTCACCGGCGTGCCAAAAGTGGTCTATCGAGTTGAGACTGCCCGCCGTACCTTCCACACAACGCCACTTTGTAAGGCCGCTTTCACCCTCAGACAGCGAATACTGGATACTGAACTCGTGAAACCACTTGAGTCCCTGCTGCGAACGTTCGTTGAACTGCACCCGGAAGACGCAGCGAGATCTCTCGAATCCCTGCCCGTCGAAGAGGCCGGACAGCTATTCGAAACGTTACCCGAACCGGTGGCAGCAAATCTTGCCGAACGGCTGAATCCCCACATCGTCGCTCCGATCTTTGAGCGACTGGAACCTGATCACGCTCTGAGATTGCTCAGTGCAATCGCTCCTCGGCCAGCCTCGGCCATCGTTCATCATCTCGTCAGCGACGTACGGGAAAGAATGCTGGAACAATTGCCTGACCAGACGGCCAGGCAGCTCCGCGAACTCTTCGCTTATCCAGCAGAAACAGCCGGAGCAATGATGGAGCCGCGAGTCGTCTCGTTCCCGATCGACCTGACCGTTGAGGAAGCGACAGCCGCCATTCGTAAAGCCAGGCGGGACGCGCTGCACTATCTGTATGTCACAAAGCGGGATGGTTCACTGGCCGGTGTGCTCAACATGCGGGATCTGCTACTTAGCGAACCGGCGTCAAAGATCGAGCCGCTTGTCTATCGTAACGTTCTGGCCATTCCGGAAACGATGCCGAGTAACGAAGTCGTTGCGCTGATGCGGGACCGAAAGTTCCTCGCGCTACCTGTCGTCGATCTGGATGGGCACCTGCGCGGAGTCGTGAAGCACAACGAAGCTCTGGAAACCGGGCAGCTTGAAGCCTTCGAAGACCTGCAAAGAATGGTCGGCGTTGGCGGCGACGAGCGGGCACTTTCGCCGGTATCAGTCGTTGTGAAACGGCGACTGCCCTGGCTGATTGTCAACCTTGTAACAGCGTTTATGGCCGCAGCAGTTGTTGCCGTTTTTGAAGACACCATCTCAAAAATTGCCGCCCTGGCGGTGTTGTTACCGATCGTGTCCGGGCAAGGCGGCAACAGCGGTGCTCAGTCTCTGGCGATTGTGATGCGAGGTTTGGCGCTGCGGGAGATCTTCAGTGGAACCCGCAAACGCGTCATCGTGAAGGAAATGACCGCCGGCTTGCTCAACGGTGTTGCCGTCGCGGTGGTTACAGCTGCCGCTGTTTATTTCTGGAAATGGAACGTCGGCCTGGCTCTGGTCATCCTGCTGGCCATGATTGTCAACATGGTCGCGGCTTCACTGGCGGGAGCGGTCATTCCGATGGTCCTGAAAGCGCTCGGTCGAGATCCAGCTCAGTCGGCGTCCATTTTTCTGACGACCGTCACGGATATTGTTGGTTTTGCATCGTTCCTTGGGTTTGCTGTGCTGTTTATGGAGATGCTCGAACCGCTGGCCGCAACCACTCCGTAGCTCTTGTCGACACGCCAGTTTCTGTCCGGATGAATCATGCCTGAATTTCTACAAACAGTTCACCTGACGGATGTCGCTGACATGCTCATCGTCAGCGCGTGTGTCTTCGTCATTCTAAGGTGGATTCAAACGACGGCTTCTCGTGGCGTGGCCATTGCGTCTGGAATTCTGACCGCCATTTACGTGATTGCGGAAGAATTCGATCTGCACCTGACAACGATGTTGTTTCAGTTCGGGTTGACGATAGCGGCTGTGGTTTTCGTGGTTGTGTTCCAGGACGATATTCGTCGCGCCGTTGAGCGACTTCTGCTGGCCAGTCGCTGGCGTGGACGAAGGACCGGAACAACAACACCCACGCATATCGACACATTGCTGAAGACCGTATTCGACCTGGCGCAGATTCGTCGTGGCGCGCTGATCGTGATGAGTGGCGACGAACCACTCGACACTCATCTGGACGGCGGCACAGAATTACTCGGTCGAATCAGTCAGCCGTTGCTGGATAGTCTGTTCGACCCACATTCGGCCGGACACGATGGAGCCGTCATCATTCAGAACGGGTTTGTAACGCGGTTCGGCGTTCATTTGCCGCTGTCTGAAAATCGTGAAAAGTCTGACGGTCTGGGAACTCGACACCGTTCTGCTCTGGGATTGTCCGAGCGTTCGGACGCGTTGATCCTGGTCGTCTCAGAAGAGCGCGGTCAGGTCAGCATCGCTCAGCACGGCGAACTGCGTCGGCACGTTTCGCGAGACGATCTGGCGGAAGCATTGAACGGTCATCTGGCGAGTACCGATTCCGTTAAGCGTCCGAACTTCTGGTCACGAGCAAGCGGTCATCCGAGGACGAAGCTGTTGTCTGTCCTCATCGCCGTCGCGGCATGGTTCATGATGGCTTCTGACCGTGATCAGGTGCAGCGGGTGTTCGTTGTTCCCATTGAGTATCGCAATGTCCCAGCCGCAGTCACTCTGCCAGAGTCGATCCGCACCGAAGCCCGCGTCACGTTTTCGGCGACGGAGCGAGCTTTCCAGTTCATCGCTCCCAGCACACTGAAGGTTTCGCTTGACCTGAGCGAAGCCGCCACAGGGAAAGATGAATTCACACTGACCGACTCCAGCGTCCGCCATCCCGCGACGTTAACGGTCTACCGCATCGAACCCCGCATCATCCGGCTCAACGACTGACGTCGCGCAACGACGTAGTGCCCCAAAAAAGTGTCGATCGTCAGTCACCGAACTGTGCCGCTGATCAAAAGCCCGTCGGAAATGCAGACTCAACGCATGGTTTCTGAGTTCGTCTGGATTCGGACGTGGCCATCGCAGAATTTGCAGGCGACTTTCATGCCCAGGTATTTCGGAGCGACTCGCAGTTCTTTGTCGCAGTGGCCGCACGCGGCGTAAAACGCTTTTGTTCTGATGCGCGGACTGGCGAGGTCAATCTGGAACTGGCCGCTGCAGTGTTTGCACGCCACGCTGACGCCAGCGTATTTTCGGTTGATGCGCAACTCTTCCGTGCAATGCGGACAGACCAGGTAATATCCTGCGACTTCGACGTCGATCACGTTGTCGATCTCCTTCAACTCAAAGAACGCCGGAACTTCCACGTCGCTGCGATACAGGTCCGGGTTCAGGAGCGCTCGACAGAACTGACAGTGGATCAGATTGGCAGGCATATCCTGCAGGCAGTCGGGGCAGGGGCCTCCGGGCCAGGTGGGCATGACTGATTACCTCAAATCCTACAGTCCTGAAGTCTGCTGCGACCATTTTGCAACCTGTTGATCGAAATCTTTTCCGATCGACTTCGAGCCCGCCGGCGCCTCGCCATCAAACAGGTTCTTAACCTGCTTAAGATTTTTCGCCAGATCTGGTGAGGTTCGTCTACCTGATTTTGAACAGGTTTTCTGCCGGCCAGACCGCAGGTTGGACCTCTTGAAACGCTGATTAGTTGCGAAAAAACGTGAAGACGAGCACAGAATTATGAATCCAGGTCGGATTGTCCAGTCGCGTTGACACCGTTGCGGAGCCGGTGCAGGTTCGACATCCTGAGACGATTTCACGAGGCAATCCCCTGGGTTTTCACTGAGTTTGTCGTGGGGGTAAGGTGTCCGGCAGGTAAGGATCCACCAGCTGATTTGGTGAATTCTCCGATGTCACTCGCATAATACCGGCCAGTGTTGAGTGATTCGGTATTCGGGCCAGTCGGGGAGCGAGTGATGAATGCGTTATTCGGGCTGGTCGCCCGTACGAAACTGCTGCCACCAAATGTCCGGGCAAAGGCAGTGCAGAAGCTTGGCAGTTCCCCATCGAGTTCCGCCGCGCAGCAACTGCTCAAACTTCTGGAGTTGTCTGATCCAGACACCCGGAACGAGGTTCAGGCGGCGATTAAGTCACTCGGAGGAATCATCGTCGAACCGGCCATGCGGCAGGTGGCTCGACCTTTTCCGCCTGCTCAGCGGGCTGCGGCGAAAGCATTAACCATTGCCGGCCCGGCATCAGCGCCAGCTCTTCCACTTCTGGTGCGGCAGTTGGATTCGTCGGTTGTCGAGTTGCGAGTGGCCGTGTTGACCGCAATCGGAGCCGTTGGTTCCGGAGCCGCAGAGTGCGTCGAACCGGTCGCTGGCCATTTGAAATCAGACCATGCCAAAGAGGCGGCAGCGGCGGCGACCGCTTTGGGCAGAATCGGTCCACCCGCGAAGTCAGCAGTCCCACAGTTGATGGGGCTGGTCGGGCATCACGAGAAAGTGGTTCGTGAAGCGGCAAGCAACGCCGTCGGAAAAATTGGTCCTATTACTCGAGTGTTTGTGCCGACTCTGATCGAACAGCTCAACCACGACGACGTTGGAGTTCAGGTCGCAACAGCTCAGGCTCTGGGAAAGATGGGAACCGATGCCGAAAAAGCCGTCGGTCCGTTGAGCACTTTCGTCGAGCATCCGTCGCGGGATCTGCGGCAGGCAGTGATGGAAGCGTTGGGCGGTATTGGCCCGGCGTCGATAGAGGCTGAAGAGGGGATTGCGAGGTGTCTGGATGATCGCGACTGGGGCGTGCGCGAAGCCGCAGCACGCGCGGCGGGCCTGGTTGGGTGCAGGGATCAAGCGACTGTGCGCCGGCTGCTGAATCTTCTGGTGGATAGCCGAGGCAGCGTTCGACGTTCTGCGGCTGAAGCGGTTGGTCGAATCGGCCCCGCAGCGGACGCAGGAGCGACCGGGCTGGTCGAACTTCTTTCTGACAAGTATCAGGCGATTCAGCTGGCAGCGGGAAAGTCGCTCGGACAGATCGGCGGCGCAGCGGCTCAGCACGTCGACAGGATCGTCACTCTTCTGGACAGTCCCGATGCGGAGATTCGTGAAGCGGCGGCAAAGGCGTTGGGGGCAATTGGCCCGTTGGCCAGTCGGACCGCTCCGTCGCTGATTGCGGCATTGAAAGATCCGGACGCTTCCGTTGTGCAGTCGGTTATCGGAGCGTTGGCACAAATGGGAGCTTCCGTGAAAGGCGATATTCCGCGGCTCGTCGACAATTTTTCTTCCAGTGACGACGCACTGAAGCTGGTGACGCTTGAGGCGTTGGGGCAGTTGGCGGCTCATGCCGAATCGGCTGCTGATTCAATTCAGAACTGCCTGTCTGATCGAAACAGGGCGGTGTCCGAAGCTGCCCGAGCCACTCTGGAGAAAATTCACCGGGCTGCACAGGCCGTTACGCCTCGTTGAGAAAATTCGCCGCGCTGCTAAGCAGCGGCCAGGCTTCAAAGTCTGCTGGAACACGTGTCCGGAACACAGAGTTTTCCGGAAGAACTCCGCGCGGCACAGCTCAAACGGTGCTCGACTTACTCGTTACCCTCTACAATGTGGCACGTTTCAGTGAAGAACAGATCATTAATCAGCACGGGATCGTCATGAAATTTCTTGAGTTGAACCACGTTGCGTTGCACGTCAAAGACGTCGAGAAGAGTTGCGAGTTTTACGAAAATGTTCTGCAACTGAAAAAGATTCCACGACCGGCGTTCAAATTTCCGGGAGCGTGGTACCTGCTTGGCGAAGTTCAGGAACTGCATCTGATCGGTGGCCGTGACGTCGAAACCAACTCTCACAGTCGAGGCAACCACTACGCTTTGATGATCGACAGCATGGACGAGTGGGAAAACTACTTCCGCGAGAACAACATTCCCTACGAAGAACGAAGGACTCGCCCTGACGGTGCGTACCAGATTTACGTGACTGATCCGGACGGGCACGCGATTGAACTCTGCACGCCTCCGGGCACAGCAACTGAGTAAGAAACAGTTTCGGCGAGCAACCGACGCCTCACTGGTTCGAACAGTCTCCTGGTCAGTCGCGATTCTGACAAAGCTGATTCTCGAAGAATGCACGGCGGACGGTCGAGGAAGCATGATGATTCGACGAAGCAATCAACTCAGTTTTTCCGTGACGGCGTTGCTGACGGCGGTGGTTGGCTTCACGCTGGTGAGTGCCGCATTTTCACAGGATGACGCAGCGGGAAGATCTGCAGAAGTTGATGCGGAAGCCGCGGTCGAATTGTCCCTTCGTCAGAACGAGACTGTGGCACCGGCAATCGTCGCCGCCGCTGCGGTCGATGCCGAATCCGAAAAAGAACGTATCGAGCGGCGTCGGAAAGTGGCCGAGCAGGAGAAGAGGAAAGTGAATCTTCGAAAATCGGCGCTCGCCGGGCTACTGGTTCTCAGCCTGATCTGCATCGTGTTTCTGATTCTGATCATTCTTGTGGCGTTATGGGCGCGGCGAATTCGCATGCTCACTCATCAGCCGTTGCCGGAAGTTCACCCCGGAGACCCCTTGTGGTACTTGCGAAAAGGCAAAGGCTCAGACTCGCCAGACATTGCCGAATTGACCGACGGCGGTTCATCTCACGAAAAGTTCTGAGCCGTCGTTTTCACAACTGGCTTTCCCGTTGAAAATCCCGCACCGAAACACGGAATCGTTGTATGTCGAAGTTCTTCAAAGTGGCCAAAGAAGGAGCAGTGCCGGAAGGTGAAGGACGCGCGTTTGCTGTCGAAGGCCGCATGGTCGGCGTGTACCTGCTTGACGGCGAGTACTTCGCGATAAACGACTTCTGTCCTCACATGGGGGCGTCACTGGCCAGCGGCTATGTCGAGGATTATGCCGTCAGTTGTCCCTGGCACGCCTGGCGGTTCAGCGTGAAAGACGGCACGTGGCTCGATAATCCGAAGATCAAGACTGATTGCTATCCGGTCCGGGTGGAAGCCGGCATGATCGAAGTTCAGCTCCCGGAGAAAAAGGACGCGTCATCGCCAGACGACACTCCTTCCTGCGGCGGAGCGTGCGGCGAGTAGATTGAGAAATGCGCGATCGATTCTTGAAGTTCATCGACGGTCAACGAAGTGGCAAGCACCCTACTTCGACGAATTACTGGAGCTGAGCAGGGCCGCAATCGATTCGCCCTGTGTCTGAAGCTGGCCGATGATTTCTTCCATCTGGATGAATTGCCGCAGCAGTCGTTCCTGGCGGATAGCCAGCACCGCGTCGATTTGCTCGACTCGATTTTCCAGGGCACCGATCGAATTATCCAGACCGTTCTTTTCGTTGGCGAAGGTCCCGGTGAAGCTGTCGGTCAGCGTTTCCAGCGTAGTCTTGAACTTGGCGGCAACTCCGTTGTTCGTATCGCGAAAGAACGTCTGCACGGCGTTCGGCGATTCTTCGACCACATCGTCGAAGACACTTTCGTCGAATTCCAGTTTTCCGCCTTCCGTCGATCGAACACCGAGATCGGCCAGACTTCGAATCGACTCGTTGGAGCCGAAGTAGGATTTGTTGATCAGATCGTTCAATCGAGTCGTCACTCGGAGCACAATCCCCTGCCCCTGCAGGATGCCACGCTTGGTTGGATCGGCATCAAACTTTGTCAACTGGTCCGTGGTGGTGATGTACGAGTTGTACGCGGCAACCAGCGACTTGATCGCATTCTTTGCTTTGGAGTTGTCACGAGCGACTTCGACATTGGCCGCGCTCGTGCCAACGGATTTGGCTGTTACGCTGACGCCGGACGCGACATTGTTGAACTGGTTGCTGCTCGAACCGATCAGGAACGATGTCGCTGGCGATGATCCCACCTGAAGCAGCGCGTCCTGAGCCTGCGTTCCAACCGTCAGGCCAAGATTCAGATCTCCATCGTCAATGATGAAACTGCCAGCCGTTCCGGTCTTTCCCGACGTTAGCGAAAGGCGAAAGGAATTGAATGCGGAACCATCGTTGAAAACGCCGGCGCTGACTCCGAGATTTGCGTCGTTGATCTTTGTGACAAGTGAATCCAGCGTGTCGTCGGCATCAATTGTGATGACGGTTTGATCGCGAGCGGAGATCTCCTGATTGCCGCCAGAGCCAACAACTCCGGTGCCGAGGATCCTCAGGTCCGCCGCAGTCGTGCTGCCGACCTCTTCGATAGTCAATGCCCCGGCACCGGCAGCGTTGTCTTCAATGACAAACCCGTCGCCGGTGTCATTCAACCGTGCGGTCACCTGAACGATGGATGCCGCGTTGATTCGTTGCAGAATGTCGGCAATGTTCGTTGCGGATGACGAGATCGCGATCGACTCCTGATTGCCGGCTGAGTCTGTAATCAGGAACGACCCGGACGCGACGCTTTCTCCGTCAGCGGTAAAGTCATTGAGTGAAGTTTGCAGTCCGATCCGTCGCACACCGAGCGAGCCGGAGTCAACAGACGTGCTGGCGGCGTTGACAGTCAGCCCCAGATCGGCTGCGACGGAGCCGCCTCCAACATCTGCAATGATCAGATTGCTGGCTGTCGCGCCGGACGAATCAACGACTTCGATGCCGGTCCCGAGTTCGTTGTACCGAGCGGTCAGTGAGAGCGGATCGCTGGTTGTGTCGTCAACCGCTCCGTTGATCGCGTTCAGAATTTCGTCCAGCGATTCGGCGCCGCTGAGATCCAGCGTCGCGGTCAGCCCTGATCGATCCGTGACAGTGATGCTGCCCGGTGTGGTGATGCCCTGACCGCCGTTCAGATTCCGGATCAGCTTAGAGCCAAGACCAGCCAGCAGCCGGTCACCTGTCAGCGTATTCCCAACGGCGGCGTTATCAAGCCCGAGTGCCGCGACGGACTTCCCACTGTTGATGTCTTCGACGGTCAGCGTTCCGCCGCCTGCTGCATTGTCTGTCAGGACCAGCCGCCCATTTGAAAGTGACGCCGTCAGTTTACCACCGTTGGCTGAATCGTCATTGATGGCGCTGATCAGCTCTCCGAGATCAAAGACGTTGTCAAGATTCACATCGATTTGCGTGCCGTCGGTTGTGGTAAACCTTAGATCGTCAGCACCGTCAAACTGGAACACACCGTTGCCATCGTTGAGCTGGTCGAGGGTGAAATCTTCGGTCAGGTAGTAGACTTCGTTGCCAGTCAGCGTGCTCGCCGCGACGGACTGCTGAATGCCCAGATCAGTCGCCGTTGTCCCGGTGCCAATTTCTTCGACGATCAGATTCGACGTTGTACTGCCTGAAGTATCGGTGAGGATAATCTGTCCGCCGGATGTGCTGGCGGTGATTGACAGGCTGTTGTCGTCGTTGATTGCGCTCAGAACGTCGTCGATCGTGTAGGCTTTTGTGAGGTCAATCGTTGCAGAAGTTCCCGAACGATCGGTGATTCTGATTGATCCTCGCTGCACCGCCTCGCCGCCGTTGAACGTGTCCAGGCGGGTGGACGTCGCCAGCTTCCCGCCCTGCGAAAATGTCAGCGTGCCAGCTCCGATTTTCTGTTCGTCCGCATTGGCAAAGCCTTTTGATGTTCGCTGTTCAGCCGTCGCGAGTCGTAACGTCTGAAACGCGTACGAACCCAGCGTCGCATCGGAGTTTGCGGAAACGGTCAGTTGGTTCGTGTCAGAATTCGTCGTGGTGACTGCTTTGAAAGTTGTTGGCAGGTTCAGCGCATTCACTGCCGAGGAAATCTGCAGGACGTTCGTCTCGAGCGCCTCGATTCCCAGTTTGAGACCTTTGTAGCCGTCGATCCTGGCTTCCATCACTCGAGCCGGCGCGCGTTGAAGCGAAATCAGCTGGGACGTGATCCCGGCGATGTCGATTCCACTGTTCAGCCCGACGGTCGATCTGATCGAAGACATGAGGATTCACTGACAGGAACACAAGGACTCACGCTGGAATTGTTTTTAACAATTCGTTTGAAGGGCGGCGCGCAGTACCGGCCCCGCGTTTCACAACCTGTCAAGTATCGGTCACAGAAAGATTGACGCTGAAAGAACGGTTGCGGGTTTCAGCGGTTGGGGGATTTACCTCAGGGGAATTGCGAGCTGTTCTCGTTGTCGGGTCAGTCAAACTCGTGACGCACCGACGTGGTCTTCCCCGATTACTGCGTAGCGGAGGTTGATCACTGAATCTTCGAGGCAAATTCCTCGACGACGAAAGCGTGTTCCGGTCGTTGACAAGCGATGAGAGGAATTCTGGTAAGTCTTCCGTTCGGCAAGCCGGAGTGAATCGCGGAGGCGACCTTCAGCGTCGTGCCGCATCGATGCTCCGGGTTTGTCTCGACAGAGTTAGAATGCGACTGTTGGCTTATCCGCTTGTGCGAAGCTGTCGCCAATTTCCGCGCCGTGTTCGAGAGAAGCGGCGACGGCCTGCTGGTAACACTCGCCGATGTGAATCACTAGTTCGAGGGCCAGCAGATCCGCTCGCGACATCACGTGCCGGCTACTGCGATTTCCCAGGCCGCTGACAAGATGCTCGACCTGTTCAAGATGCAGTGACAACGTGTCGCGAGGTGACAGTCCGACTTCAGCCAGCACGCTGGCCAGTTGAGCGATCTCGCCGCCCAGGCTGCCGGAACCCATGATGACGTACGTGCGGAGCAGTTCGTGATAGTACGTCTTAATCTTGTCGGGAATCTGCAGCGAACGTGACCGCTTGAGTTTTCCTGAGCCGTCGTTGTTGGCTCGGTGTTCGTTCGCGTCGTTTTCTTCGGTGTCGGACGATCCCTGAGTGATCGCTTCAAGTTCCCGGATGATGTCGCGTTGCTGACGGAGTAGATGGTCGGCTTCGTCTCGTTCCCGAACCAGTCGGCGATGATTGGCCACCGCGTGGTGGTGGTTCTGTTGAGCGGTCTCGACCAGGCGAATGCTCTGCTGGATGACGTTAACCAGGGCTCGCGAACTCCACAGTGCCGATGAGACAAGAATCTCACAGTGTGAAGTACACGCTTCGACGGTCAGGCCATCGTCAGGTTGCTGTGTCAGCAGAACAATCGGGTCACCGCAACCGGATGCACGGATGGCGTGAACGAGGTCCGGAGCATCCCACCTGACGTCGTCGAGATTCGTCGGCCAGCACTCGATCACGATGCAGTCGAAGTTCTCGTTCCGCAGCAGCGTCATCGCTTCCGAAGCGGAACTGACCCACTGATACTTCGGATCGTTGCACCCGACAGCGTCCAGTTGCAGCGTCAGGCCGATCCAGTCGGGTTCGGTTGGGCCGACGCAGAGCAGTCGGAATTCCGGCGGCAACCCGCTGCTCGGAGGAGCGGCCAGCCAGTCGGAATCCTGTGGGTGAATCTGGTCGTCCTTGACCATCGAGTGTCCAATCCTGATCCATCGAGCGGCCGAGCGGTGACGGCGTGAATTCTCTGTGCTCGGCGGGTGGATCTTATATTCGTGGCCGAAACACTGTGTCAACAGGATGTTACGTCAAGAGTGCCGGAACAGATCAGGCGTCGGGGCGAGGTCATCTTCCAGACGGGCGGGACGATGGTCAGCGGGAATTCGTCTCGCTATTCTTTGACACTTCCTGTGGCCCCGTTTGGCCGATCCAGTGCGTTCAATATCGCACTCGGAGTCAGTACAGAAAATCGCAGCGCAGCCGGCATCGTCCGGATTCAGTACGTTCTGCCCGCGGCAGTAGTGAGAACGAAGATGGCAAAGAGTCGACTTGAACTTCGAAAAATGCACGACGCCGCAGAAGCGGCCGGGATTTCCGACAATGATTCGGAAGAAACCCCGAAGAAGAAGAAAAAGGCCACTCGTAAGAAAGCGGCCACGCGCAAGGTTCGCGAGAAGGCTCCGGAACGCAAACGAGCGGTCTGGGTGCTCTACAGCGGCAGCATGAAAGAAGAGGGCCGGTACCCGTACGACCAGAAAGAAGCCGCCGAAGAACGGCTGGCGATTCTGCAGGGACGTGGCAAAAAGCTCTACTTCATGCAGATGGTCAAAGAGTTGATCACCGGTTCCGGAGACGGCGTTCAGGTCATCGAGCCTGTACTGGACGAAGACGATGACGATGATGTCGTCATCAGAAAAGTATCCGCGCCGAAAGACGAAGATGAACTGGGAGATGTCGAAGTCGATGACGCAGACTTCGAGGACGACGACGATGATGAAGAGGAAGGCCTGGACGACGATCCAGATGACGACTAAGTCGCCTTCAAATGAGAAGTTTTTTCAAACGGCGGTCCAACGGGGCCGCCGTTTGTTTGCGCAATGCGGGAGAGCGAACGCGAGCTTCCGAACGGCGCCGCACTCGCCTGAGAACTGACCAGGATGAAGGAGTATCGAGATGTCAGAGAATCATCGAGCGGAAGTTGAGGACACCTATGCCGAAGGTTTTCGGTCGATCTATGCCGAGTTCCTGATCACGGCTCGAGATCGAAAGTGGCTCGACCATGCGCTCCGCGAAGCAACCGGCAACGCGTCGAGCACCATCCTGTGCGATTGCGAAGCCGGTCTGGATCGGTATGTCGGTCCGGGCGGTGACGAGTCGTTCGAAACGCCGGATGGTCGACCGGGAGCCATCGTGCAGATCCACGTGCCCAGGTTCCGCAAGGATCGAGTTGAGGCTCTGGAACGATCGCTACTGGTACGCATCAGCCAGAACGTGATGACTTGTCCGACCGCTCGCTGCTTCAACCTGCTCGACACCGATCCATTCTTCAAGCTTGGTAAGAAGGTTTCTTTCTTTGGAGACGGCCATCAGAAACGTGAAGAACGTTTCGGCCACAAAGTCTGGACCGTTCCGACGATGGGTGGCGATTTTGTCCTTGATCGGCGTTTCGGATTCACCGACGGAGTGATGGGCGGCAATCTGTGGTTTCTTGGCGAAACCGAAGACTCAGCGATTGAAGCGGCTGAACGAGGCGCCGCCGCCGTCAACGACTGCCCCGGCACGATCATGACCTTTCCCGGAGGCGTCGCCGCCAGCGCGTCCAAAGCCGGCAGTAAATATTCATTCCTGATTGCCAGCACGTACGCCGAGTATTGTCCGACGCTTCGAGACTCGCCGGATGTCGAAACTCGCCTGCCTGCCAACGTTCAATCGGTCATGGAAATTGTCATCAACGGTGGCAGTCTTCAGGCCATTTCGGACGCGACTCAGGCTGCCATCAAAGCCTCGGTTGATACGCCCGGCCTGGTCCGAATAACCGCCGGCAACTACGGAGGCCGCCTGGGCAAGAGCTTCGTCTGGCTCAAGCCGGAACTGCATCAGGACGACGAGTAGCCCCGCGTTGTTGAAAGATGCTGCCAGTTCGAATGACTGTCCGGCCAGGAAGCTACATCTTATTTCCGGCAAGTGCTTCCAAAGCGGTCGTACTCCGAAAATGGTCGACCAGATCTTCGGCGAAGCGAAGTTGTGAAATGACCGCCGTTGCGCCGGCTTCGAGTAATCTGATTCGGTCGCCAGGAGTCGCCATGTCGGACGCGACGAGAATAGCGACCGAGGTGCTGGTTGCGTCGAAACTCTGTCGGATTGCCAGTGCTTCGTGAATTGCTTTGACCTCGTGAAGCTGGCCGTCGTCGATGAACGCGGCCACAACGACGTAGAGGGTCGGTCGCTTTTGATCTTTCACGTCGAACCCGACGGAAACCAGAATCTGCTCGAAGCATTCCTTGAGTGGGACGTCTGCGGAAATTACTTTCGCCGACCTTCCCTGTCCGATTTCGCTGGTGCTTTCGAGGCAGCCAGCGGCGAGTATTCGGAACGCTTCGTCGCGCGACGACGTTGCCGGGAGCGGCGGCGTGTCGGCGGCAAGCTCGTTCAACTCAAAGCGAATTCGAGCGGCGGCGTGAGTCAGCGGAACGCTCCACGCGGAAGGCCAGCGCTGCTCGGTCCGCCCGATCGATTCGCACCACGGACTGAAGGCGACCACAAACCGGCTGAGCGGCAGCATTCCTATCAACTGATCGATCCCGGTTGCGGAGTACTCGTCAGGAATACTCTGGTACGAGACAACAAGATCGGGAACGAACTCGCCGGTTCCAATCAACGAAATGGCAGCCGTGAGAGACTGGACTCGGTGAGTGTGCGTTGCCTGCAGAATACTGACCGGCTGCCCGTCGGACAGGGCGCGACAAAATTGCGGCGACTGACACTCGCCAATAAGTAGAACGATCGGCAGCGGAGTTTTGGTCATCGACTCACAGGCTCGAAGTTGATCAGGAAGTTTGCGGCTTATCAGATCGTCGTTGAACTAACCAAAGCGGGGAACCCCGAATTCTGACCGAACCGGTACCGCAAAGTCTCGACCGGTTTAATGCGTGAGAGCGGCTCGGTACGATTGGTCGCTTCGCTGCGGCAGGGCCTGCTGGTTCGGCGCGGCAACAAGGCCGTTTTCAATCGTACTTATCGCGTTCTCCCATCGACGATCAACCTCCGAGGAGACTCCCTGATGATTCACCCGTTGCTCATTATGACTATTGGGATTGTCCTGGTCATCGTCCTGATCATGAAGTTCAAGATCAACGCATTTCTGGCGCTGATCACAGCGGCGATGGCCGTCAGCCTGATGGCGTTTGAGAAGAACTCGACAACGGGAGAAATGGAGCTGGCCAGTAACGCGATTTCGCGTGTTGCTGATGCCTTCGGAGCAGCCTGTGGCGGCATCGGCATTGTCATCGCGCTGGCCGCTGTCATCGGAACGTGCATGATGGACAGTGGCGCCGCTGACCGCGTGGTTCGAGCATTCATGAAACTGCTCGGCGAAGAACGTTCTCCGTGGGCACTGATGGGCAGCGGATACATCCTCGCCATTCCTGTTTTCTTCGACACGGTCTTTTATCTGCTCGTCCCACTGGCCAGGTCGTTCTACCGACGAACCGGAAAGGCCTATCTGAAATGCATTCTGGCGATCACCGCCGGAGGAGCCATCACGCACACGCTGGTTCCACCGACGCCTGGTCCGTTAACGATGGCGGCGACGCTGAATATTGACCTTGGCAAGATGATTCTCGTCGGGGCGATGGTTGCGTTGCCCGCAGCCATTGCCGGCATTTGGGTCGCCGGGCTGTTTGACAGAATCTACAAGATTGAAATGCGAGAAGTCGCGGGGCATGTTGAGCCGGAGCCTTTCTCCGATGAAGACCTGCCAGGACTGTTCGAATCGTTGCTGCCTGTGGTCCTCCCCGTGATCATGATTGCATGCCACACAGCGGCCAGTTCAATTGCCAGCGTCGCCGAGGGCAGCCTCGCTGAATCGGCGAAGGGAATTTCGCACTACACAGCGGTGTTTGGAAACCCAGGTTTTGCACTGCTGGTATCAACAGTTCTCGCGTTACGTACTTATGTGAGACAAAGAAAGCCGTCGAAAGAGGAAGTCGCGAAACTCGTCGAGACATCGTTGATGAGTGGCGGCGTCATTATCCTGATCACCGCCGGAGGGTCGGCTTTCGGAGCGATGCTCAAAGCAGCTCACGTTGGGGACGCCATCAAGGAACTGGCTGAATCAACGTTCGGCGCAGGATCGGTCGAAGGGATGCTGATGCTGTTCCTCGGGTTCGCCATTGCTTCGGTGCTGAAGATTGCTCAAGGGTCGAGTACCGCTGCCATGATCATTACGTCTGGAATGATGGTCGGAATGATCGAGGGAGTCGACTTGCCGTACGACGTCGTTTATCTGGCGACGGCGATCGGGGCCGGGTCGCTGGTCGGTTCCTGGATGAACGATTCGGGCTTCTGGATCTTTGCCAAGATGGGCGGTCTGACCGAGAAGGAAGCCTTGCAGACGTGGACGCCGCTGCTGATTGTCCTCGGAATCGTCAGCATGGCGATGACGTTGATTCTGGCGACGGTCATGCCTCTCACATGAGCAGGAGTGATTTATGCCTCGTCAGAACGGATTTCGGCATCAGTCCTACCCAACGCAGCCAGCCTGTGATCCGATTGTTCTGACGCTGGATGGGGATGCCGTGCAGAGTCTCGACTTCGGGCATCTGCACACGCAGTTTGGCGTTCGTAGAGTTCTGCTGGTGCATGGGACTTTTGCAGGGGATGATCCGTTCGGCATTCATGCGATGATGCGGGCCGGTGCTGAAACATTGCCCGCTTTAGCACAACGCGCCGTGCATCCTCTGATCGATCGGCTGGCCGGCCAGACAAAACGACTGACCGATGCCATCACGGCCGACGTCGCCAACTTCAGTGATGGTTACCGAAAGCGGTTTCAAACACTGGCCGGCGATGATCCGGAAATCAGCCGGCTCGAACCAACCTGGAGCAGCGAGAACAACCACGTCGCGCGCGCTGGACTCGCCGTACGATTGCTTAACGAGCTGTCAGGGCTTCACGCTGACGGATTCGATCCTGAGCACGAAAGAGTGCTCCTCTGGGGGCACAGTCACGCGGGCAACGGCTTCGCGATTCTTTCTAACCTGCTGGCCAACGATCGACAGAGTGTCGAAGCCTTCTTTGATGCGGCAGGCGATTCATTAGGATCGGCTGGTGAGGCTGCCCGAGAAAACCTGGCAGCAACGCCGACTCCGCATCCGATGGCGAAGGCCGTATTTGTCGTGACTTTCGGAACGCCGGTCAGGTACGGTTGGGATACGGACGGTTTACGGTCGCTGGTTCACGTCACTCATCATCGACCGATCAAAGATCACGATGACCCGGCGGCAATCATTCCGGCAGTTACATTCGGCTGCGAAGGCAACAGTCTGGGCGACAACTTCACCGCAGCAACGACCGGCGTCGTCGACGTGCTTGCCGCAAAGCACGGCGACTGGGTTCAGGCGTTTGCCATCGCCGGAACAGACATCGCGCCGCCTCTGAATCGCCAGGATAATGCGAGGCTGGGGACGTTTCTCGAAAGAGGCCTGGCCGAGCCGACGCCACAAAGACTGAAAGAAAAACTGAAAGTCACGTGCACCCGCTGGCAGACTCGAACCAGGCTTCACTCGGACGGTCGGAACCTGCTTGTCAACTACGACTCATCTCAATTGACCCGTTTCGGCCCCGCTCGACAGGCTGTGCTTGGTCATGGAATCTACACTTTGAAAGACTGGCTTCCGAGTCAGCTTTCACTCGTGCTCAAGTGGATGGAGCACGACGGCGCGTAAGCTCAAGTCCGGACGAAACGCTAAGCACATTGTCAGCCTGCGTCGCTTTTTCCGAACTCAGGTAAGGTCGTCAAGCAGCGTTCTCGTCGCTTCGACTTCTGCCGTCAGGCCGTCGACGAGCTTTGTCTGCTGGCCGTCGGGCAGGACTTCCCAGGTGTAAGTCTCGACTTCCAGGTGCGGCGCGTAGTCCAGATCCCGGACGGCGGCCAATGCCTTTTTGAGGTCACCGTGAGTTGTCTGTAATGGGCCGAGTGATTCAGCATTGACCGGCACGTGAAAGTGAACTCGCCATTCTTTCGCTGATGCAAATTTATCGGGTGGCGAGAGTGCCGTGTCCTCAGTCAGGTCGACCTGTCGATGAATCGTTCCGTCGATCGATTGCGCCATCGTCTGGTGGAGGTATCTTGGTTCGACGTACCTCGCCAGTGCCTGCCGCGCGTCTTCATTTTCGCCTGGATTCTCGACGCGGATCGCGCAGGTGATGTGAACTTTGTTGATCCGAATCTGCTCGTCGACAAGCTGCTGGATCGAGTCGGCAACGTCTTCGAACTCGACGGCCTGATGACAAACGTCGTAGCAGACACCCAGGTATTCGTTCACGGCGTCGAGAGATCCGGCGTCTGCAGCCAGTTCGCGTAGCCGGCGGAAGAACTGAATCGTTTCGGCGGTTGTTTCGAGAATACAGAACGGTTCGGGCTCGATCGCCAGGCGAATCCTTCTGCCGTTTTCTTCTTCGAGCTGCTTGAGCGACTTGGCAAGAGTAATCAGCCGCCCGGCGCATTCGTCGGCAAAAGTTGCCGGATAGTCGAACGGCTTAAATCCCAGCGGCACGGTCGACAGGCTGCCTTCCGTTCCGTCGTCGGGCATCAGTTTTGCGAGGATACGCGCGCTGTCCAGCGTGTAGTCAATGCGATCATCGCGAGTCCAGTCCGGCAGGTAGACGTTTTCCTTCACACGTGCGTCATGGAAGTTTCCGAATGGAAAAGTGTTGAGCGTGTAGCACGTCAGTCCCGCTTCATTGAGCCAGTCTGAAAAACGGTTGAGCCTGTCTGAGCTTTCCAGAAGCTCGGAAGCGACCGGTCGAGCCAACCAGAGTCCCGCTGCGAGTTCGCCGACTTGTCTGCGGACAGCGGTTGTGTTTTCACGCAGACCGGCTTCGACTTCTTCGACCGTTAACCCCGGATGGACGTTGGTGCAATAACTGAGTGGGAGAGTGCTGAGTGTCATCGTAAGCCTGCTTAGTCGGCGGGGCGTCAAAAATGGTAATGGACCGCGCCGTTCGATTGAGTTGACTGGAGTTCGGAATGCAGATTAGCCCCTGAAGATTCCTTCGCCGACTCAACAGCGATGAAATTTCCTGGCGGCTCAACTCGGGGATCGCCTCGTTGCCCATGAATCATGGGTGCAATCGGCAAAGTCGCTTCAATCGACGCAGGAAGCCACCGAACGAGCCTGTTTCGGGGTGTGAACTTTTTGGGTTCTGTCGACTATGCCGTCGACTTTGACAACAGGAACGATACTACCGCTTCGCAAACAGCATCGCGTCCAGTTCAGATGGGTTGGGTCCGATAGTCGATGTTGAGTGCGTGGCGTTTATCAGATCGTTCATACCGGCGGTGTTTCAGTGTTCCGCATTTGTAAACATGGTGCCGCTCCGAAGAACGCAAAACTAACGCTGTGATCGTGACTGGTCGGCGACAGATTCGCGGCCAGAGTGAAGTCGGTTCGCTCAGTCTTATTCTTATTTCACTCGGTATACAGGCGGCCGGCGGGACCGCGATTGCAGGCACGACTCTGGGTATCGTCGGGATTTCTCAGGCGAGCGATGCCAGCGCCGACGCCGCAACCGCCAAACGGGATGCACTGGTTTTATCGATCAACTGAGCACTCGCCGGAACAACCCACGCATCCAGGTGGAGCGATTGATCTGAACGCTCCGGAGTAGTCTTTCACTTCGGGGGTGTGCTTTTCTCGCAGAGTTGAGCGTACCTTCGCAAATTTCGTGAACTGGATGTTTATCGATTCGGCGGAATCGGCTATGAGGATTTCTGTCTGATAAACGTGGTTCGGAAACCCGCTCAGGTCGTGATTCAGTCGAATCAGAACATCCTGATGGACGATACAGGACCATGGAAACGTAGAAGTGTCTGGGACGGGACTTCTCCGAGGGACCACTCAATGGAGAGATGAGCGGTCAACAGTCAATCAGGCCACTGCTTTGAAGCAGCGGCAGGGAAAGCCACTCTTGCAGCGGAAAGAGGGAAATAGACGATGACAACTTTTAACACACAAGCGAACGGCCTGAATCGACGTCAGGCCATTGGGCGCCTGCTGGCTGGCGGAGCCATGGCGGTGGCACTTCCCAGTGGTTTGCTGAAGGCTGAAGACGAACGAATTGCAACGGCGATTCGCATTGGTGGAACCTCACACCCGCTGGCACCGGGCCTGCGACTGGCTGTTGAGAGCCGACGAGCTCTCGACGACGTCAAGGACTACACAGCCTCGTTCTTCAAGGAAGAGATGGTTGGCAAGAATCGAATTAACCATCAGCTTTCGTTGAAGGTTCGCGAAACTCCGTTCAGTGCTTATCTTCGCTACGAAAACCCGCACAAGGGTCGAGAAGCAATTTTTGTCGCCGGGAGAAACAACGACAAGATGCTGGCTCACGGCACCGGTATTGAAGCCATCGTTGGAACACTCGAACTTGATCCAAGCGGTGATCGAGCGCTCGAAGAAAGTCGCTACCCGATCACGAATATCGGCATGCGAAATCTGCTGGAGCTGACGATTGCCCAGTGGAACTCCGAGTTGAACGTTCCCGACGTCCAGGTTCGATACTTCCCGAACGCCAAGGTTTCCGACGTCGAATGCCGAGTCTTCGAAAGTTCTTACGACACTAAGCACAAGGGTGTGAAATTCCACATGACCCGGCTCTATGTCGACAAAAAGACGGCCTTCCCGGTCCGAGTCGAACAGTTTGACTTTCCGGCTAAAACCGGTGCCAAGGCGCCGATTCTTGAGCAGTACACCTACTTGAATGTCCAACCCAACAGCGGTCTGACGGACAGCGACTTTGACGTCAAAAACTCTGCCTACGATTTCTAAGCAGCAATTTGTTTCAGGCTCGTTTGCTAAGTCTTAACGTGGCTTGGATCTGAATTGCTGCCCGAACGCTCAGCCGCTTCGTGACCATTCCTGGTGCGAAGCGGCTTTTTTTGTATCGCTCTCATCTCTGGATTAAAACGCCGCAATAGTTGATCGGCCTGCTGGTGATCACGCTACTGACAATTGCTGCTCACTTCGTAGACGGCTGTGCTTACTGTCTCCGCACGTCTGTTATCACGCCTGAGATCTTCTGAGTCGAGTCGCGACCGACGACGGAGCGAACCGACGTCTTTTGTGTTCAAAGACTGCGCAGAACTGCGCAGTCCAGTGACAGACTGCTGCACCTGAAGACTAAATTTCGCCCGTGAAATCGCCCGTTTCCGTTATGAGGCGACGAATTCTTCGGGAACAGCGAAGTTCGAGAAGCAGCAGCAGGCAAGTGGCACGACCGTTGCTTTGTCATGTGGCGACGAAGAATTCTGGATGTCTTTGGACTCGCTCTCCAGACCATCCTGGTCCTGACGTTTTGTGTGAAAGGAAACACATGGTCCGGTCCATTTTCCACCAAAGATCAGTTCGCACGGTTGAATTGACAACTGCATTTCTTCAGCGCGCTCGCTGGCAGCAGTTTTCAGGTTGGTGTTCAAGGAAGTTGAATCACCAGCAAGCCTGATCATCTCAGCGACCTAAGCCTCGCTCAAACATTTCTGAAAGACGCACTGAGACGCAATTCGTTTGCGGTGATTTTCAGAAGCGAACTCACGCTGACTGTGGGGCCGGCGTGCGCGCAGCCTTCATGTTGCTCGTGTCCTCCTTCAGCCAATTAAAGACCAATCAACAGCGGAACACACTCGAAAGCTTCAGAAAATGGAACTCAGAAACAAAGCCACTCGAATTTCTCTGCTGGATTTCAAATCTCCTCAAATGCGGGCGTTCCACATGACGTGGTTCGCATTTTTTCTCTGCTTCTTCGCCTGGTTCGGCATCGCCCCGCTGATGAAAGTTGTGCGGGAAGAGATGTCACTGACTAAGGAGCAGATCGGCTGGTGCATCATTGGCTCGGTCTCGATTACGGTGCTCGCCCGACTGTTCATCGGCTGGTTGTGTGACCGCATCGGTCCTCGATACGCCTACACCGGGTTGTTGCTGCTTGGTTCGATTCCGGTGATGGGAATCGCCTTTGCTCAGAGTTTTGAAACCTTCCTGCTGTTCCGAGTGCTCATCGGAGTGATTGGAGCGTCGTTCGTTATCACGCAGTACCACACGTCGGTGATGTTTGCTCCGAACTGTGTCGGCACAGCCAACGCGACGACGGCCGGGTGGGGGAATCTGGGCGGCGGAGTCACGCAGATGGTGATGCCTGTTGTGTTTGCGTTTTTCGTCGGAGTCATCGGCTTCAGCGAAACGATCGGCTGGCGGGCTTCGATGTTTGTGTCGGGTATTGCCTGTGCGGCTATGGGTGTTGCTTACTTTTTCTTCACGCAGGACGCACCCGACGGCAACTTCCGCGAACTTCGTGAAACCGGAAAGATGCCTCCCAAGCAGCAGGTGAAGGGTTCGTTTCTGGCCGCGTGCAAAGATTCTCGAGTCTGGGCTCTGTTCGTGATTTATGGGGCGTGTTTCGGGATCGAGCTGACCATCAACAACGTCGCGGCTCTCTACTTTCTGGACTACTTTGATTACTTCAAGTCGATAGACCCCGTCAAAGCGGTTTCGACCGCTGGCCTGATTGCCGGTTTGTTTGGCCTGATGAACCTGTTCGCTCGGACGATGGGCGGAGCACTGGGCGATCGCTTCGGCGAGAAGTGGGGCCTCAAGGGGCGAGTTCGCTGGCTGTTTATCGCGCTGTTCTGTGAAGGCCTGGCCCTGATGGTCTTCTCGCAGATGAGCGTTCTGGCTCTGGCCATTCCAACGCTGATCGTCTTCAGTCTGTTTACTCAAATGTCTGAAGGAGCGACCTATTCGGTCGTGCCGTTCATCAATCGAAAAGCTCTTGGCTCTGTTGCTGGCATCGTTGGTGCCGGTGGAAACGCTGGAGCAGTCGCTGCCGGATTTCTTTTCAAGACGTCTGCTGTGACCTGGCCAACGGCTCTGCTGATTCTGGGAGCACTTGTGACGTGCTCAGCCTTCCTGGCCTTCACCGTTCGCTTTTCGACGGAAGCCGAAACTGACGCACGCATTCATACCGAGGAATCAACAGCTCGCCGTCAGGGCGAACTGCTCGGAGCAACCACGTAAACGCTGCGACCATCCTCCCCTCGTTCCTGTGTTTCGCGTGGGAACGGGATATTCAGCTTTGCGTCGTGAACAGTGAATACAGAGACAAATAAGAGATTTCACCGGACGGGATACTGAGCGTCCGGAAGTTCATTCCCGCGCAGAGCGTAGGAACAAGATCGACCCAGAACATAGACAGTTCCGCCGAACGTGGACGCAGAGCGTCCGAGCGTGGGTTCTCACGCGGAGCGTAGGAACCAGCTCTCACCCATAGGATTACGTCCATGATTTCTCCCGCTGACGAAGTTACAGAGCCCGCTGTCGAGACTGCTTCGCCTGAAGACCGCAAGACGATCGTTGTTATCGGCAACGGCATGGTGGGGCTGCGATTCTGTGAAAAGCTGGTCGAGTTCGACACGGCGAAGCAGTATCGCATTGTGACGTTCTGCGAAGAGCCGCGAGCTGCCTATGACCGAGTCGGTCTGACGTCGTTCTTCGCCCACCGCGATGCTCAGAAGTTAATGCTCGCGCGAATGGAGTGGTATAAGCAGAACGGCGTCGAGCTTCATCTCGGGGACCGAGCGTCGGAAATCGACCGTGACGACAAGGTCGTTCGTTCGACGAAGGGCATCGAGATCGCCTACGACTCGGTGGTCATCGCGACAGGGTCATACCCGTTCGTGCCGCCCATTCCGGGAGTCGATAAGAGAGGCGTCTTTGTCTACCGGACGATCGAAGATCTCGAACACATCATCGAATATTCAAAAAAGTCGAAACGGTGCGCCGTCATCGGTGGAGGCTTGTTGGGGCTCGAAGCGGCGAAGGCAGCGCTGGATCTGGGTCTTGAGACGAGCGTCATCGAGTACAACGGTCGGCTGATGCCGCGACAGATTGACGATGCAGGTTCTCGAATTCTGGTCAAGAAAATCGAAGCGCTCGGCGTCAATGTCCTCTTGAACAAGGGCACCAAAGAAATCAGCGGCGATGGCCATGTTGAGCAGATGACGTTCAACGATGATTCAACACTCGACGTCGACATGATCATCGTTTCCACCGGAATTCGTCCGCGAGACGAAATCGCTCGTGAATCTGATCTTGAAGTCGGCGAGCGGGGCGGTATTCAGGTCAACGATCGACTGCAGACGTCCGACCCGGACATCTACGCGATCGGTGAATGTGCTCTGCATGGCGGGATGGTCTACGGTCTGGTGGCTCCTGGCTATGACATGGCCGAGGCAGTCGCTGCAAATCTGACCGGCGGCGATCGGCATTTCAACGGAACCGACCTGTCGACCAAGCTCAAACTGATGGGCGTGGATGTGGCCAGCTTCGGCGATTACGAATCCGGTCCAGACAAAGCGACGCCGCTTTCGTTCGAAGAGCCTTTTTCGGGTGTCTACAAGAAGCTCCTGTTCAGTCTTGATGGCAAGCGTCTGCTCGGCGGAATTCTGGTAGGTGACGCCGCTGAGTACGGCACGCTGATGATGATGAGCAAAGCCGATCAGGACTTGCCATGTGCACCGCACGAGTTGATCGTTGGTTCCAGCAGTGGAGCACCGCTTGACAACATCGACGGCATGCCGGACGCGGCGCAGATTTGTTCTTGCAACAACGTCACGAAAGGCGACATCTGCAAAGCAATCTGCGACGGAGAACTCGACTCGGTTGGTGCCGTGAAGATGTGCACAAAAGCCGGTACCGGCTGCGGTGGCTGCATGCCGCTTGTCACTGACCTGTTCAACTCGGAAATGGCCAGGGCTGGCAAAGAAGTCACCAACCATCTGTGTGAGCACTTCGCGTATTCACGCTCCGAACTGTTTGCCATCGTGAAAGTGAAGAGGCTGGAAACGTTCTCACAGGTCATGGCCGAATGCGGACAGGGCAACGGTTGCGAAATCTGCAAGCCGGCAGTGACTTCTATTCTGGCGTCACTCTGGAACGAAAATATTCTTGAGGATGCTCACCAGACGCTTCAGGACACGAACGATCGATTTCTGGCCAACGTTCAACGAGGTGGTTCTTACTCGGTCGTGCCCCGCGTGCCGGGCGGTGAGATCACTCCTGACAAACTGGTCGTCATCGGTGAAACCGCGAAGAAGTACGGCCTTTACACCAAGATCACCGGCGGGCAGCGCATCGACATGTTCGGCGCCAACGTGCAGGATCTCCCCGACATCTGGGAACGTCTCATCGATGCCGGATTCGAAAGCGGCCACGCGTACGGAAAATCGCTGCGGACCGTGAAGAGTTGCGTTGGTTCCACCTGGTGCCGTTACGGTGTGCAGGATTCGGTCGGTTTCGCGATTCGGATTGAAAATCGATACAAGGGCGTCCGTTCGCCGCACAAGATCAAGATGGCCGTTTCCGGCTGTGTTCGAGAGTGTGCGGAGGCTCAAGGCAAAGACGTCGGGCTTGTGGCGACTGACAACGGCTACAACCTTTACGTGTGTGGTAACGGCGGAGCAACCCCTCGCCATGCCGATCTGTTCGCGGCGGATATTGATGAAGAAACCGCTATTAAGTACATCGACAGACTGCTGATGTACTACATCTCGACGGCTGACAAGCTCACCCGAACCAGCGTCTGGCTGGAAAAGCTCGAAGGCGGACTTGATCACCTGCGCGAAGTCATCATCGAAGATTCGCTCGGGCTGTGCGGTGAGCTGGAAGCTCAGATGCAGAATCTGATCGACAACTACCAGTGCGAGTGGACTCGCGTGGTCAACGATCCTGCTCAGCGAGCTCGCTTCCGCCAGTTCGTCAACACCGAAGAAGAAGAGCCGGTCATCGAGTTCGTTTCGCAGCGTGATCAATCCCGCCCTGCGGACTGGAATGACGAACTGACTTCGCTGGAATTTTTCGGCGAGCTGAAAGAGCGGGAAGAGACACTGTTAAACGGCGACGGTGCGAATCTCATGGCGCAGACTCGGTGGGTCCAGGTCGGCACGGTCGAAAACTTTCCGCACGACGGCGGAGCGACAATCAAATACGGGAAGTCGCAGATCGCGGTGTTCAACTTCTCCAGTCGAGGCGAATGGTACGCCTCGCAGAACATGTGCCCGCACAAGAAAGCGTTTGTCCTGTCGCGCGGAATCGTCGGCGATCAGTCCGGCACGCCGAAAGTCGCCTGCCCGCTGCATAAGAAGACGTTCTCGCTGGAAACTGGAAAGTCGCTCCAGGGCGAAGACTACGACATCCGTACCTTCCCGGTAAAAGTCGAAGACGGAAACGTTTTTCTGGAACTTCCGCCTACCGAAATCCTCGACGAACTGCTCGCCACAGAAATCGGCTGCCGCATGGCCACGTCGTGTCTGACAAAATCTCATGAGACAGTGGGCGTGTGAAATGACACAAGCCACGATCAATGACGCGGCTATCTTGCGGGCGGATACCCCAATCGCCGAAGAACCGGGGCCAACGTTACTCGAACGTCTGCTGGCGGATCAGCAGGAGCTGACGGCGGTCGAACAGTTTTCTCAGGTTTACAACGATCAGGCTGCGCCGGCTCAGTCGAGATACTACTCGTCACTGATTCCTGCGACGGCTCCGGGGCCAGGGCAGCAGTACGCTTTTGACGTCGACCTGGATGCGTGTTCGGGGTGCAAGGCCTGTGTGACGGCGTGTCATTCTCTGAACGGGCTGGATGAAACCGAAACCTGGCGCGATGTTGGATTACTTGTCGGAGGCACGAGTGCCAACCCGGTCATGCAGCATGTGACAACGGCGTGTCACCATTGTCTTGAGCCGGGTTGCATGACGGCCTGCCCTGTTGACGCGTACGAGAAAAATCCGATTACGGGCATCGTCAAACATCTCGACGATCAGTGTTTCGGCTGTCAGTACTGCACGCTGGCCTGTCCGTACGACGTGCCGAAATATCACAAACAGAAGGGCATTGTTCGGAAGTGCGACATGTGCTCGGACCGGCTTTCGGCGGGTGAGGCACCGGCCTGCGTGCAGTCGTGTCCGCACGAAGCGATCTCGATCCGCATCGTCGATCGCGAGCAGGTCATCGAAGACTCAGAAGCCGATCGTTTTCTACCGGCTGCCCCCGAACCACATATCACTCTTCCGACGACGACTTACCGTACGAAGCGCGTCTTCCCGCGAAACCTGTTGCCGGCTGATTACCACTCGGTGTCCGCGCAGCATCCGCACTGGCCGCTGATCATCATGCTGGTGCTGACTCAACTTTCGGTCGGAGCATTCATTTCCGGACTGGTTCTAGAGCGATTCCTCGACGAAACGCTCATTTCGGCGATGCGGCCGGTTCATTCGCTAAGCGCACTCGTCTTTGGTTTGCTGGCACTGGCGTCGAGCACGCTGCATCTGGGGCGTCCGCAGTATGCGTGGCGGGCGGTCATCGGCCTGCGACATTCGTGGCTCAGTCGAGAAATCGTCGCGTTCGGAATCTTCGCCAAACTGGCCATCCTCTACGCTGCCGGCAACTGGTTCGGTCCCTCGTTGATTGTTGACAGCGAGCTCTTTCAGTCGTGGCTTGGGTGGAGCGTTGCCGTTTCGGGACTGGTTGGTGTGTTCTGCTCGGTCATGATCTACGCCTTCACGCGACGAGAGTTCTGGAGCTTCAGCCAGTCATCGATCCGTTTTGGGCTGACCATGTGCCTGCTGGGTGTCGCGGCTGTGTGGCTGACTCTGTTGTTTGTGTCGATGTTTGGTAACAGCGATCAGTCGAGTCGTGTCTCGGAGATCATTGAAACTTATGGCCGCAGTATTTGTCAGTCATTGATGATCATCGCCGGTCTGAAACTACTGTTCGAAGCGAACCTGCTTCGTCCGCTTCTCAGTCGCCAGACAACTCCGATGAAACGGTCGGCTCTTCTTATGACCGGTTCGCTGGCCAGCGTGACGATCGCACGATTTGCCTGCGGAGTTCTGGGAGGTCTCGCCATGCCGGCACTGCTTCTTAAAGCGACCTCTCAGGCTCCGCAGGATCCCGTCTTTCTGATCATTGTGACGGGCATGCTGTTTATCGCGTGCCTGGCTGGCGAACTGCTCGAACGCTACCTCTTCTTTGCTGCAGTTGCTTCGCCGCGGATGCCCGGTTCACTCAGGAGTTAATGTGTCATGTCGACCGACCTCGTTGAAGACGTTGACTTATCCGAAGCCGATGAGTTCGAACTGCCCGTCGTACAGGAATCGCGACTGCCGGCGTTCATGCACCAGCGTGACGGGCACCTGACGCGCGAGTTGCTGCTCGAACCTGGCGGTTTCGGACTTGGCCATGTTCCGGCGAAGTCGAAACCGGATGCCACGACCACGATGACATGTGGGTACTGCTCGACCGGGTGCGGACTCAACATTCATCTCAAAAATGGCGAAGCAGTCAGCCTGACTCCAGCCACGGAATACCCGGTCAATCTGGGCATGGCCTGTCCGAAAGGTTGGGAAGCGCTCACCGTGCTCGATTCCCCGGATCGAGCCACGCGACCGCTGATGAAAGACGCAGCGGGTAAACTCGTCCCGACCGACTGGGACACCGCACTCAGAACTTTCACCGACCGCTTCAAAGAAATTCAGCACCGTCACGGAACGGAGTCTGTGGCGTTTCTCAGCACCGGGCAGATCCCCACGGAAGAAATGGCTCTGCTCGGTGCATTAACTAAATTCGGCATGGGCATTCTGCACGGAGATGGCAACACTCGACAGTGCATGGCAACGTCGGTCGTCGCGTACAAACAGTCGTTCGGCTTCGATGCGCCGCCTTACACGTATCAGGATTTTGAAGAGTCCGACGTCATCGTGCTGGTCGGCAGCAATCTGTGCATCGCTCATCCGATCATGTGGGAGCGTGTTATGCGGAACCCGCATAGCCCGCAGATCGTCGTCATCGATCCTCGCATGACCGAAACCGCCATGCAGGCGACGCAGCATTTGCCGCTGGCTCCGAAGTCAGATCAGGCACTGCTGTACGGCATCGCCAGAATCCTCATCGAGAACGACTGGGTTGATGACTCTTTCATTGAGCAAAGCACAAGCGGGTTCACTGAGTTCGCCGAGTATGTCCAGCAGTTCACTCCGGAACGCGTCGAAGCAGAGACCGGGCTGGCTCCAGAGCAGGTTCAGCGTCTGGCCGAGACCATTCATTCCGGCAAGCGTGTTTCCTTCTGGTGGACGATGGGCGTCAATCAGAGCTACCAGGGAGTCCGCACGGCTCAGGCCATTATCAATCTGGCTCTGATGACCGGAAATATTGGCCGACCAGGAACGGGAGCCAATTCGATCACCGGCCAGTGTAACGCGATGGGCTCGCGGCTTTTCAGCAACACAACCAACCTGCTGGGCGGTCACGACTTCGCCAACGAAGAGCACCGCAGGAAAGTTTCAGACATCCTCGAAATTGCCCCTGAGCAAATCCCGCGCGAACCTTCGTGGGCCTATCACGAAATCATCGAAGGTATCCTGCGAGGCAAAATCAAAGGTCTGTGGGTCATCTGCACCAACCCGGCGCACTCATGGATCAATCAGACTCAATGTCGAGACATCCTGGAGCGGCTGGATTTTCTCGTCGTGCAGGACATGTACCACACGACAGAAACCGCTCAGATGGCGGACCTCGTTCTGCCCGCGGCCGGCTGGGGCGAGAAAGAAGGGACGTTCATCAATTCGGAACGCCGCATCGGCGTGTTGAAGAAAGTCCGCAAGGCTCCTGGCGATGCGTTGTCTGATTTCTCGATCTTCCGACTGATCGCCGAATACTGGGGTGTCGGAAAAATGTTCGAAAAGTGGAGTTCTCCCGAGGCGGTCTTCCAGCTTCTCAAACAACTTTCCGCCGACCAGCCATGCGATATCACTGGGATCGACGATTATCGTATGCTCGACGAAATGGGCGGCGTGCAATGGCCTTTTTACGAAGTCGAAGATGGGAACGCGGAAGTCGGAACAGACGGCTGCGACTCCCCGATTTCCACGTTCCGATTTCCGACCTCTGCCGAGCGTCGCCTGTTCGAAGATGGACGCTTCTACCACGCAGATGGTCGCGCGAAGTTTCTGTTCGAAGAGCCCAGACCCATGCCCGAGCAGCCTTCGTCGCAATTCCCGCTGATTCTGTTGACAGGACGAGGCACGGCCTCGCAGTGGCACACTCAGACGCGAACCTCAAAGTCTGCCGTACTGAAGAAGCTGTACCCGGCAAAGCTATACGTCGAGATCAACCCGACCGACGCCCGCAAACGAGGCATCAAACCTCAGGACACCGTCATCGTCATGTCCCAACGTGGTAGACTCCGTGCCACCGCCTTCGTTACGCCGAACGTGCAACCCGGCCAGATTTTTCTGCCGATGCACTACGAAGAGGTCAATCAGCTGACCGACGCCGTCTTCGACCCCTACTCAAAGCAACCATCCTACAAAGCCTGCGCTGCTCAGGTGCTGCGGATGTAAAGGTGCCCGCGAAAGCTTTCAGTCAGTCACACGTCTCGCCGCACCTTCAGATTACGTTGGAATGTGGGAAGTCGAGTCGCACCCCGTCATAAAGACGGCTGCATCGCGGGCGTGTGGGTCGGCTCGGCAGGGTTCCCTCAGATCTTCGTCGATTTGCCCGGGAAACTGTGCGCCGCAGACTCGATTCCCGATCTCAGTGCAAGACCTTAAACTCTCGTGCAGACAGACAACGGGCACTTAGCAGTGATCGCTTTTCGACAGAGTTCACAAGGCCAGCGAACTTCGAAGCTCGCGAGAACGTCTGGACTTCGGGCCGCAATTGTCTGATTTCACGAAACACAACGACTTGCAGTTTGAGGCAAACCGATGGCGGACAAAGGCAAAATTGTACTCGCGTATTCTGGCGGGCTGGACACAACCGTCATCCTTCACTGGCTGGCCGAGCAGGGCTACGAGGTCATCTGCTACCTGCTGGATATTGGCCAGCAGGTGGAGGATCTCGACGAGATCGGCGAACGAGCCAAACGAAACGGCGCGTCGACTTACGTTGCCGTCGATGCTCGTGAAGAATTCCTGCAGGATTACTTCCTGCCGTGTCTTCATTCGAACAGTGTCTACGAAGGTCGCTACCTGCTGGGCACGTCGATCGCTCGACCGCTGATCGCAAAGCATCATGTCAGGATCGCTCACGAACACGGAGCCAACACGGTCTGTCACGGAGCGACCGGCAAAGGCAATGATCAGGTTCGCTTCGAACTGGGCTACCAGGCTCTGGATGCGGATCTCAAAATCCTGGCTCCCTGGAAAACCACCGACTTCATCGAACAGTTTGCAGCCGGTCGAAAAACGATGCTCGACTATGTCGAGAAGCACGGTCTGGAAGCCAAAGCCAGTCGATCGAAACCGTGGTCATCCGACGACAACCTGCTGCACATCTCGTACGAAGCTGGCGTGCTGGAAGATCCATGGGTGACGGCTCCGGAGGAAATCTTCGAACGCATGGTGCATCCGACAAAAGCTCCGGACGAAGTCGAGCGGTTCATCATCCACTGGGAAGCCGGCGTTCCCGTGAAAGTCAGTTCGTGCGTCACGAAGCCTGGCAAATTTGAAGAGATCGATATCGAAATTGCAGAACCCGCCGACACACTGGCGGAAGGTCTGCTGCCTGTCTTCGAATATGTCGACGAAGCCGCCGCTCGAAACGGGGTTGGATCGCTGGGCATGGTCGAAACCCGTTACGTCGGCATGAAGTCACGCGGCGAATACCACGCTCCTGGCCACACGGTTCTGCTGGAAGCTCACCGCGATCTGGAAGGTCTGACACTGACCGGCAGCGTGATCAACGAGAAAGAACGGCGTCTGGCCGACTTCGCCGCGCTGGTTTACAACGGCTACTGGTTCGATCCGGTTGCAGAAGCTCAGCGAGCGTTTACTCAGACGACGCAGAAGTTCGTCACCGGGGAAACCCGTGTCGCACTTTACAAAGGCAACGTCTTTATCGAAGGCCGCCGCTCGCCATACAGTCTCTACGACGAAGCCGTCGCAACGATGGACGGTCAGGACGAAAGCTACCGACAGGAAGACGCAGCCGGCTTCATCCGCCTCCACGGCCTGCCTTTGCGAGTGAAGCGGAAAGTTCAGGGGCCGCCAGCGGGTGGTGAAGATATCTGAAGTCCTGTTTCGGATAACTCGCGGATTCTAGCCACAGAGGCACGGAGACTCAGAGATTTTCAGGAGCCTTTTCCTCTGTGCCCCTGTGGTTAGCGGATTCTGATGGCCAACTCAGAGAATTTATTTCGAACGGATTCCTGAAATCCAGGACCGAAATCGTTTCTCGATTCTTTAATCGCGTTGCTTCCGCCCAGACACTGACCGCTCAACACGATGGAGACTTCAATCATGAACATTTCACGACGTGGATTTATCGCCGGTGGTGTCGCCACGCTGACCGGATCAGCAGTTGCTGTTTCAGGTACAGACGTGAACGCCGCAAAGGCCCCCGTTCGAAACGGTGCTTCGCACATGAAGCTGAGTCTTGCTGCTTACTCGTTCAATCGAATGCTGCCTCGCCCAGGTCGAGGCCAGAAGGGAGAGATGACGCTCGAAGATTTCGTCGACTACTGCGCGAAACTGAATCTCGACGGTACCGAGCTGACGTCGTACTACTTCCCCGAAGAACCGTCGCGAGAGTATCTGCTCAATCTGAAAGAGCAGACGTTTCGGCTGGGACTCGATATTTCCGGGACGGCGATCGGCAACGACTTCTGTCTGCCGGAAGGTGAGCAACGACAGGCTCAGCTCAAGCTTTGTCGGGACTGGATCGACCATGCAGCCGTTATGGGCGCACCCGTCATCCGAATCTTTGCCGGCAAAGTTCCCAAAGGCGGCACTGAAGAAGAGGCTCTCGATCTTTGTGTGGCCGGCATCAATGAAAGCCTGGACTACGCTGCCGAAAAAGGAGTCCTGCTGGCACTGGAAAATCACGGCGGCATCACGGCGACACCTGAGCAACTGCTGTCGATCGTCGAACGTGTCAAAGATTCGAAATGGTTCGGCGTCAATTATGACAGCGGAAATTTCCGTACGAAAGATCCTTACGGCGACCTCGGAAAAATCGCCCCGTACGCAGTGAACGCTCAGATCAAGGTGGCACTCAAGACTCCCGATAACGAGCACAGGGAAGCCGACCTGAAGCGGATGGTCGAAATTCTTCGAGCCGCCAGCTACCGCGGTTACGTCGTTCTCGAATACGAAGAAGCCAAACCTTACGAAGAAATCCCGGCTTATGTCGATAAGCTGCGTGAACTCATTGGATAGATATTGAAGCGTTACCGCGACGTGATTTCAGCACGCCCACCAACCACCGGGAAACTCTCTGGCCATGAGCATTGACATCGCTGTTGTCCCCGTCGCTGGTATGGGAACACGTCTTTTGCCGGCAACGAAATCTCAACCGAAGGAGATGCTTCCGGTTGGACGGAAGCCGGTTGTTCAGTATGTGGTCGAGGAATTGACCCAGTCGGGAATCAATCGGCTGCTCTTTATTACGGGAGCCAGCAAGACGTCGATCGAAAACCATTTCGATACCGATGAGCGGCTGATCACTCACCTTCGCGAAACTGGTCGGGAAGAAGAACTCCAGCAACTTGATTTCGAACGCCGTGACGTCGAGTATTTTTACACGCGTCAGCGGCGTCAGCTTGGACTGGGGCACGCTGTACTTTGTGCCAAGTCTCTGGTTGGCAGTCAGCCGTTTGTCGTTGCGCTGGGCGATTCGATCATCGGGATCAATGCGAAATCCGACATCGTGCAGCGCATGACGGAAGAGTTCGAATCATCAAAAGCCGACATCGTGGTCGCCTTTGAGGAAGTGCCGAAGGCTGATGTTGTACGCTACGGAATCGCCAAACCGCGCGGGGCTGTTGGAGACAGATTCGAGCTCGAAGACCTGATCGAAAAGCCGTCGGTGGAGGAAGCTCCCAGCACGTACGCCGTCGCTTCTCGATACGTTCTGAGCCCGGCGATCTTCGAAGCCCTCGAAGATACCAAACCTGGTAAAGGTGGAGAGATTCAGTTGACTGACGCCATCCGCATCCTGTTGAAACGTGGAGCGAAGGGAATCGGCCTGGTGTTGCCTCCGGATGAGCGACGGTTCGACATCGGCAACTACGGCAGCTATTTCAGAGCGTTTGCCGACTTCGCACTTGCCGACCCCGACTACGGAAACCAGTTGCGAGACTATCTACGCGGAGTCCTTTAATTCATTCCCCGTGTCGTTGTTGCCGCGAATTTCCGGGATCATAAACGATGAAATCGCTTGAGTACGCAAAGCAACTGGTTTCGTTCGAATCGACCAGTGTGCTGTCGAATGTTGCCGTGACCGACTATGTCCAGCAGCAGCTTCAGAAGCTCGGCTTCACTGTCGAGCGCGTTGACTACAACGACTCCAACGGAATTTGCAAAGCCTGCGTTGTCGGTCGGAAGGGATCGGGGCCCGGTGGCATGGCTTATTTCGGGCATACCGATGTCGTTCCTGCGGATCCGTGGCTGTTTAAAGATCACGGACCGTTTCAACCAACTGTCAAAGACGATCGTCTTTATGGGCGGGGTTCATGTGACATGAAAGGTTCTGTTGCATGCGCGCTGGCGGCAGCCGAACAGTTTTCCGAAGGCGACCTCAACGCACCGATTTACATCACCTGCACGGCTGATGAAGAGATCGGTTACGGCGGGGCGGCAGAAGTCGCCGCACGATCCGAACTGTTTCAGGAAATGGTGGCCGGCGAAGCCAACGGAATTATCGGCGAGCCTACGTCTCTGGAAGTTGTCCATGCTCACAAAGGCGTCATTGGATTCGTCGCCACCTCGCGCGGCAAGGCGGCTCATTCCAGCACGCGGGAAGGTCTGAACGCTAATCTGGCCATGATCCCGTTTCTCACCGAGATGAAGAAGATTCATGATGAAGCTGAAGCGGATACTAACTGGTACAACCACGAGTTTGATCCGCCGACAATCACCTGGAACATCGGCATCAATGATCACACGAAAGCCGTAAACATCACGCCGCCGCAAAGCATCTGCACGGTCTACTTTCGACCGATGCCTGGCCAGGACGGTAACATTCTGCTGGAACGCGCCCGGCAGGCGGCTGAGGCAAACGGGCTGGACTTCGTCGTGTCAGTGAACGGCGACCCGGTTTATACCGATCCGAATTGCGACTTTGTGCAGCAAGTACTTCAAGTCGCCGGTAAGGAAAAAGCGAAAACAGTGTCGTACGGAACGGACGGTGCAAAACTGGCCGCCTTGAATAAGCTGGTCGTTTGCGGTCCGGGCAGCATCGCTCAGGCTCATACTCACGATGAGTGGATCGCGCTGGAGCAGCTCGAAAAAGGAACGGACCTATATTCACGTCTCATCAGACACTGGTGCTGCTGAGTAAAGTCTAAAGCTTGCGGGTGCCAACGTACTCTGAAGAAAACACGTCGGTAATGAAGACTTCGATTCGTTCGGGTGGTGCTGCTGAGTTTGATGCTGTTTCTTTCGCGAGTGAACTTCCAGCTGCGGTAATGCGAATTCGTTCCGGGGGGATGCCCCAGTTCTCAAGCAATGTGAACACGGCATGTCCCTGGTCATAGCTGCGGGCGATACCGTCAGTAATCGAAGCGGCATCGTCTTTCTGGTCACCGTCTGTCGGAGCGACATGGGAACGGATTTCAATCTTGTTCGGCTTACCTCGAAGCTCGCGCACAATGCTGAATAATTCTGCTTCAGCCTCGCCCGTCAGATGAAACTCTTTGTCACCGTCTTCGTTTGTGGTGGCTGGCAGGAACGTCAGGAACGACCCCACCTGCTGCGGCGTGCCTTCGTCGGTTACTTTGATGCGTCGATCATCTCCCTGTACGGACCTGGATTTGACGCCGCCCCGGCCGTCGTCCTCAGGCGACTCAGCTCCCAGAGTTTCATTCGGACTCTCGACCGGACTATTAGCCGCAAAGTTTTTGCCCGATGGCGCGACAGGCGCTGTCGTAAATCCCATTTTCTTATCGAGCGCTGTCAGCACAGCTCGATATTTCTGTTCGGCAACGATTTCGCTCAACGAGACTAGCATGATGAAAAAGGTCAGCAGCAGCGACATCATGTCCCCGTAGGTGACCACCCATTCGGGGACGCCTGGTGGAGCATCTTCTTCCATCGTTCTGCTTTCCTGATCCGGTCGGCGATTGACTCGACAAAAATTGGATGAGCACTTCGCCCATCACACTTACTTCGCCCATCACACTTACTTCGTCCCAACCGGGCACTGGTTCGAAATCGGCATATACCTCCTGTCCGAACATTGAAAAGACTGCGTCTTTATCAGGCCGCAAAGTCTTCGCAGACGGCAATGTCGAATCGCTGAAGTTCAAACAGTGCCCGATCGAAAGCATTTTCAGAATTCGTTTTCAGCGTTCTGCAGGATCGCGACAACGGAAACAATGGCTATTCCGGGTGTCAGCTCCTGCACAGAAACTATGAAAATGGTCGAACGTCACTAAAACTACTTCGGCAGATTCGGTTAGCGCACGAAAACAGCCCCATCGGCAATTTGCACGAGGGGGCTGGAAACTTGAATTTCGTCCTGAACGGGCACGGTCTGGCGGGATCCGAACTCATGCCACAGAACCGCGATTTCAGCGAAGGTCATCCAGTGTCGGACCTGCTTCCGGAGCGGCGACGGTTGGGTCCAGCGGTGTTCCGTCCTCATTGACGGCCACTTCACCGGAAGCGTCCAGGAAGATCTTGTCGTTCATGATTTCGGCGACAACGATGTCCATGTGATTCTTCGTCGTCAACTCGATAAGCGGTCGTGATCCTCGGTTCAAGGCGACGAGCCGCTTCTGGATCAGCGTCGACAGTTTGAACCGTCCACCGACCTTGTTGACGATAATTTCTTCTTTGAATTCTTCATGCATTGGATTCTGCCTCCCTCGACACGAGGACCTCGATAATTTCATTGACCGCCCGGTTCAGGTCATCGTTGCAAACTTGATAACGGTACCGGTCTGCCGATTTCAACTCTTCCCGCGCCGTCCTCAGCCGTCGCTGGATAACTTCTTCTGATTCCGTTCCCCGTGCCCGCAATCGACTTTCGAAAACTTCTTCCGAAGGAGTCTTTAAGAAAATCGTAATCGCGTTCGGGTATTGCTCCATGACGCTCAGTGCGCCTTTGACATCAATTTCCAGAAACGCCCAGCCGCCCTGGTCAGCAGCTCGATGCAGTTCCGAATGCAAAGTTCCGTACCAGAATCCAGACGAGTGAACCTCTTCGCACTCCACAAATTCACCGGCGTCGCGTTTCTGTCGAAACTCCTCATCGTTGAGAAAGTAGTAGTCTTCTCCGTGCGTCTCGTTGACTCGAATTGGTCTGGTTGTCGCCGAAATCATCTTGATCAGTTTGACAGGTGACTCAGCCACCAGTCGATTAACGATTGTCGATTTACCACTGCCGCTTGGCCCCGACAGGACGACGACCTGTAACGATGTGCTCGCGGTTATTCTTGATGTATCCTGATTAACTGGCTGGTTAGTCATCGGGAAGGCTCCTGGAAAGGCTGGCTACTCAACGTTACCAAGAATCTCACGAATCTTCTCGACAGCCGCTTTCATTTCGACGACGTGGTGGGCAATTTCGACGTTACTTGCTTTCGACCCGGTCGTGTTAATCTCTCGAAACATTTCCTGGCTGAGAAAGTCCAGTTTCCGCCCCTGTGATGATGGCCCGTTGATGACTTTCAGAAACTCGTCGATGTGGCACCGTAATCGAGTGATCTCTTCGTTGATGTCGCAGCGGTCCGCAAAGATCGAAACCTCGCGAATCAGGTGTTCCGGCTCGATGGTGGCGTTGGAGACTTCGAGCAACTCCCGCACGCGTTCAAGTACCTTGTCACGGTAGTTGCTGACGACTTCAGGAGCACGCTGGATAACGGATTCGAGATTCGTCGCGATCTGCTCACAGCATTGCTGTAATTCCGCCCGCATCGATTCGCCTTCGCGCTGGCGAAACTCGTTCAACCCGGCGAGCGCTTTCACCACGATACCGTCCAGAAACGGCCACTCTGCGGCTGCGTCCAGCGTTGAACTGAGTTCGTCAGAAATGACACCTGGAAGGGTCAGCAGCGAACTCACCGAATCGGGCAACGGTACATTGCTGGTTTCGCTGACAGCTTTCAGCTGGTTCCAGTAGCCGGTCAGCAGCTCCGACGAAATCTGATACCGACTTGCCTGGCCAACTGCTGAAAATCGAATACTGACCGATACGGTGCCTCGTGCGACGGCGTTTCGGACCGTCTTCTCAATCAATGGCTCCAGCGAACCGAGTACGTCGGGCAGGCGCGTGGACACTTTGAGATGACGATTGTTAACCGCCTTGATTTCGACGGAAGCCACGAAGCGATCGTTCTGACCGCTGGCACTTCCGAAACCCGTCATACTCAGCAGCAAAGCGACACCCCATCAACAGCGTGGCAGGCGGCGAGTCAAATACCGTACCTGAAAATTGAACCCGGTTGAGACTTACCGGGAGACTATTCTTTCGCCGGTGCAGCGGCGTCAGAATCATTTTTCGCGTCAGCAGGCTTTGCTTCCGGTTCGGATTCTGAAGGTGCTGCGGTTTCGCTTTCTTCCTTCACCGCTGCGCCGGTTGAATCCGTCGTCGTTGCCGCTTCGGTGCCTTTGTCGTCGGTTAACGGAGCGTCGTCCGAACCCGAAGTCGAGCCACCCGCGGTATCGTCGGTGGCTGTTCCGTCAGTCGTGACTTCGTCTTCGCCGCTTCCCATTGAACTCATGGAGCCGCCGGTCTCTTCCGAATCTTTGTCATCGACGACGGTCTCCGCATCCGCAAAGTCACCCTTTTCGCTGGCCTTGCGAGCGAGCACTCCGCTCACGCCTGCCAGTAGAACCCAGGCCGTCACCAGACCAATCGTGATCTTTGTGAAGACGTCGCCGGCTTTCGTACCGAAAGCGCTTTGCCCGCCGAGTCCACCAAAGGCACCAGCCAGTCCGCCGCCGCGGCCTCGTTGAAGAAGCACGACGAGAATCAGCAATGCGCTGATCACTCCAAGAAGGAGCATTGAAAAGTCCGCCAGGAAACCCTGCATTTGATTTTCCTTCCGACCACAGTCGATCGGGTAGTTGGCTCACTGCTGTGAGACCAGTATTCCGACTGAATTTACGATACCGAGGCGACACCAGCCTGGATGATTGGGATAAACAGCTCAGCCTTTAGACTTGCTCCACCGACCAAAGCTCCGTCGACATTTGGCTGGCCAAGCAGACCGTTGGCGTTGTCCGGTTTGACGCTTCCGCCATACAGAATTCGAGTGGCCGCAGCGACGTCGCTGTTGAAGCGACCTTCGAGCCAGCCTCGCAGAAATTTATGAGCGGCTTCGGCCTGTTCGTCGCTGGCAACTTTTCCGGTTCCAATAGCCCAGACCGGTTCGTAAGCGATGACGACATCGGCCATCTGGTCAGCAGTCACGTCGGTCAGGCCGCCGGACATTTGAGTTTCCAGGACGGCTTCAGTGCGATCAGCTTCGCGGTCTTCGAGCAGCTCGCCGACGCAAAGAATGACCTTCAGGCCGACGTCCAGTGCCTTGCGGACCTTTGTGTTGATCAGCTCGTCAGACTCGCCATTGATCTGGCGGCGTTCGCTGTGGCCAAGCACAACCCACTTGCAGCCGACGTCCTGAAGCATTTCACAGGACACTTCGCCGGTGAACGCCCCCGACGTTTCATGCCACGCGTTCTGGCCACCGACTTCTACGCCTGAGCCATTCGCTTCTGCAGCAGCCAGACCAAGGTACGGGTACGGCGGGCAGACCACGACTTCGACCGGTCCGCCTGGAGCAGGGGCTTCAGCTTTAATCGCAGCGACCAGTGCTGGGCCTGATTGGCTGCAAGTGTTCAGTTTCCAGTTGCCGGCAATAATTGGTCGTCTCATGGGAGAACGCTACCTCAGTTTATCGATGGTGACAGGAGCCGAGTGCAGCTCCACAGCGACATTTGTCGCAGAAGAGGTCGCCCTTTATCAGCGTCGTCGGGTGACCACAAGCTGCGTCAGGAGCGGAAAACGGCGAGACTGTAGCAACAATAGACAGTCTTCCCAAGGAATCACGCCCTCAACTCTTACCTGCTTGCCGATTCGTTTCGGAGAACGAACCTCGAAATCCCCTCGTGTGAGCAGATTGGAAGTCTTAAATCGCGATCTGTCGTCGCCCTGATGCCGACTGCCGGGTTTTCGGTCCGTTACGGCAGGACTTCCGACCTTGGGAATGACCCCAGAACTTCCATGCGGACAGCCGATTTCGCCAGATGATCGAGAGTCCGCTTCACTTTCGCTTCGCTCTGATGCCCCTCGAAATCAAGGAAAAACAGATATCCGGCTTCCGGGCCCCGCAGCGGGAAAGACTCAATCCAGCTCAGATTGACCTTGTTATTCTTGAACGCGACCAGAGCGTCTGACAAGGCGCCCGGCTTATGCGGAATCTGGAGCAACAGGGCAGTCCGGTCGCTGCCGGTTGCTGCCGGCACATGATCGCCAATGATCGCGAAGCGTGTGACATTGTTTTTGTTGTCCTGAACGTCCGCCGCGACGACTTCCAGGCCGTATTCAACAGCTGCCCGGCCACTGGCGATCGCTGCCGCACCGGGTTTGTCGCGGGCAAGTTGAGCGGCAGTTGACGTGCTGGTGACATCGTGCAGCCGGGCGTGCGGCATGTGCCGGTTCAACCAGTTTCGGCACTGCGAAAATGCCTGCGGCTTGCTGTAAATTTCAGTAATCTGACTCCTCGCACATCGAGCCAGCAGGTTGTGATTCACGCTCAGCTGGACTTCGCCACAAATCCGGAGCGGCAGGCGAGTGAACATGTCCAATGTGTCAACAATGCGGCCGTCTGTGCTGTTTTCGATCGGAACAATCCCGAATTCAGCATGACCTCGATTCACCTCTTCGAAGACCGACGCGATTGTGCTGACTGGAATCAGGTCGGCTGCCTCGCCGAACCGCTCGATCGACGCCTGATGCGAATAGCTGAAGGCTGGTCCGAGGTACGCAACCCGCTGCATGCGGACTTTGCGACGAGCACCGCTGAAGACGTGCCGCATCACACCACTGACTGCCAGCGTCGATAACGGGCCAGCATTCTTTGCCAGCATTCGAGTGATGGCTTCGTCCTCAAGTTGAGGCGAGAAAAGGACTTGCCGTGGATCATCGTGCGATTCGATCCAGTCGATCGAGAGCTGAGCGCGCTGATTGACCAGTTTCAGAATCTCAAGGTCCAGCTTCGCGGCGGCAGACTGAATCTGCTCAGGGGACTTACTCCGGGACGAAGACTTCGGCTTGGAAGTTTTTTTCGCGGCGGCAGCAGGTTTAGAGGTCTTTGCCGATGCGCGACGAGTGGTTGATCTGGTCGCGGCGGTTTTCTTCTTCGCCATGAGTGCCCTTTCGCCATTGCGAGCACGACCAGAAAGGGCGTGCCGGTTGGCGGCGGATGAAAGTGTGTCCGGTGTAACTGATTAGGTGGAAACACGTTATCGCAAAAAATTCGCGAGTCCACGGCAGCTACTGCCAGTCTCAAAACAAAGGGCGATGTTGTACAAACGCCGATTTCGAGTGTCAAGGAGTCGCAAGTCCCTGTCAGATATGAAGATGCTGAGTTTTGCAGGATTCGGACATATTTGACCGGATCGTCAGAATCGGACTTTGGCGGTAGCTGCCTGCAGTCTGCACCGGCCGCCAGAGAAGCGAGGCAAACGCTCAGGAATTTGAGGTGTCGACTGGCGCTGGGCGACCCGGGCGTTTCGGAGCCGGGCAGCAATCTAACGGGCACTGGTCGTGGTTCGGGCCGAACTGGCCGATGGCTTCTTTGGGAGCTTCGGCAATCCGCTCCTGAATCAGCTTTCGGATCATCCCAACGAAAACCGGATGCGTTCCAACGGTTTCGCAGCGGACCATGTTCAGCCCAAGTTTCCTGCACGCGTCGACGGCTTCGCAATCGAGGTCGAACAGAACTTCCATATGATCGGAAAGAAATCCGATAGGAACTACGACTACGTCTTCGGCGCCGGATCCCTTCAGCGTAGCCAGGTGATCGCAGATGTCCGGTTCCAGCCAGGGATCCTGCGGTCGCCCACTCCGGCTTTGATAGACGAGTTGCCAGTGATTCTGTGAAACGCCGACAGCGTCCGAAACGAGACGGCAGCTCTCGGTCAACTGCTGAACATAGTCGCAAGTGTCCGACATCGAATTCGGGATACTGTGAGCAGTGAATGCGAGGCGTGTTTTTTCTCGCCCCTCAGCAGGAATTTGCTCAAGGCTTTTCCGGACGAGTTCGGCGTTCGCCGCGATGAAATCGGGATGGTTGTAGAAGACTCGAATTTTGTCGACTTCCGGAGCCCCTTCTCCAACTGCAGCCTGAGCGTCGGCGACGTTCTCGCGATACTGCCGGCAGCTTGACCAGGAACTGTAAGACGCCGTGACGAACGCGAGTGCTCGCTTGATTCCGGCGTCTTTCATTTCCTGAAGGGTGTCGGGCAGCAGCGGATCCCAGTTTCGATTTCCCCAGTAGATCGGGAGGTTGATTCCGTGCTGTTCGAGTTCGGGCCGCAATGCGGCGATCAGATCCCGGCACTGCTGATTGATCGGGCTGACGCCGTCGAAGTGGTAGTAGTGCTCGGCAACTTCCAGCAACCGCTCACGTGGGATGTTGCGTCCTCGCGTGACGTTTTCGAGAAATGGCAAAACGTCGTCACGGCCTTCAGGGCCGCCGAACGAAACCAGCAGAATCGCGTCGTAACTCATTGAAAAGTTGCTTTCGTGATTGGATCGTCTGAGTGAGCTGTTTTCGACCGTCACGACGGTTCAAGCTGAGAACTCGACAGGCGGCTGTACTTTCGGACGTAGTCTTTGACTTTGAATTTCCGGGCGGTGTTTTCGCTGGTCATGTATCGGATTTTTCCAAAGATCGGTCGCTCGGGCCCCCAGGCTCGGTCATAGCGACCGAGCACCCAGAAGATGCCGGAGTACGAATTCGGGTTCCGCCCATCGACCGCATATTTATTGTTGAGCTGAATCATGATCCGCAGAGCTTCACGAGGCGACTCTGACCAGTGCAGAATTTTCTTGCCCCACAACATTCTCAGGTAGTTATGCATCCGCCCTTCTGATACGAGTTGCGACTGTGCGGCGTTCCAGAGTTCGTCATGAGTCTGTGCGGCTTCGAATTCGTCGAGCAAGTAAACTTGTGGCCGCGCATCGGACGCGTGTTTTCCCAACGTTATGCGAGCCCAGTCCGGCAGGGATTCGTACTGGTCATAGTCGTCGCGCTGCCAGCAGAAGTTATAGCCGAGTTCCCGCCAGGTGATCAGTTCGTCGAGGAACGATTCCGCTGGCTCGGTCATTCCCCACCAGCCCAGGCGGCTGCCTTTGGTCGTTTCGGCAAGCCGGTCGGGAGTCCAGTTTTCTCGTTGAGCAAGCTGCGCAAAAACATCGCTTGCAGAAATGTGGCCAAAGTGCAGCCACGGCGACAGACCACTGGCGACGTCGGCTTCTGGTTGGCTGCGGTCTTCGTGGTATTGATGCAGCTTCTCGTCAAGAAAGCTTTGCAAGGCATCCTGCGCTGCCGAACTTCCGCCGTGAAACGCGGCCGAGCCAACTGAGTGATCAATCGGCAGGTTGGACAGCGTTTTTTCTTCCGCTTCAAGGAAGTCGTCAGTCGCTTCGGGCCATCTCGTGAGGATCGAAGGGGCGATTGCCGCTGGCCTGGGGATTTTTACACCAGCGAGCGGGGCAGGGGCCGGCAACTCGTTCAGGTGTGGAGTCAGTTCTCGCTGAAGGAAACGCCGAAAGGCGTAGGCCGTTGGGAAGACGGTATTCGCGGCCCGCATCGGCAGCAGGCCGTTCGAGTCGACGGCTTCGAGAAGCGTCGGCAATCGTTGAGCCGTTTTCTTCAACATCCGAGGGACGAAGAAGCACGGAAAATCATCAGTCACGATGACCGCAGCGCGGGACGCAAGCTCTTCGACAAGTCCGCTGCCTGCTCCGGGTTTCGGCTCAACATATGGGTAATAGCGAACAGGCTTGCCAGCAAACGCTGCTTTGTTATCAGCGATGCCTTGCAGAACGAAACGGTGCAGACGGTCGCTTGCCCATTCGTAGCCGACTCGCAGCGCTTCCAGAATGAGCAGCGGCTTCTTCAGTTTCGTTGACCACTCGACCGCTCGTTGAAGAGCGAAGTTGCATGTCGCACGCCTCGATGAAACCATCCAGTAGAGAACAAACTCGCCGTCATTCGAAACGGGAGCCTTGTTGAGTTGTCGGATGCGTATTTCTGGAATACTCGACACCGCGTTTTCACTCGCCAGTCAGGTAGTGGAATCAAGTTGCAGAACGGCCACACCGTCATCGTAGACATCCCGAACTGGCCGACAACCAGGCAACGAGAGTTTCCACTGAAGTCACCTCAAACGAAACAAGGCCGACTGTCATTGGTCGGCCTTGTCAGGTGTTTGAAATTCCGAAGTCTTCGAATATCAGGCTTTGAAGATTTTGTCGCGGCCTTCTGTCACCAGCTTGGTCGCGTTGCGAGTGTCCAGAATCATTGGCGAATGCTTAACGATGAATTCGTAGTCGTACGCCGAATGGTCGGTCGCAATCAGCACGCAGTCCTGAGCAGCAAGGTACTCGGGCGTGAGTTCCTGGCTGGACATCTCCGGCAGGTCGTGGTGCCGCATTTTCGGCAGGTGCGGAACGTGAGGATCGTTGTACGTCAGGTTCGCACCTCGACCGAGTAGGTGCTCCATCAGGACGAACGAAGGACTTTCGCGAGGGTCGTCGACATCTTTTTTATAGGCGACCCCCAGCAGGCAGATCTTACTGTTTCGCAATGCTTTGCCCTGGCTGTTGAGAAACTCCATCAACTGAGTGATGACGTACTCGGGCATCCTCGAATTGACTTCACCAGCCAGTTCGATGAATCGCGTCGTCAGTCCGTATCGACGAGCCAGCCAGGTCAGATAGAACGGGTCGATGGGGATGCAGTGTCCGCCCAGGCCGGGGCCAGGATAGAACGCCTGAAAGCCGAATGGCTTTGTTTTGGCGGCGTCGATGACGTCCCACACGTCGATGCCCATCCGGTCGAACAGAACTTTCAGCTCGTTGACCAGCGCGATGTTCACGGCTCGGTAAGTGTTTTCCAGAATTTTGCAGGCTTCGGCCACTTCCGGTGTTCCAACGCGGACAATTTTCACGATCGCCTGGCTGTAAAGCGCCTCTGCAAGCTTGCCACTTTCTTCGTCGATGCCACCGACGACTTTTGGGATCCCGTCAGCGGTAAAGTCCGGGTTGCCGGGATCTTCACGCTCGGGGCTGTACGCGACGAAAAAGTCTTCGCCCGCCTTCAGGCCGGTTGCGTTGAGGATTGGGAGCATGACATCGCGAGTGGTTGTCGGGTAAGTCGTACTTTCCAGCACGACGAGCTGCCCTGGTCGCAACGTCTTTGCGATCGATTCGGTGGTTCCGACAACATAGCTGAGGTCTGGATCACGACTGTCGTTCAGCGGCGTCGGCACACAGATCAGCAGGCAATCGGCTTCTGCCATGCGGGACACGTCAGACGTTGGGTCAAACTGACCTTCCTTGATCAGAGCGCTCACCTTCGCGGCGTCAATGTGTTTAATGTAGCTTTTTCCAGCTTTCAGCATGTCGACTTTTTTCTGGTCGACATCGAAACCGATCGTCTTGAATCCGGCCTTCACGAAGGCGGACATCAGCGGAAGGCCGACATAGCCCAGGCCAATAATGCCGATCACCGCTGACTGGTCGTTAATTTTCTGTTCGAGCGATTGGCTCATTGCGATCTTCCATCCGTGAGGGCCAGCAACAAATAGGGCCGGAAAAAACATCCGTGGCGGCAGCCGGTTCGTCCACGCTGGAGATTCCTCGCGGCATCATCCTGTCCGGCTGCGGTCCTGGCGGGACTTTAGGAGCAGCAGGCGATGTGCGTCAAACTCAGATTTCAGGGACTCGGAACGAAGAAACCCGATCGGCCACCGTAATGGTCACCGATCGGGCGTTTCAGACCTCGTTCAGCAGACTGCTCTTATTCTTCAGTCGCTGGTCGGCGAGGGCGATCGCCGCCTCCTGCATCGCCATCTCGCGGTGGCCGGTCGCCGCCACGAGGAGGACGCTCACCATCCCTCGGTGGTCGGTCGCCACCTTGAGGTGGACGTCCGCCGTCGCCACCACGTCCGCCCTGGAAGCTTTCGAACATCTTTTTCAGTTCTTCGCGATCCAGTGCTCCGTCTTTGTTCGAGTCGCCTCTGTCGAGCATCCGCTGCATTCGCTCGGGGATTTCTTTTCGGCTGAGTTTGCCGTCTTTGTCCTCGTCGAAGCTCATCACGCGATCAAGGAATTCGGCCGAGTTACCTGGCCGGCCCTGACCACCATCCTGTGGAGGACGACGGCCTTCGCCGTCGCGTCCACCTTCGCCATCACGGCGTGGCGGTGGACCGTCTGGACGCAGTTCGTCCTGAGTCAGCTTTCCGTCTTTGTTCTTATCGAGCGACAGCAGAGCCTTGGCAGCGTTCTTGATTTCGGCAGCTGAAATTACGTGATCGCCATCGGCGTCGAGCGCCATCATGACCGGGTTGGGAGGAGGGCCAAACCCTCGTCCTTCCCCATCGCGACCACCTTCGCGGCGCGGCGGTGGACCACCATCTCGATCGCCTTCGCGGCGTGGTGGCGGACCACCATCTCGATCACCTTCGGCGCCTCGTCGCTCACCGTCGCGAGGACGATCTCCGCCGCCAGGCGGTTGAGCAATCACGACCGAGCTGACCATCGCGGCCACAGCCAGAATTATCAAACCAATACCAAACTTTTTCATCGTCGATTGCTCCTGGAACAAAAAATTGCCGCAGTTTTGCGGTCGGCCCAACTGGAACTGCTGCCTCAAACGTGCGGTGACCTGTACGGAATTGAGTGATAGTCCGGCGTTCGCAGCGGCGGCTACCTGAAGGAAACCGCATCGCCACCATGGTTACCGGATTCAGTCTCACTCCGTCCACATATTCGTTCAAAAAAGAATCCACCGGTCTTGGGCTGCCGCACATGCAATTCGACCGTGCCGGACACCGATGCTCAAACAAGGAACGGTAAGCCTTAACCCAACTGAGGAGTAAATCGTGGTTTACCTTCCGATATGCCTTTCAGAAACTCTGCTTCCTCGAGCATTCGTTTGGTGATTCGTTTCACTGAGTCCCAGGTTTCCTTGTCGCTGTCGGAGTCGTCTGAGTTGATCAGGGTTTGACTGAGTCCATTCAGTTTGGCCGCGAGTTCGAGCATTCTGAGGGCGTCGAACTTCTCGGCTTCTTCTCGCAAGACAATGCTGACGTCTTCCAGCAACAACACGTCCTGGTCGCGAACAGCATCTTCCAGGTCTGCCTTCAGGTTTGTGAGAGCATCAGTAGCCAGAAACTCCTTCATGCTTCTCTGGATGTACTTCTGAAACTCGTCCGCCGACAGCTCTTCCTGAAGCTGTGCCAGCAGTTTCCCGCTCGTGTCGGGCTTCTGGTCGATTGTGAAGATGACTCGCCGCGCTGGGTCACCTGGTTTCTGCAGAGCAACTTCCCGTCCGCTCAAATAGTCAGCGCGCACTTTTGATTCGGTCAAGTGCAGACTCTTCAATCCGGGGCAGTACCAGACGATTGTGGTTTCCGCAGCCTGTGGGCTCACGACAGCCTCTTTCGTCAAGTCAACGCCGGTATTCTCAAGTAACCACTGCTTGTCAGCGTCGCTTATATCTGAGACCTGGACCTCAAAGGGCTCGCCTCCTGTGACGTGCTGCACAGTGATCAGCAGAATCGACCTTTCGTGCGAAGGTTCTTCACCGGTCTTTGAATACTGCATTCCATGGGGCGACGAGAGCTCGGGGTAGCTGCGTTCAGTCCAGCGAACGAACCGTGCCTTTCCAGGGTATCCGCCCTGTCCCCATTCCCGAATTGCATACTCAGCCTGTAGTCGCGTTCCGTGCGGAACTGCGACCTTACGTTGTCGAGTCGCAAGAGCGGTCAGAGTCTCAAGATCGAGTGGCTTGACCATTTCATCGACAGCATTTGCGGTGGATTCATTCGTAGCTGGAACGTAGGCATTGGCAAGAACGATCACTTCGTCGATCTGACCATTCACGTCGAATGTTACGTAATCCGGAACGATTCCTCGCGACTCGTCTTCGAGAATCCCCTCAAAGAACTCGTCGCCGATTTTGCCACTGTAACGACGCCGGCCATCCAGGAACACGCACAGATATCGTTCTGCGAGATCTACAGAGCACACAATCTTGTGCCATTCCCTGTCACGAATGAGCCCTCCCGGCAAAGGCAATCTCCACGGACCGTTGAGGCCGTCGACTGTGATCCAGAGCTGACCCAGTTTGTCGGTGTCGACTGCAAGCCAGCCATACCTACTGAGATCTCCATTCAGCCATTCATGCTTGCTGACGTCGACCGTTGCCCCCGGGGCGAGAGCTCCGAACCGTACAAGAGTCCCACCGGGCTCCTCGAGTGCAAAGTCACAATGAAACGTAACACGACGGGGATCAAAGGTCGGGATAACTGTCCGGACAGAGTCCCCGTCCAGTTTGAGTCCCTGGTCCGAAAAAGGAATGCCTTTCGGGCTGTTCAGAAACTGCATCTTTCGAACTCGCAGGCCCGAGCGATCTACCAGATCACTGTCCAATGGAAAGTACGTCACAAGCGACTTACGTGCCCCCGGTGGCAATCCTGTAAGTCGCGGACTCTTTCGCTGAGAGAAATCCGGCAGATCTGAGAGTTCGATACTCGGATCGGTCGCCTTACGGAGTTCCGCAGGATCCACAACGGCCAACCGAGGTCGGTAGTCGTCGATGTGTGTGAAACCATTCGGAGCTGACTGCCCGTAAAGCTGACGTGGTCGCATCGCGAGGCTCGCACGCGTTTGCTCGTTCATTGAAGAGTCAAAGAACATCAGCTCATCCATCAGGCAATTGGCAGCCTGTCCCGCGTACCCTGTGAACTTCCATTGAGCTGGAGCGACTCCGTTGACCATTTGAAACGAAGGATCCAGGTCAGCAACAGGTAACTGGCGTCCATTGAAGATGGTGATCAGCTTTCTGGTGCGAATGTCGAATGACAGGATGAGCTTGTGCCATTGATTCAGTGAGACGATTCGGGGCGACAGAATACGACGAGTTCCCGACTTTGGGGCCTCAAACAGGATGCGTCCGTTGATCACAGACAGACCAAACGAGTCAGGGCCATTCTCGTCGAGTGTCCCGATCAGCAGGCTGTTGTCTTTCAACAGCTTGAAATCCATGTGTATAGAGAACCCTCTGCCAGGAAATGCACGTCCTGGATGGCTAAAACGGATTGAAGGGACATCAGCGAGTCGACCGTCATCCCTCAGCAATCTCGACGATTGCAGCAACAGGGAATTGTCCTGGAGCTCGACCGGATACCGATCAAGGCCGCTGCCGAGAAACAGGTTCCGCCCATTAACGTGGTCAAGAGTGTTGCCATCGAATGACCAGTATCCGCGAGGGACGGATTTGACGAACTCGTCGACGATTGGAAGTCCGGGGACGTCTGGACGTTCATACTCTTTTCTGAGATTGCTGAAGGACTGGTAATACTCTTCCGGCAAACGCACCGAAGTCGACCATCTCTCTTTACTCCAGGCCCAGCGGAATCGATAGGTCAGCGTTTCGTTGGGTTTCTCAGACAACGCCTCGACAAAACCATGCTGCCACTTGTTCTCGGGGCAGGATGTCAGAAGCTCGATGTCGCCTCCGTTAAGGTAAACTTCACCCGGGAGATTTTTATACGCTGACGCCCTTCTTTTTTGGTCACCGGGATGTCCTTTGCCGTCCTTATCAGTGGAGCCGACAAAGAACTGTCCAAAACCCGGTTTACTAAAATGTGCCGGATTAGGATTTGGAGTTAATATTGTCGGAACCTCTTCAACATTTCGAATCGAAGGTGTCAGGCGGAATTTCTTCTGGTCGCGTGGGCTCACAAAGATCGGTGGCGACCCGCCGTCATTCCACGGACCACGTAGGGTGTAAGTGGTATTGTCTGTTGGATGTTGGATGTGGGTGAATGTCCCAGCTTTACCGTCCTTGGGTAGGAATTCCCATGCGTAATAAGCACGATCCTCAAGCTGGATTGCTGTAGCAGGGGCTGCAACGATATGTGCGGGACCGGCAGAAAGAACGAGCTTACCGCCAAGAATTCTGTTTTGCTTCATCTTCCCACTATCGTTCTCTCTCACAGTAACACTGTGTGGTGTGATCGAGAACGCCAGCATTGGCAATGCGGATTCTGAGGCAGGAACGTTAGTTGATGCTCCCTGAATGTAATCGAGGTTGGCCATTTTCAACTGATGCCGAAGCTCGGTGTAGATACGTGGATTCTCGAAGTATCGGGGACTGAGCAATTCATAAAGTGGCCGCAGATCCAGCTCAATGGGCGCGGCATCGTCAGGGGCTGCCTGCATTGGTTCATCCCGGCTCGGAGCAGTTGCGCCGAACGACCGACAAGTCCATTGATTGCTCTCAAGTTCCTTCTTGAACGCGGCTTCGTTACGCTTTTCGTATTCCCCCTTTACGCCGCCGCCAAATCCCTTGAAGGCACCCTCGGCTTCCGCTTTGAGGTTGACCTGATTCTTAAGCCGCTTCTCATACTCTTTACGGTCGATCACCTGAGTGAAGAGAGCTTTGGCGCCAAGGACAACCCCTGAGCAGTAGTGCGTTCCCCACTTCTCTCGAAATTGCTGCAGCGACATATTATTGCCAGCTTCAAGACGCAAGACGTCGTTGTAGAACACCGAATCGAGTTCCGCTCGTTGTGGATTCAATCGCGCCGCGTAGTAGCGCATCACCTCTTCGCGGGCAACCAACGTTTTTTCCCCCTTGAAGACCTGCTGAACCTCGGTGTCCTTCTCATACTCTCCCGACATCTTGAATCCCGGAACGTCGATATTCGCTCCCAGAAGAACCCTCAACCCGCTGGTCAAGTCACTGGAATTGGAAAAAAACGTTTCAGACTCGGAGGCTTTACCTTCCGGAATAAAGTAGACGCTCATATTGGCCGGAACATCAAGACCCAAGTCATTGTCGCCTATCGCTGGCGCTTCCCTGAAGATCTTCAGGTTCTGCATCGTGCCTCGTTTCACGAGACAGAACGGATCGACTTTAGTGATGTCGTATGGCGCGAGCAGGCTGCCTGTGCTCTTGACCGGGTCACCGTGTTTTTTAATTGTGTCGAGCTTAGCATCGTATGCACTGTTAGTGCCTTTTATGCCCTGCATCGCTTTTCGTTCAATGTCAGTCATCCGCTGAAGGACAAGATTGCGAGTTCCGTTGGGAGTTCCTCCAAGTTCGACCTCATCGTGAACTATGCATGACAATTGCCCCACAACGTACTCAAGGTTTGTCGTGGGATCGAGACGTTTGTCGGTACCAACTCTGAACTGTACTTTTCGGTTGCTGGGCGTAGTGAGTAACAGTGTGTTTCGGTCCAGTCTTCCCGCGAATTCGCCATTTCGATACAGGTGCAGATCCCGTCCCCATGAGGCGAGGTAATACGTAGGATATGCGGTCCATTCCGTTCTCTTTACAGCTCCACCGAATGCGTTCACGTTGCTGACAGTGTGAACGGTTGCCTTGATTCCGGCATCTTGTGGGACCCAGAAGCCGTGCAGTGGATCTGTGAATTCCAGACTTGCCTGCGAGGGAGTCTCCAACTTCCTCTGTTCTGTAAATTTCGTGTAAGCAACCAGGGCCGACTGCAGTTTCCGGCCCTCTGTGAGTTGCTGCGTTCCTGCTGGCAAATCGGGATTGAAGCGTGGGTGCCGCATCATCGTGTTCATCACGCTGATTGGCCCAGGATCAAGATAATACTGCAGGGTTTCAGAGCGAACGCGGACTCTCCAGAAGCGGAATCCACCCAGGTACCCCTCGAAGTGGTCACGGAACTTCCCATCGCTAACGGAAGCGCCAATGGTCAACGTGCCGCTGACCGGGTCATCGATCAATGCCCCACTGAGTTCGCCCAGCCGTCTACCGTTCAGATAGAGAGTCGCTCCACTTGGTGAGAACGCGAGTGCGACATGGTGAGCATTGCTGTCCGAAGCCGTGACATCGAGCGGCCAGACAAAACCTGGATTCGGCCCGGCCAGACGTTCATCGAGATCACCCTGGCCATCCCACACGGCGAGCTGCAATGTCTTCGTCTCGTCATCTTCGACGATGGAGATCTCCCACGCTGTCCGATCCGATTTGCTCGAATCTGTTCGTGAGATGATGCACGCCTTACCGCTGGTGCCGAGTGTCGCCCAGGCGGGGTCAAACCAGAACTCCAGGGTCCAGACGTCGGGCATCTGGAAGTTCTGGCCTGCCTCAAACTGCAACGGTGGGATGTTCCTGTTAAATCGTCGCGAATGGCGCGACACGTTCGTCTGGATGACGGAACTGGCTGCGTCTGGCGGCTCGGAAATTCCCTGCGAATGGGCCGCCTCTGGCGAGGAAACGGAAGCTGCAAGCAGCATGGCCACTGCGGCAATGGAGTATTGATGACGGGCGTGATTCACGATTCTACTTTCGGTTCTTATAGCGGGACGAAGCTGTGATGATGGCAGGTCGCGTTTAGCGACTACTCAGGCAGCCCGGCGTAGGGATCATTCTGAAACCCAAGCTTGCCGTGCCAGATGTCGCGAAACGCGTCACGGTCTGTATTGAACAGGGTCAGGAACTGCTCTGCGTTACCAGGCTGGTCGCCGTCTCCCGGCCAGTACCTTGCCGGCCAGCCGTGTTGGTCGAAATCGGACGGATCGTTGCCAAGGACTCTCACCTGAATCTGTGAAAGATCCTGTCCGAGGCCAGAGCGAACTTCCTGGAGGGTCTGGACGAGTTGAATGGGACTGGGCTGATAGTGACCACTCTTGTTGCTGATCACCTTAATGACACCGTTCTCCACCTTGATTTCGCCAGCTCCGGCCGCCTCACTGCCTGCCAGGAATGACGAATGATGGAAGCGACCAACCTTATGATTGTGGGCATACATCTTCCCATCCGGGTCCATCACATAGATTGCCCAGCCTTTGCCGGAGAAGTGAGTCTCAAACTCAGACGTGTCGAACGGCTGCTGCTGGTCCGGGCCTCGCATGAGACGCCCCTCTCCATCAACACCAAAGCGATACTGATTTCTCTGTTCGGTTGTTTTCAGGTATTTGACACGTTCTTCAGAGTCTTTAAGCAGCGGCGTTGGGAAATCAGTCGGAGCACCTGACAATCGCGCATCGATACCGAAGTCGTTCTGAAGCCGCTGGCGGACCTGTTCCATAGATTCGCCGTCCTTCCGGCCGTAGTTCTCGACATAAGATTCAATCAACAGATCCTGCGCATTGACATCGAGCCCGTGGTGGACTTCGACCCAGTCCTTGAATCGCAACAGCCTGGCGTCAGGAGATTCAGTGTGAGCTCCTGTCTTCATTGCGATCCATACGGTTCTGTCATGCAGGTCGGCTCCGTCTTGTCGCTTCTCCTCCTGAGCGAGCGGACTCGGGTCAGGCGAATCCACGTATGAGCCGTGGACTTTCTTCAGGAACGGATACTTTGCCTGGTCGTCAAGCTGATGCGTGTCGAGATATCGCTGGGCAGCACGTTTGAGCTGGTCGTTCTGCTCACTCCATTCGTCGGGCACATTTCTGTCAGGATCCTGTAGGACCAGACGATACATTCGGGCGGCCCGTTCGAAATCCTTCTGCATCGCGAAGCCGAGTCCAGCAAGGAATGCACGCTCGATCGTCGGGTCATTCGCATAGGCGTCACTGTAGAGTTTTCCGACTCCCGAAAGCTGGTCGGCGTCCGGCGTTTCTCCAGCCGGCTTCGCTTCAAGCAGATTCTCGGCAGCTTGTTCGTTCCGAGTCGCTTTCGGATCGATATAGACCGTGTCGAAGCTGCCGACGCCGACGCCATTCAATTGCTGGAGTGCATGGTTGACTACATTGTCGAGGGCACAAAAAAGGGGCTCTAACTCCTTGGACCATTTACAGGTGTTCTGAGCATCCATTGCTCGATCGATCGCCTCCTGGTGACGCCCAAGGTTGGCCAGGCAGGTGGCGGCTCCCGTGAAAGCCTTCACCGTTCCCAGATTGTCCCTTCCTTCGGCGACCAGGGCTTTTTCGAATACGGCCAGCGATTCCGTGAAGCGGCCACTGTTCATCAATCCTTCGGCCTGCTCAACAACATTGGCCTGACTGACGGAACCGTATCCATCAACCCCCTGTGCACTGTCACCAGTCGCGTTGCTGCCGCTTCCTTCCTGCCCCACAACATCGTAATTACCGTTCGCCAGACTTGTTGAAGAAGAGCCAAGTCTTGCGAGTGCTTCGATGTACCCGTCTGTTGAGAGTTCATCGAACGCTGATTCATAGTCGAGCAACGATTGCGGCTCACCCGATGTCAGGCTCGTGTCCGCAGAATCATATTCGGGCCGCGAATCCGGTAGGGTGGAATCCATCGAGGCCGCGTCCGTCCCGTCGACAACGTCGTCGGCTCGCCCATCCTGACCATCGGACGAATTGGTGCCTGCGGCGGTCAGCTTTGTCTGCGGGCCTTCGTAACCGAAAGTGGTTTGGCGCGGATCAGACAACTGATCAAACAACGTTTGCGACTCGGGAGTTGGGCTGGTGGTCACCCTGAGTAACTGGTGTTCGGCGAACTGACGCATCGACGCGGATACACCATCCGTCTGCATGGCGGCCCGATAATTCTCGGCTGCAAGCAAAGGGAATCCTGAATGTTCGTAGCAGAGTCCAAGGCGCACAGCGAGATCTGGTGTTCCCAGCTCCGTGTAGGCCTGCTCGAAGTAGGTTGCGGCCTGCTCAAAATTCTCAGCGTCCATCTGAACGTCGCCGCGACTCAGGTACCGCCGGGCGCGGTCTGTCCGACGACGCTGTGCCCGCAATGGAGACGGCGGTGAAAGAGACGGATCGCGCGCGGGGTCCGCCTGGGAATTAGAGCCATCGAGAATCGCCTGAAGCTTATTCAGACCTTCCAGCTGACGGCCGCCCTGTTCATCTCTGCAGATCCACTGCCCATCATCACCGCGCTGAAATCTCTCCGAACGCTCCGCACAATCCAGAAGACGCATTGCTGCATCTCGAACCGTGATTTTGTCCCCGAATCGATCGTATGGCAGTGCAGCAAGGAATTCCGGATTGGCCGACCTCGAAACCCGCCGACCGAGCGCCTGCTGATCGTCTGCGTCCCGAACGCCCAAAAGAAGGCGGGAGATTGTCGAAGCGTACTGCTTTGCAGACGAGGAAATGGGTTTAGGCTCGGACTTCGACCGGTCGCTGTCGCTCCGAGACCTGGTATTGGTCCGGTTTGCGTCGCTAGTGTCCTGACGGCGATCCCGGTCCTTGTCATCGTTTCGGCGCTGACTGACTTTGCTATTCCCCTTCGGGGGCGCTCCAGTTGCAACATCCATCGTCGATGCAGAACAAAAGACCCCGACGAGGAAACCAAACGCTGCGAATCGAGAGTACTTCAACCTTCCAAACTGTTTCATGGTCCTGGTCGTTTCCGAAAAGTTCTATCCGAGTGAGCCACGGTGTCGATTTCTGGCGATGGCTGGTTCCGCAGATCAGAATACCATTCCCAAGCGTTCGGGCGACTCGTTGACCGGAGTCTGGTTTCACAAGCTGCCGGTGGGGCAATACTCTAAGAGAGTTAATCCTTCATGCTAATCGAAGCCGTCTAACACGAACTTCGAAGTTCTGGCTCGCGATTGGGCGTTTGAGAGCCAGTATCGGCTTGCAGTGGAAGTACTTGCGCAATTTTCAATCAGCAGGAAGAATTCAGGATTCCGAGGCGATGAGAGCGACAGGAGAAACGAGACAGACCTCTCTGAGCCTCATCGAGGGAGTTCGAAATCGAGATCCAGAGAAGTGGTCTCGTTTCTGCGACCTCTTCTCACCGCTCATCTATGACTGGTGTCGCCGATCGGGTGTGACTCAGGACGACGCCCCAGATGTGGTGCAGGACGTCATGACCTCGGTTGCCACGTCAATCGACTCGTTCCGGCGCGAGAAAACGAGTGACACGTTTCACGGCTGGCTGTGGGCCGTCACCCGGCATCGCGTGCTCGATCATTTTCGACGGCTGGCAAAGCAGCCTGCAGCGGCGGGCGGTTCCACAGCCGCGTATCAGATCAATCAGTATCCGGACATGATTCCCGAGCAACTTGATCAGGAAAGCCGCGACATCGACACGCGGCGAGTTTATCAGCGAGCCCTGGAACTGTTAGAAGCCGAATTCGAACAGAAAACATGGACGTGTTTTCTCAGAGTGACCGCTGACGAAGCTGCCCCTGTTGATATCGCAGACGAACTCGGAATGACCGTTGGTGCGGTCTACAACGCCAAGTGTAAGGTCCTCAAGAGGCTGCGCGAGGAATTGGCGGGTCTGCTTCCGGTCGGCAATGAACACTCTGCTGATTGATAAGTTTGCGGTGTAGCAGTCACGCGACGGCAAAAAGAATGGCGCTGTTAGATGACGACGATGAAGATAGCGAATTCAGCACTTACGTCAGAAGAAATGCGTCGGAACTGCGAATGGACGACTGCCCGAATATTGAATCGCTGATCAACTTGAATTGCGGACTTCTTGGCGATGAGGCGGCCGAAGAGGTGTCCGAGCATCTCGACCGTTGCGCGACATGTCTTTCCACGATTTCGTCACTTGAATCGTCGACTGACCCTGCTCTCAAGCTTGCCGCTGCCGGTTGCAGGCCCGGTTTTGAGTTCAGCCACGAGAGCGGACAATCCGTTTCACGTGCCAGCGTCCCGCTGCTCAGTAGTCTGCAGTTGCCCGTGGCGAAGTGGATGGCTCCACACGAATTCCGTGACTACGTCCTGCTTCAGCAGATTGGCAAAGGTGGGATGGGAACGGTCTACCGCGCCCGACATGTGCAGCTTGATCGAATCGTCGCCGTTAAGTTCCTCTCCGAAGATCGCATGAAGGACTCTTATGCGATCGCGAGGTTTCAGAGAGAAATGCGAGCAGTCGGTCGTCTTGAGCATCCCAACATTGTTCGAGCCACTGACGCTGGCGTTCTCGACGACGACGTCCATTTTATCGCGATGGAGTTTGTGTACGGCCCTGACATCTCAGAGTTGCTGCGCAACGCAAAAACCTTGTCAGTCGCGAATGCCTGCGAAATCGCAGCCCAGACTGCAACCGCGCTGGATCACGCATCGCGACGTGGACTCGTCCATCGCGATATCAAACCGTCCAATATCATGATCTCGATTCCGGAAGAGGATTATTCATCCGACCAGCCACCTGCTTCCAAGCCAATCGTTCGTGTACTCGACTTCGGACTCGCTCGGGTTGACGAAGATGTTGCTCACACAAATTCCGAAACTGCTGATTCCTGTGAGGATTCGACGGGACTTACTGCCACTGGTCAGGTCATGGGGACACCGGACTACATCGCGCCGGAGCAGATTGGTAACAGCCATGCAGTAGATATCCGGGCGGACATTTATAGCCTTGGCGCAACATTGTTTCGAATGTTAACCGGCGAACTGGTGAATCAGGACAACTCAATTAAGCGTCCGGCGGACGGCTCCAGTGCGCCAGAACGAGATATTGAGGCGAGACTTACTAACAGGTTTGACACGCAACTGACGCAGTTGGTCTTGAAGATGGTGGCGCATTCTCCAGCTGACCGCTTTCAGAAACCAAACGACGTGATAGACGCATTGGGACCATTCAGACGAGGAGCCAACCTGTCTCAGTTGATTCAACGCAACTGGATGCCGTCGTCAGATGCCTCTCGGACGTCGGATTCTCCGACTTTGTCCAAGGTCGACCGGTGTCTGAACCTCACCGCAGCCGATGACGCGACCACGGACGGTCCTGACAATGCCGTGACTCCGCAGAAGACGGGCATACTCGGCGAAGTATCCGCCCCAATCGTGCGTGATCGGCCGTCGGCGAGTGGGGTTCGCTTCCGGTGGCTGGCGCTTGCTGCATCCGGACTGACAGCAGTCGCAGCCAGCCTTTCGATTCGAGCGCAACTCACGACGGTGCGTCTGGAGATCCTGAATGACGATATCGCAGTCAACGTCATCGGTACAGATATTCGACTTTCAGGCCGGCAGGCGAAAGAACTGTCAGTCGCCCAGGGGCAGCACTCATTGTTAGTAAGTTATGGAGACATTGGTTTTCAGACCGCCCCGTTTGATACTCCGTGGTTTGGCAGCGAAGTCATTCAGGTTAGGCTTGCTGATGGCTTTCTCGAAGCTCGCGATTCCAATCAACTCCTGGGAAGAGCTGAATTGTCGGCCGCCGTCGGAAACGCGAATAGCGGGATCGAGTCAGAGCCTCTCGTCGGGTCCGAACTGGTGAACCTGATTAGGTCTCGTGATCCCGATGCGCCTCTACCAGCAATAGCGCCATTCAGCGAGACGCAGGCAAAGGAGTGTCAGAAAGTCTGGGCAGATCACGTCGGAATCGAGGTCCGATCTGTGGTCGAGCTTTCGCGGGAAGTATCGATGGCGTTTCTGGTCGTTCCTCCCGGCGAGTTCATGATGGGAAGCACTCGTGAGCAAATCGAGGAAGTCAAGACCTGGATGCCGGACAATAAGGGCAAGCAATGGCTAACCTTGAGATCCCGGAGCTTGTACTCAGAAACACCGCAGCACCGAGTTCTTCTATCTAAGCCTTGGCTGTTGGGTGAAACTGAAGTGACTGTCAGCCAGTTTCGCGAGTATGTCCTACACACTGATAACCAACTCAACCCAAACGCCAAAGCACTGCTGGAGACAGCTCCTGGAAACTCAGCAATGGAAAAAGTCACCTGGCAGGAAGCGACTGAATTTTGCCTCTGGCTTTCGAAGAAGTTTGACCGACACTTTCGCCTGCCTACCGAAGCGGAATGGGAATTCGCCTGTCGCGCAGGGACAACCAGCATGTATTACTTCGGAGACGATCCGTCACAACTGCCTCTTTATGCCGTCAAGGAGGGCGACGCGAATCGCTCGATCGTTGGCCAGGCTTTACCCAACGCGTTTGGCCTTAAAGACATGCACGGAAACTTGCACGAATGGTGTCACGACCCGTATGCACCTCTCTGGTACCAGATGTCTCCAGCAGTTGACCCAACCGGTCCAGAGTGGGGCGATCAGATGTTCGATCTGCGAACGTGTCGCGGAGGAAGTGGCAACTACACGGACATTAGTACCCGTTCCGCCGCTCGAAAAGAAATCGCCCCTGAGTACGCAGGCCCCCTTGTCGGCTTTCGCGTCGCCATGTCCGTCGACAACTAGTGCTGCGTCAGAGCAAAAACTTCGGGTAGATGGATTTCAGTTTGCAGCGGGCGTCTTCGATCTTCATGTGCCAGTCGACTCCGCGCTGGAGGTCGTTGGTGGCGATTGACCACGCTTCGGTTTCTTTTTGCAGGACGATCAGTTCTCCAATGCGGCGACCGTGAAAGCATTGATGCGTCAGGCAGCTCTGCTCGTTCTCGGCGATGTTGAGCCAACTGCCGTGTTTCGGCGTAAAACAGAATTCGATGCGACGGACATACGCGCGGGCCTGCTCTGGATGAAAGGCGTTCATAGAACGCACCTCGTGTGTGCGTGTTGAGGTTGTCGCAGACCAGAGTGGTTTTGTCACACGCCGCATAACGACCGTCCAGAAGAGCCGCGACTTCATGCGCCCAGTCGGTCTTTGTCCGCTGTTCGCGAGCGGTCGCCTGGCGTCAGCCTGACAATATGCTCCTTCTGCATCGGGAATCCTCCATGGTTCGAGGACTGTTCCCGGAAGTAACTCCAATATCACCAAAGAACACAACCCTAACTTTCCACTCTGACGCAGCACTAGGTCAGACGCTGAGGTCGCCACGTTCGGGAAACTATTTCTCCGGATGCAAAGCATCGACCAGAATGAGTCGTCAAGGGTTTCTACGAAACAGAACGGCGTCTGAATGAGGTGACTCGCTCAGACGCCGCTGGTCAGTCTGCACGGGGCGTTTTCAAATTACCCACTTTTCGGGAGTCGCCACTGTTTCGACAGGAGTCGAGACAACGGTCTCAGCGGATTTCGGTTTTCGCGGTCAAAGAAGCTTCACGGCGCTCAGGACGCTCTGCACCTTCCGGTCGACCTGGTCGACGGTTGCCTTCCGGACGACCTTCTCCACGGGGTGGTTCCGGACGATCGTCTTTTTCGCCACGGGGGCCGCCATCCCGATATCCATCCCGGGCCGGTCCATCATGCGGAGGCCGACCATGTGGAGGCCTCGGTGGACGTTCAGCTTGTGGGCCGCCGTCGGGACGCTCGCTGCGACCTTCGTGTCGAGGTCCGCGTTTCGGACGTCCGTCACGATCGCCATCGCGGCGGTCACGATCCGGTTTCTCATGACCAAACGATGGTCTGCGACCAAAAGACTGACCATGCTGCATCCATGGTGGCCCCATTCGGAAAGGGCCTCGACCAAACGATAGATGGTCCCCAAACGGTGGTCCGCCACGATGTCCATGCTGCATCCACGGAGGTCCGACTGGGCCAGGTCCGCGATGTGAGAACGATGGGCGCCTACCGTGCATCGGAGGTCCAAAGTTTCTGCCGCCTTTGGCGCCGCGAGCTGATTGGCGTCGACCTTTTGCGTTGTCGCGGCCAGGTCCGCGACGAGCGTCACGATCTTTCGAAGGTCCGCGTCCACGATCCATCTGTGGATGTTCGCCCGGTCCGCGATCTCGTCGGCTGTCGTGTTCACGAGCTGGTCCACGATCGGAATCGCCACGCGATGGAGGTGGACCCTCTGGTCGTCGACCTTCCTCTCCGGGGCCAAGCCTGCGTCGGTCGCCGTCTTCGCGCGGTGGTCCGCCGCGTTGAGCGAAGAAGTTTCTCACTTCTTCTTTGGTCAGTGAGCCGTTTTCGTCAGCGTCGGCGGCTTTGATCCGATCTTTGACAAACCCCGGCAGCTCGTCTTTCGACAGCTCACCGTCGTTGTTTTTGTCCATCCGCTGGAACATTTCTGACGGGTCAGGGCGGCTTGGTGAATCACCACCGGGGCGACCCCGCTGAGCTTCCGCGTTGGTCGATCCCAACAGAATGGCAACGGTGGTGGCGGCTCCTGCCAGCCATTTCGAAATTCTGATCATCCAGACTCTCCCCGAAAATCGAGTGCTAAAGGGTGGTTTCCACCGGGGCAGCGGCCTCGGTGTGAGCGATCGTTTGATGCATTGAATTCCGTACTTACAACCGCATCGTCCACAGCCAGTGGCGATGTTTTCGATTCTGGCGATTGAATGTCGGCAAAGTTTTCGTCGCGTGAACGCTCGATTCCTGACTGCTGAAATCTGACCGCGCACAAAAAGGCGGCGACTGGAAACACGTTTCCAATCACCGCTTCAGGATATCTCTGCCAGTTCGAGATAGTTTGCGTCAGACTCGAACGGCACGGGAAAGCAGTTGCTCAATCCGCGAACTTTTTGCTTCATCGGAAAAAGAAAAGGAGTGCTCCGGACGCGTTCCATCGAAAAACGCATCAGTCGACAGGGAGCACCGCGACTCGCCGGAACACTCCTCGTCACAACCCCGTCCGTGCAGGCACCGACGGACCTGTGACGTCTGCGTCTCAAGGTTCTCTCACGACTTCCGTAAAACATCCCGCTCCCCGGGATCAGACTCCGTTCCCTGAGAACTCCTTCGACCTCTTGATCGCGATCAAAAACCGCTTCGTTCAGGCTGGCGGCGAATTTCTCCGGCGACCTGACACATTTTCAGAATCGAATCAGGCGGGTTGGACGTCACGCGATTTCTGAAAGTTCCCAGGATTCCGGGAGCGAGATTCGAACGCCACTTTTGCTGGATGCATCCGGCGCACTCGTTCAATCGACCGTGTCTCAAGTGGTGTATCGAGACGTACCCTGCTGAAAGATAACTGTCGCCGGACACAGCCAGGCTTACGTCATCGGGATCCAGCGAGCCAACAGAAACGCCGGGATCATCAGCAGCGCGACCGTTATCGCCAGCGCGGGTGTTCCCGTCGCAAAGAGCACAATTGTCGCGTCGAGCATCACCAGAGACAGCAGCATCGTTTTGATGGCCGTCTGAACACGAGCCGGTTCCGGTTGCGAGATTGCTCGAAGCAGCCGCCTGATAATCGTGACCGAAATCACCGCCAGAACGAACATCGACGTTTCGCGCTGCGAGTTGTCCGGAGCCGTGAGCAGAAAGCCGAACAGCGTTGCCAGACCAGCGTTGATCACAAACGATGCCGAGATCAGCTGGGCTCGTGCGCTGGTCTTTGCTTCCTGCCGGGCAAACCAGGTCAGACCGCAGACGTAAATCCCCAGCCCAAGGGCAACATGCATCTGCGGGCACCACCACATCGCTCCCGTAGAAGCCGCGCTGGCCCCCAGCAGCACGTTGAAGAATCGGCAACTTCCCATCAGCACGGGAGCCAGCGGAGTTTTCTTCAACGCTCCGTCATAAAGCCAGACGCAGGCCGTTAGCGCGATGGCAATCTGCAGTGACAACGCCCCGGCACAAGCGGCCAGGCCCAGTCCGAAAACGTTCAACATCACACTCAGTTTCAACGCGGTTACCGCCGGGATTCTTCCCGACGGAATCGGTCGGCCTGGTCGATCCTGAGCATCAATCTCTCGATCGAAGTAATCGTTGAGAATCATTCCCGTCCAGTAAATGCAGACGGACGCTCCCAACAGAAACGCAAACGTGCCGATGGGCTCAAGCGTTGAATGAGTCAGCAGAAACCCGAGAAAAATATCCGCCATCGCCGTGAAGACGGTCGGAATTCGGACGAGTTGAAGCAGCGCGAGTCCTTTGCCGCCAGTCGAACGCTCTGGCGAATCATTGTCAGATAACGGTTCGGAATCATTCATCGAGAATCGATCTGACAGAAACAGAAATTCGAAAGAGAAGCCGCCGCTGTGTTTGTCATGCCGTACAGCGGGTGGGATCTCGACGGCTGGAAACACCCGGACTATTTCAGCTTCGGTTCAATCCAGCTTCCGAGTGCTGCTTCAAACTCGTCGAGACGGGCTTCTGTGCGGGCACGATGTCCGGCAACGTCGTCCCCAGCCGGACCGTGAGGCTCGGCAAAAAGGTAGAACTTGATCTTTGGCTCGGTGCCCGACGGTCGAGCGGCAAATCGGATTCGGCAATCGTCGTGCGTTCCGTGGAAAATCAGCAGGTTGCCTCGTGGCTGCGGCAGGTCGGCTGATTTTTTGCCTGATGGAAGATCGCGAACCTGGTGCTTGCCGTAATCCGAAACGGAAGTCAGCGTGACTCCGCCCAGTTCTTCCGGCGGAGCAGTTCTCAGAGTGTCCATCAGACCGTCGATTAAACCTTTACCAGCCGGACCGTAGGCGTAGTCGTTGCGTTGCCGCTCCGAGTAGTAGCCATGCTGACCGTACAGGTCGTTGAGATGGTCGAGCAGCGTTCTGCCGTCTGCGGCGAGTTCGGCAGCCAGCTCAGACAGGTACAACGCGGCGATGGCGGCATCTTTGTCACGAGCGTAGTCGCCGGCCAGGTAGCCGAGTGACTCTTCGGTCCCAAAGACAAACTTTTCCGGACCGTGCTGGTCCATCGCCTCGCCGATAAATTTGAAGCCGACCAGCAGTTCGTCGATGACCTTAAGTCCGGCGGCTCTAGCGATCGAAGCTGTCAGCTGAGTCGTGACCAGCGTCTCGACGACGTAATGGTCTGAGGTCAGATGGCTGGTGAACGGGTTGCCCTGTGCTCCGTCAATTGGTGGTCGGGCGGCGGACCGTTTGCTGACAATGTAGTCGCAGATCAACGCGCCGATCTGGTTTCCGCTGAGCACGACGTACTCACCCGACTTTGAGCATCGCACAGACGCGGCGATACGGTCGGCGTCCGGGTCGGAAGCCAGAATCAGGCCGATGCCTTCCTGCTTTGCCTGTTCGACGATCGGTTCGAAGACGCGAGTGTTTTCCGGATTCGGAAGATGGTCCGGAACGTTGGGGAAGTCGCCATCCGGTGCGCGGTGTGGTTCAAAGATGGAAATCCCATCAAAACCGGCGGCTTGCAGAAGTTTATAGACCGACGTTTCTCCCACACCATGCAGCGGAGAAAAGATGGCTTTCAGATCGCGACTTCCCGAGAGGCTCAGCTTGAGCATCGCATCAATGTACGCATTGTCGACTGCTTCGCCGATAATTTCGATTCGTCCATCGGCGACCGCTTCGTCGAAATTCGCGGTCGGTATGTCGGTCGCTTCGTAGACTTTCTGCACGATGCCCTTGTCGTGCGGAGCGACGACCTGGCCGCCGTGATTCCAGTAAGCCTTGAATCCGTTATCGGCTGGCGGATTGTGCGAGGCGGAAATCATGACGCCGACGTCGCAGTTCAGATGTCGCACGGCGAATGACAGTTCCGGCGTCGATCGAATGGCGTCGAAAAGGAAAACTTTCAGACCGAGTCCCGCCATGACCGATGCGGTCAGTTCGGCAAATTCCCGAGACCGGTTGCGCGAGTCGTGCGAAATTGCCGCGCGGCCATCCGTTCGACCGGTTGTCTCCTGGAAGTAGGCGGCGAGTCCGTACGCAGACTCGGCGATGGTTCGTTCATTGATCGTCGCCGAGCCGTACTCCGCCATCGGGCCTCGGCGACCGCCGGTTCCAAACGCAATTTCTTCCCAGAAGCAGGATTCGATTTTTTCCCAGTTACCGGCTGAAATGTCACTGGCAATTGTCGCCTGAAATGTTCCGAACTGCGGCTCGGTGATCCATCGTCTGGCGAATTCGCCCGTTGCGGACCGAATAGTTTCAGCGGCGACTGCCTTGTCAATTTCTGCGATCAAAGATTCCGCAGATGGTCCTGCCTGTCCTGTCATATCGTGAGTCCAGCCTGTTTGAATGCCGCCGAGGAGTGAGTTTTCGCGAATCCACAAATCGAACGGGAAGTCTTGCAAAGTCCAAAGATACAGTCCACCGAAGCGGTTACGGATGCTCGGCGGACTTGTTTTGAAACAGGAACTGCCCGTTGCAAGAGTCGGCGTCCGCTTCCATAATCGTTTTCAGCGTTGCTGAATTGTCGTCTGGATTCGCGGATTGCCGATTTGTTCACACCCGCCACCGTGAACGTTGTTCGCGGTTTTCGATGCGACTTTCTCAACGCCAGTGACGCTTACGATTTCGCAGACACTCGCTCTGCAATCGCGGATGAACTTTCGGAGAATCCTCATGATGGGCCCGTTCGGTCGAGTAATCTCAAAATACGGCGTCGCTCTTTCGCTGGTGACGATGCTGATCGCCTTCCCCGGCTGTGGCGGTGGCGACACGAAAAAATCTGAAACCGCCAGCTCGCCGCAGACGGAATCGCCAAAGAGCAAACCAGCATCCGGCGGCTCGACGAAAACATCCATAGCCAAAGAGGACGAAGACGACGGTCGCCGAAATGTCGGCGGAATTCCCTTTGACGTGTACTTCGACAATCCGCTGGCAGAGGCTTCTGACCAGCGACTCGTGGGCGGTGGCGTGACCGGACCGGTCGGCACCGAAGTGGCTATGAAAACCGAAGGCAACGCGACGTCGCCCCCAGCAACCGAGCCGGAACCGGAACCCGTCGTCGCCAGTGCTGACGGGCCGAAATGGTCTGAGCTGATTTCCGCTCAGGAGTTACTCGACGAAGTCCAGTCGATCCGCAACGACCTGAATGCCCGCATGGCAAACTTCGGAGCCTACAAACGGGCGATGCTGGAAGTGCCGGTCTTCAGCTCGACCCTGGCATTTCTCGCGGACGTCGCTCGTCGACACGATGGCGACATCAAATGGAAAGAAAAAGCTCACTTCATTCGGGCGCTGGCGATCACCATGTCCGACATTGCCAGCAGTTCGACGGGCGGTGTGAAAAAGTCGTACGACGAGGTTAACGAGGCGTTTCTGAAGATTACGGAGATCCTTAACAACAACGAACCAGCCGAGCTTCCGGAAGTTGAAGTCGAAGCCGACTTTGTTGACTTCGTTGAAATGGGCTATCTGATGAAACGACTTGAACGCGGCGAAAACTGGCTGAAGAATAACACCGGAAGCGAAGACAGTTTGAACGAGAAAGGGACACTGGCTCAGCGAGAAGTCAGCGTCTTTGCTGCCATCAGCGAATCCTTCAAATCAGAAGGCTTCGGCTATGCAGAGTACGAAGACTTCGTCGAATGGGCCGACGGCATGAGAGATGCGGCCAAAACGATGCACAAAGCCGTGCCGGCAAAAGCGTTCAACGAATTCGACCAGGCAAGATCAAAGATCAGTCAATCATGCACCGCCTGCCACAGTGTTTACCGAAACGGCTAAACATGGAGCTGAATCTGGCACCCGATGGCAGGATGGCCGTTGGTTTCCGGCAGAACGGATTTGGCCGAGTGCCCGATAAACTCTTCGGGCTCCGATAAGGATGAGGAGCTGTTTGGCAATGAAATTTCAACATGTGTCACGAGTGGTCGCTTTTTTGTCGACACTCATTTTCGTTTCGGCCATTGGTTCGAGCCTCGCCAACGCTGATGAGGCTCCTGCATTTTCACGGCGACTTCCAGACAGTGTCGCTGCTCACGTCGCCATTCCTGACGCGCAAGTGCTCCGCGAGCGACTGCCCAACTGCTCATGGGGACGGCTGCTGAATGACCCACTGGTCGCCGACTTTCGCGCTAACCTCGTCGGCGAGATTCGAGCATCGATTGATGCAAGCATCCGGCTCCCTGACGGAGTTTCTGCCGAAGACCTGCTCAACCTGAACGTCGGCGAGATCACGCTCACAGTACTCAAGCCGATCGATGGAAACCTGCCCGTTGTCTTCAGCGTGAACGCCGCCGGAGCCGCAGACACGATTTCGAAACTCGTGTCAGAGTCGGTCAACGCGTCTGAAAGTCAGGGCTGGGCAAAGTTCGTCGTCGAACATGCCGGCACATCGATCACCGTGCTGGCAGGTGGTACCGACGCGGCAGCTGGCGATACATCGACCGGTAACGTAAGAGCCGTCTTTCAACGGGACGGTTTCGTTGTCGTCGGAAACTCGGTCGAAACGTTGAAACAGGTTCTCGATCGCTGGAGCGGATCCGTTCAAGGCGCCTTTGCTGCTAACTCAACACTCAACCAGATTCAGCAGGTGACCATGAAACCGGGACGCGAACCGGCGTTGTTCTGGTATCTCGACCCGGTCGGAGCGGCTGTCAGCCTTCTTTCGCAGGGAGCGGCCAGCAACCCGACAGCCTCAATGGCGTTGTCACGATTGCCAAAACTTGGCCTGACTTCGTTTCGCGGAGTCGGCGGCACGATCGACTTCGCCACCGGAGTACACGACACCGTGACTCGGATAGCGGGTGTCGTGAAGCAGCCAGTCAGCGCCGCGATGGCACTGGTTCAGTTTCCTCCCGCAAAATTAACGCCGCCTGAATGGGTTCCGAATGACGTCGACAGTTTCATGATGCTGAACTGGGACGCCCAGACTGCTTACTCCGGCGCTGAAGAGATGGCCGACGAATTTCTCGGCCCCGGCGGTCTGGTCAACGCTCTGCAAGTTCTTTCCACAAAGACCGATCCGCCCATTCATCTGAAGAACGATATCCTCGACGGCATCACCGGCGAAGTCATGATCCTGCAAGGCAAAACCGGAGCCAGTGTTGCCCGCAAAAACGCGACACTGCTGGCGGTCAATCTGAAAGATCCGAAGAAGTTTGAGGGCATCGTCCGGCAACTCATCGATCAGCCTGGCTCAAAAGCCGGCAGCCGAACGGTCGGCACAACGACGGTTGCCGTCTTTGACGGAAAGAAATCGTCAACACATCTGGCCGTTGCTCACGGAACGCTGCTGGTCAGTAACGACACTTTTCTGCTGGACAATGTGATCAACGCGGTCGGCGGAGATCGCCTTATCGAGTCCGCTCATTATCGACAGTTGTCAGCCAGCATTCCCGCGACGAGATCGCTGTTCGCGATTCAACGGCCGGTCAATCAACTGGAAGTTGCCTACGGAATTCTTAAACAGGGCAGCGCCGCTGTTCCCGCGGGCATCGACCTGAAACTGCTGCCGACGTTCGACAGAATTCAGCATCACTTTCTTTCCACGGCGACCTGGGCAGCTCCTACGGCAGACGGGTTTCAGTACGTGAGCTTCTCTTTGCCACCGACCAGGTAACTTCACTGGTTTGATGAAGTTCAATCGTCCTGCCAGCATGGCGATCGGTCATTTGATTCCACGGTGAAACACGAGCCGGCTTTCATGACAGACACGCAGGACATGGATGAGATCCCGATCGACGAGCTGGAGAGTCAACTGGCCGAAGTGCTCGATGAGTACGTTTCTGCAGTTCATCGAAACGACGGTCCCCGGCAGCACGAGCTGCTCGCAGCGCATCCAGAGTTGAAGAATTTCGTCGAGCCAATCGAATCGCTCGACCGGATGACGCCGGATATTGAATTCGCGGCGACGTTGCTTGAGGTATTTCCCGACGACGGTACGGCTACTGCAGACGAGTCTCCGATCATTCGGCAATTCGGTCGGTTCGAGCTGCTGGAAGAACTCGGTCGCGGAGGTATGGGCGTCGTCTTCCGAGCACGACAGACGGACCTTGACCGCGTCGTCGCGATCAAGATGATCCTCGTGAACCGACTGGCTTCGCAGGATCACATTCGACGCTTCTATCAGGAAGCTCAGGCGGCCGGACGATTGAGCCACCCGAACATTGTTGGCATTCACGAAGTTGGCGAGGTTCACGGGCAGCACTTTTTCTCGATGGACTGCGTCAACGGTGTTGACCTGAAAGCGCTGCTGGCTGCGGGGCCGGCGCATTCGACTCTGGAAACTCGATCGACGACTCCACCGGCAAACGTCGCGACCGCCTCTGAACCAGCCGACAAAAGTTCCACTGTCGAAAGAGGCTCGTCTTCGCGAAAGCTGCGTCCCGGTGAGCAGCTGACTTTCGAGCAGACTGCTCGGCTGATTCGCGACGTCGCCCGCGCGACCGACTACCTGCACGCTCACGGAATCATTCATCGTGACCTGAAACCGTCGAACATTCTCATTGATGAGTCCGGCCAGCCCAGAGTGACCGACTTCGGCCTCGCGCGAGTCGTCTCGCCAGGCGAAAAACAGAACGGCGACGATCGGACAGACAGCGGAACAATCGTCGGCACACCGAACTACATGTCTCCCGAACAGGCCGCCGGACGACTCGACGAAGTTGGACCAGCCAGCGATATCTACAGTCTGGGTGTGATCCTTTATGAAGCTCTGACCGGCCAACTGCCGAACAAAGGCTGCAACGCGATGGAGACTCTGGTGCGGGTTATCGAGTCCGACCCGGAAGTTCCTCGCTACCACAACCGGGACATCCCGCGAGAACTCGAATCAATCTGCCTGCGATGTCTCGATAAGGATCCCACTCAGCGTTACGAATCCGCTGCCGCGCTGGCTGACGATCTGGATCGATTCCTGAAAGGCGATCCTGTCACTGCCGGTCCTCGCGGAATCTATCACCGACTTCGCCGCTGGATGCGCCGTGAACCGGCGCTGGCTTCACGCTGGTCAGCGATTGTCTGCGGAGCGGCGATTCTGGAAGTGTCGTACCTGACCGGCGAACTCACGCCCGGCGTTCGCGACGTGTTTTTCCAGTTGCTGGCGTTCTGGGCGGTCACGGCGTTCATGTTTCAGAAACTCCAGCGCAGCACGCAACTGGCAAACGCTTCGCGATTCATCTGGCTGGCGTCCGATGCGGTCTTTCTTACGAAGATGCTGGTGCTGGCTGCTAACCCGGCGGGGCCGCTGCTGGTCGTTTATCCGTTGCTGATCGCCGCGTCCGGACTGTTTATCCAGGAATCGCTCGTTCTGTTTATGACCAGTGTTTCGTTGATGTCATACGCACTTTTCCTTTACATGCGACCGATCGAAGCGACTCCCTGGCACTATCCGCTGATTTTTGCGGCGATTCTCGTCGTAATTGGCGTTGTTATCTCACACCAGGTCAATCGAATCCGACTGCTTAGCCGACACTTCGATGCGTGACGTAAATTCGAGACGTCGGAAAGCCGACGTCACCTGCCACGAGTGTCGCGTTTGACGGGTTTGATGCAGCAGGCTGCTCGTTTCGGACCGTATTCAAATCGGCACGGACTTGCGGTTGGCAGGTCAGGTCAGCAAAACTCACTCTCCGAATACCGACGAAATTACTCAGGCTCGACAGACAACCGGGCCACGCCTTTTTTTATTGAACGATTTCTCGCAGCAGCGCGAATTACTGCGAGTCTCGACGGGAAACCCCGATGCGCTGGGAACAGAAAGTCCAGTACGCAACGATCAGCGATATCGGCATGCGCCGAAAGAACAACCAGGATTCGGCTTCTGTGCAATTGTGTGGCGATCTCGAAACCTGGAGTCAATACGGACACCTCTTCATTGTCGCCGACGGAATGGGCGGCCACGCGGTGGGCGAACTCGCCAGCAAGATCGCCGTCGACACGATTCCTCTGACGTTTTTCAAGAGTCGGGCTGAGGACACTCAGAAGGCGCTGCTCGAAGCGATCGAAAATGCTAATGCCGCGATTAACGAGCGAGGTACGCAGAACGAAGAATTCAAACGAATGGGCACGACATGCGTCGCCCTGGTGCTGTCTCCGCATGGAGCGATCACCGGTCACGTTGGCGATAGTCGGATTTATCGAATCCGCGACGACCGCATTGAACAGTTGACCTTCGACCATAGTCTCCATTGGGAGCTGCAACGTGCCGGTCGTTTGAAACCGGGCGACGTGTTTCTTCCCGAAGCCAAACACGTCATCACCAGATCGCTGGGGCCTGAACCGTCGGTTAAAGTCGACATTAACGGCCCGCATCCGGTGCTGCCGGGCGACCGCTTTGTGCTTTGCTCGGATGGTCTGACCGGACATCTTAAAGATCCCGAAATCGGCATGATCGTCCGCGAACTGCCGATTGAGGAATCGTCGAAACTGCTCGTCAACCTGGCGAATCTTCGAGGCGGCTCTGACAACATCACGGTCGTCGTCGCCGAAGCCAGCAAAGAAGCTGTTTCGAAAGAACCGGACCCGGAAACGCCGGTTGCCGTCCGCCGTAAACGTTCATCAGCAATGAGCCCCTTCTGGACGCTGGCCTTCTGGGTGACGATCGTCGTGTTGGGGATCGGAGCGGTCCTGCTCTTCACGCAGCGCTACCTGGCCGGAAGCATCGTCTCGGGCGCTGGCTTTATCAGCTTTATTGTTCTGATCGGGCAGTGGATGGCCGGCCGCCAATCAGACGACTCGAGTTCTTCAGACTCGACAATTCACGCACAGACCTACACGATGGCCAGCGCTCGTACGACGAAGGAGTTCATGTCGGGGCTCGCCAAAATTGAGCGGGAACTGCACCGCATCGCCAACGAAGAGAACTGGGATATCGACTGGCCGTCGCACGCAAGTTCGATCTCAGCGGCCCGTGAAGCGGTCGCCAGAAAACAGACCCGTCGAGCGATGAGTGAGATGGGGAAAGCCATCGACCTGCTGGTCGTTGGCCTGCACGCTCATCGAGGGCGCATTCGCAGCACGCATATTTCCAGCAAGACAGGCAGCACGGAACAGTCGCGGAGTAACGACGACAGCCACGGATAGCCAGCGGCTGTCCGGGCGATCTTTGGATTTGAACCACGGAAGGAACCGTTGTGTCAGGAGAATCGTTTGCAGGATTCGCCATTGAGGCCATCGAGCGCGGACTTGTCCCCGATCAGCTTGTCCGGGCCGGTATTCGCAAGCTGCTTCGACAGCGACTCAGGAATCAGGAATCAGGAAACTGCGAAGAGCACGCACGAGCGTTCCAGGAGTTCGTCCAGAACACGAAGAAAGGCCCGGTCGCCTTCCTTCCGGAAAAAGCCAACGAGCAGCATTACGAAGTTCCTGCGGCATTCTTCGAAACGACACTCGGCCACCGGTTGAAATACAGTTGCTGCTGTTTCGACGACGGAATCACAACGCTCGATCAGGCAGAAGATTGCGCGCTGGATGTCACCTGTCAGCGAGCTGGCCTGAGCAACGGCCAGCGAGTTCTGGAACTCGGCTGCGGCTGGGGATCGCTCTCGTTATGGATGGCGGAGAAGTATCCCGAGAGCCGGATCATGTCGGTGTCGAACTCGGCGTCGCAGCGCGAGTTCATCATGTCGCGCGCCGAGCAGCGAGGTCTGGCCAACCTGCAAGTTGTCACGGCGGACATGAATGACTTTTCGACGGACGACACATTCGACCGCGTTGTCTCGATCGAAATGTTCGAGCACATGCGGAACTACGAACTGCTGCTTTCACGAGTCGCTGGATGGCTTGTTCCCGGAGGTCGCCTGTTCGTCCACATCTTCTGCCACAAACGGACGCCGTACGTTTTCGAATCAGACGGAGCGTCCAACTGGATGGGCCGCTATTTTTTCTCGGGTGGCACGATGCCGAGCGACGACCTTTTCTACCACTACCAGTCGGATTTGCAGATTGTCGACCAGTGGCGATGGAACGGTCGACACTATGGCAAGACAAGCAACGCCTGGCTCGCACGCCAAGACGCTGCTCGCGGTCAACTCATGCCGGTCTTCGAAGAAACGTATGGCAAAGCCGCCGCCCGCCGCTGGTTCATGCGCTGGCGGATGTTCTTCATGTCGTGCGCCGAACTCTTCGATTTTAACGACGGCAATGAGTGGTGGGTCTCGCATTACCTCTTCGAGAGGCCCACTTCTCTGGCGTGAACTTGAACGCAGAGGCCGCAAAGGAATGACGCCCGGAATTAAGGAGAGCTCTCTGTATCTCAGCGAGTCCTCTCCGAACTCTGCGTTCCGTTCTTCGGCAATTACTTGATCGCAATCAGCTCGATTTCAAAAATCAACGTCGCGAACGGCCCAATGTCGCGACCGGTTCCACGTTCGCCGTAAGCAAGTTCGTAAGGAATAAACAGTCGCCATTTGTCACCGACTTTCATCAGTTGCAACGCTTCGGTCCAGCCTGCAATCACACCTCCGACTGAAAAGCTGACCGGCTGATCGTCTGGTGTTGGGGCTTCGCCGCGATACGAACCGTCGAAAATTTCACCGGTAATTAACTGCCCTTTGTAGTGCGTCGTGACGGTGTCAGCTTTCGTCGGTGTCGGGCCATTACCGGAGCGGATGATTTCATACTGAAGTCCGGTTTTCGTTGTCTTGACGCCCGGTTTCTTGCCGTTGGCAGCCAGAAACTCCTGCCCCGGAGCGGACAGATTGAACTTGATGATCCTCCGCAATTCGGTCATCGCTGCGGCGAGTTCGTCTTCATTCAGTGCTGATTCTTTGTCCGACAGAATATCAAAGATGCCTCGTGCGATGAGCTTCGTTTCAAGGTCGGCAGCTCCAATTCCCTGGTTCTTGAGGCTCGTGCCGATGTTCACGCCGAGGCCATAGCTCGCCTGTTCTTTCATCGTCATCTCAGACTTCGCTGCAGCGGGCGCGGTCTCTTTTGTCTCTTGAACTCTTTCATCCTGCGATTGAACGACGATGGTTGATGCAGCAGCGACGGCGCAGGCGAGCGCTAGAGTTTGGATCCGCATGAGAGTTCTCCTGAATCTGGTGGGGTGTCGAGAAGGCAGGTACGACGCCAAAGCGGAGCAAAAAAAGTCGTACCCGAAAGCTGGCAAAGCGTCTCCCTCCCAACTAACGGGCGAAGCTCTCAGCCAATTCAGACAGAACAATTCCCGATCCAGTCTCCCTTGTCGTGATGGCAGGTCAGTCCGGCAGCAAGTGGTTGCCGAAAGTCAGAGTATGAACTCCGATCAGTTAGTTTTCGAGTCAACCCTGTTCCCATTCGCGAGCAGTCGACAACTCGTGAAGGTGTTCCCAGGTGTAAAGTCCGGTGTCGTGCTGGTCGTTCCACCGAATCTTCAAGGCGTAGTTACCTGTCAGTTGAGCGGCTTCCAGATCGATGCCTTCGGGAATGTCCTGCACATCGACCATGCGCTCGTTGGTGAATTCGTTGACGCAACCCGCGCACGGACAGCGGCCTCGCAGATAGCGGAACGGAATCTGAACTGTCACTCCGTCCTGCCAGGTAATCTCGAAAACCCGGTCGGCACGAACAGCGCGTAGATTCTTCGGAGACGAAGCCATGAAGCATCCCATCAATGAATGACTGCGAGGATCAATCGCTGTTAAAGAAGGTTGGAAGGTCGGGACTGAATCAGAGACATCGCTTCGGAGCGAGTCGACTCGCTGCTTCGCATCAGGCCGCGAACGGCGCTGGTGATCGTCAGGCTGCCCGGCTTGCGGATTCCGCGAATCGTCATACACGAATGCGTTGCTTCCAGAACGACGATCACGCCTTTGGCATCCAGTTCGGTCGACATCAGGTCGGCGATCTGATGTGTCATCCGCTCCTGAACCTGCGGACGCTTTGAAACTTCTTCCACCACCCGAGCCAGCTTGCTCAGCCCCGCGACTTTTCCGTTCGGAACATAGCCCACATGAGCGACGCCCATGAACGGCAGCATGTGATGTTCGCACATGCTGTTAAAGCTGATATCCCGGACGAGAACCATCTCGTCATACGTTTCCTGAAAGACCTTCTTAAGATGCCGGCCTGGATCCAGATGCAGCCCGCCGAAAAGCTCAGCGTACATTCTGGCAACGCGAGCGGGCGTTTCGAGCAGACCGTCTCGATCCGGATCTTCACCGACAGCTTCCAGAATTTCCCGAACCGCCCGTTCAATGCGAGGCAGGTCGACTTTGTTTTCCGCGACTTCAGACATGAGCGATTCTCAAGACAATACCACGTTTAGGAAGACTTCGTTCGGCGCGTAGGTTAGGCACTGCGCGCGAGGTCGTCGAGCGGGCGAAACTCCGAGCATGGTCAGGTTGCCCGGCCGCGACGGTGTCGGAAAGGTCTACCTGCCTTCGCTGGTCGAGTTGCCGTCCTGGACCATTTCCGAGGCTTCCCAGCCAGTTTGACGATGAGTCCCGTCGCAGAACGGGCGTTTCGACGTCGCTCCGCAGCGGCAGAGCGCGATGTTTTCCCGACCGGAGGTGTCGTAGGCGTTGCCTTCGAAATCAGTCAGCGTGATATCGCCGGTGACAATCAAAGGTCCGTCTTTGCGACAGCGAATGGTGACGTCCGACATTTATCAAATTCCCTTGCGAAAATAGTCACCTGGAAACTGTCAGCCTGGGGCGCAAAGTAGCAGAGGGTCGCCAAGGAGCTTTACGGCTTGGCCGAAATACATCGAAACATCTGCTTCTCTGTCAAACTGCGCCCCCCGTTCAACTCTTCACGTTTCTTAGCGGCTCTGCGTCTTTGAGCCAGTCGTGACGAGATCGTCCCTGTCGAATTCTATTCTCGAACGGTGACTCGACGACGGACGATTCGATCAATCGCCAGGCGGAACAGCACCCACAGCGCCATGACGGCTTCCTTCTGATTGATCTTGGACGTTCCGAAGCGGCGGTCTTCAAAGACGATCGGTGTTTCCTGAAACGTGCAGCCGACGCAGCGGCACATGTAAAGGATCTCTTCCTGGAACGAGTACCCGCGAGATCTCACTTGATCAAAGTCCAGCTTTGCCAGATCGGGCACTCGGTAACACCGGAAGCTTCCGCTGTTGTCTCGCGATGAAAGGCCCAGCGTCAGCTTCGCGTAGAGGTTGATCGAGCGGCTCATGAAGTGTCGTTTGAAATTCCAGCCGACGACGTTTCCACCCGGTACGTACCGCGAACCGATTCCGACGTCTGCGGATTCCAGGCACACTCGCAAAGCTGGCAGATACTTAGGGTGATGGCTGAAGTCGGCGTCCATGTTCAGAACGAAGTCGTACTTCTGCTCGACGGCATACTTGAAACCGGCAACGGTTGCGGCACCGAGTCCCTGTTTGCCGGCTCGGTGCAGCACGTGAATACGCGAATCTGCCTGAGACATCTCGTCGGCCAGCTTGCCCGTTCCGTCCGGAGAGTTGTCATCAATGACCAGGATGTCCGCATCCGGAGCGTGCTGGTGGATTTCCGGAATCAGCAGCGGCAAATTTTCACACTCGTTGTACGTGCAGAGTGTGATCAGCAGCCGAGTGGTTGATTGCTGGCTGTCCTCGGTCATGAAATTCGACTTTCAACTTTCACATTTCTTAGCCACTGATGAACGCTGTTAGACGCAGATACAGAATCAAATTTCTGGCAATCAATTCGAACCATCATCCGTGTCTTTCCGCGACGATCTGCGGCCAAACTCCTGATCACTCGTGACCTGCTACTTTCGGAGCGGGTGTTTTCTGCTGGGCGAGGTACTCAACAAGGTCTCGAAGATCGGCGAGTGACAGATGTTTGATCAGGTCTGCCGGCATTGCTGATTGTCCTTTGGCGAGTTCGTCAATTTCGTCTTTTGGCAGAGAAATCACTGTTCCGTCGGGAAGCATCAACTGCAGAGTCGCTCCGTCGTCAGACCTCTTCGTTCCAGCATAGACCTTGCCGGAATCCATGACGGCGATAACTGGCTCGAATCCTTTAGCAATCTTTGCATTCGGAGCGACAATCGCTTCCAACAGATATTTCCGATCTTTCTCCTTCGCGATTGCTGACAAATCGGGACCAACGGCGCCGCCATTATTCTGGACCGAATGGCAACGTCGGCACGATGCGGAACTTCGTCCAAAGAAAATATCGTAACCGCGTTTGGCGTCTCCGCCTTCGAGACTCACCAGGTACTTCGACAGCGGATCGGTCGGATCATGTTTCTGTTCGATCGTCTTCACCTGACCGAGCAGTGATTCGGTCCCGCGAGCTTTTGCAGCTTCCAGCAGGTCCAGATGAATCTCCGCCGGAGCGTTGCCTTCAAGCATCACTCCCAGCCATTGGCTGAGCACGGCGTCAGCATCCGCTCGTTTCAGTTCTGCCAGTTGAGCGATCGCGGCCTGCTGCTCGACCGTCGTGCCGTTCAGGATTGCTTCCGCCAGGGTTTGTGCGGCGGTATCCGGATTTCGTCGAACGGAAATTTCGCGAGCGGCGACTCGGACATCCGGGCTTTTGTCTTTCAATGAATCCTGAGCCAACCGGGCGATCGATTTTGAATCGAGCCTGTCCAAAGCCCTGATGGCGGCGACTCGCGAAGTCGTCACTTTGGACTCGTCCTGAACGACGGCCACCAGAACGGGTTCGACTTCCTGGATCCCGTACTTCGCGGCAAGTTCCGCTCCCAGCTTCTGAACCTTCTCACTGCCGCTGATGATGCCGCCAAGCTGAGACCGCAGCAGGTTCGCAATAAAGCCGGCGTCGCGTTTCTCAGCGATCGGTCGCCACGCTCCGAGCACTCGATCCAGTGGCGACGGAGCATCCCACATCTTCAACTCTTCCAGAGCTTCGACACGCAGACTCTCCGACAACGAAGCATCCGTCGCCAACTTGACGACGCGTTCCGCGTGTTCTTTCTGCCCGAGCCGAAAGTTTGCGTTCATCACTCGCCGCACGAGCGCATCCGTCAGCCCATCATCCCCCGAAGGCATCGGCTGATCCGCCAGCGCCGCCAGTTGGGGCATTGCCTCAACAATCTCTTCATCATGAATTCCCCGCGCCGCTTCGAGAACAATCAACGGCTCCGGATCATTCAGCAGTTCTGCTATCCGTTCCGACTTTTTGCGTCGAAGCGCCAGAGTGATCCCCATTCGTGCCGCCGGACCAGCACCCGGCAATCCCTCTTCGATCAACCGTTTGTCGTAGATCCTCGACAATGCCAACGATGCAGCGTGGCGAACGACGGGATCTTTATCAGCGTTGTCGGTGAGCATTTTGATTAACGGTTTTAGAGTGTTCCACGGCGTGGCAGGCCGAAGAGCCAGCGCCGCCAGTGAACGAACTCGTGGACTCTCATCTTGAAGTAGTTTCAGAAGTTTTGACGTGGTCGGAATCGGATAGAAAAAAGAATTTCCCGAGTTTGCAGCTTGGAAGAGTTCCTTTGGATCAATTCCTGACTTCTTGATCGCCTCGCGAGATTTTTGAATTGAAGTTAGTGCTTCGGCGGTTGAAGGCGGTCTTGAGGTAATCACTCGACAGACCTGCGCACGGATTTCCGTATCTTCGTCTGAGAGCAGATCCAGGAGAGCCTTCCGCTTTCTTGCGTATGCCTGCCTGTCTAGTCGCCATTTCTGTCTGCCTAGTTGTCCGAGTCCCCAGATGCCGTGGATCCTGGCGAACTGGTTTTCTCCCGACCTGGCAACTTCGATCAGTTCGTCGAGTGCTCCGTTCTTAACAAGGGCGAACTGGGCTTCCTGACGAACTCGGCGGTCGGGGTGGGAGAGTAAGGCGACGAGTTCTTCGTTTGATCGATCAGCAAATCCCTTCGCCATGATCGCCTGAGCGATCGCTGGAGACTTCGCAGACTCCGGATCCATGAACTTGTAGATGCGGCCTTTGCCCAGGCCGTCCCAGCCGTTGACCCAGTCTGAAATGTAGATGCCGCCGTCGTAGCCGAAGTCAATGTCGGTGCCGAGGATCTTCCAGATGAACTCGTGCGAGTCGACCAGTTCGAAGGACGCGCCTTTGGGTTTGACGGCGAAGGAGCGGATGCCGCTGTTGGACGGTCCGCCTCGGAAATCGCACATGAAGAAGTGGTCTTTGTACCGCTCGGGGAGTCCGACGCCGGGGTAATGAACGAGGCCCGACGGTCCATCACCCAGGTTTGCAATTGGAGGAATAATGTAAGCCGCCTGGCCTTCGTGCTGCGGGTGCCAGAGTTTTTCGCGGTTCCACGGCCCGCGATCGTCGAGGTACTGGTAGTACATTCTCCAGCCGGTGTCGCCGCCTTCGACGACGTAGACCCAGCGAGCTTTGTCGCCGCTGTCCGAATTGTTGTCGCCGGTGAAGAGGTTGCCGTAATCGTCGAAAGCCAGTTCCTGCGGATTCCTCAGTCCGTAGGCAAAAACTTCCAGCCCGGTGCCGTCGGGCTCGCAGCGAAAAACGGCTCCCGTGTCAGGCCGAACGAGCTGTGTTCCTTCTTTTGTTTCGACGTTGTAACCACGGTCTCCGATGCTGAAGTAAACCCGCCCGTCCGGTCCCATAATGAGACCGTGCATGTCGTGCCCGCGGAAGGCGACGCGGACGCCGTAACCGTGATGCAGAGCGTCCCGTTTGTCAGCCACTCCATCGCCGTCCTCGTCGCGGAGTCTCCACAGCTTCGGGATGCACGTGTAGTAGACGTCGCCGTTTCGCGCGAGCAGCCCGGCGCCCGTTCCGTCTTCAATCGCGTTGAACCCGTCAGCGTAAACCGTCGACTTGTCCGCTTTGCCGTCGCCGTCTGAATCTTCCAGCAGGCGGATTCGGTCGTGGTGAGCGGTGTACTCGTAGATTTTTTCGCCGAGGTGTTTTCTGAACATCTCGACGCGCTGCTCGACCGTCTGCAGTGCGAGGTCGTCGTGCAGCCAGTTCATGTGGTAGCGGTTGTCCTCGACGCCGTTTTTCTGCCGGAAAGTTTCGGCAACAAAGACACGGCCTTTCTCGTCAATCGCAAACGCGACCGGATTCGCCAGCATCGGCTCGGCGGCGTACAGGCTTCCGACCATGCCGTCAGGAAGCTGAAATCCTTCGAGCGCCCGCTCACCCTCGTTCGATGCCGGAGCGATCGCCGGGGTGTAAGCAGGCTTGTCCTGAGCTTTTGAAAAGCTCGCGAGGCAGGAAGCAACAAGGGTGACGGCGAGAGAGATTCTTCGTGAGAGCATGGTGGAAAACTCGCGAATTGAAAGTCGCGAGTTCGGCAGGGCGTGAACTCGCAGGCAGGACGTTTTGCGAAAGGAATCCGCCATTCTGCACCTCCACACGGGACATCGCAACCCGGCTGAGTGAGGCGATTCTGGCTGGATGGCCCGTCCAGCCTGGCGGTGTCACGCAACGACAGGATGCTTCATCATCCGGATACGATGCCGTTCGAAGTTTTTAATTCTCGTCGAGAGCAGAGGATCAGACCCCTTGTGCCTTCGGCACGCGACGGCAAGCGGTTGGGCCACTCTGGCGGGTGCGTCTTGACGCACCCGACTAAATCGATGCCTGCAGTCGCCCTTGCCAATAAGCGATCTGTTCTTCGACGGGGGCTTTGCCGCCGGAGCCGAAGCTTTGGAGGGCGGCGACGGCGTTGACGGTTCCCAGGACGTCGTAGACGGATTCGTCGATCAGGTCGCAAGCGGCCTGCAGGTCTTCCAGTGACAGATCTTTCAACTGGCACTGGCGGCCTTCGCATTCGGCGACCAGTTTGCCGACGGTACCGTGGCCGGTTCGCATGGGGACTCCGCGTTTGATGAGGTATTCCATCAGCGCGGTCGCGTCCAGGAATCCGTCGTCGATCTTTTCGTTGATTCGGTCAACCTGAAGTTCGGCTCCGGCGATCAATGCCGGAGCGACTTCCAGACACGCTTCCACCGTGTCGAACGCGTCGAACAGGGCCAGTTTGTCTTCCTGCAGATCCCGGTTGTAGGCCATCGGCAGGCCTTTGATCAGGACCAGCAGTTGAGTCACGTCGGCCATCACTCGTGCGGTCTTGCCGCGGATTAATTCCAGGACGTCCGGGTTCTTCTTCTGCGGCATGATGGACGAGCCGGTCGTAAACGCGTCCGGCAACTGGATGAAGCCGAACTCGCACGAGAACCAGATGATCCACTCTTCCGCCCAGGAACTCAGGTGAGCGGCGATCAGCGAGAGGTCCAGGACGAACTCGACCATGTAGTCGCGGTCGCTCGACACGTCCAGACTGTTTCGCGCGACGTCTTCGAAACCGAGCAGCTTTGCCGTTTCCTGACGATCGATCGGCAGCGACGTTCCAGCCAGAGCGGCGGAGCCGAGCGGCGAGACGTTGACTCGGCGTCGGCAGTCGGCGAGTCGCTGGCGATCGCGTTCGAATTTTTCGGTATAGGCCAGCCAGTAGTGGGCGGCCAGAACCGGCATCGCTCGTTGCAGATGCGTGTAAGCGGGCATGACGATTTCACGATCGCGGTCCGCTCGTTCAACAAATGCCTTCTGGACGTCAAGCAGCAGCTCGTCGATCCGATCGATGGCCGCTCGGGTGTAGAGTTTCAGGTCGGTCGACACCTGATCGTTGCGGCTGCGACCGGTGTGCAGCTTCCGTCCGGTGTCGCCGAGTCGTTCGGTCAGACGACTCTCGATGTGCATGTGAATGTCTTCGAGCGACGTCTGATGCTCCATCTCGCCGCGTTCGATTTCGCCGCGGATGTTCTCCAGTTCGGAGATGATCTGGTCGCGCTCGTCGTCCGAAATCAGGCCGACTTTGGCGAGCATCCGCGCGTGAGCCTGCGAACCGGTGATGTCGACATCGGCCAGCCTCGCGTCAAAGCTGATCGACTCGGTGAACCGCTCCACCCGAGCGTCTGTTGCTTCCTGAAATCGCCCGCCCCACGCTTTGCCTGTCACGATGCCGTTCCGTTCGCTGAAGTTTCTGCCTCTGCGGCTTTGCGTCAGAGTCAGCATGACTGAGATGATTTCGTCAGGCCCAGCCTGACCTACTTATTCGGTGAGTCTAGACAACGGTCTCCCAATCCGGGAGCGTATGAATTCCTGAATTCGCGATTCAAAGAGGAAACCCACACCGGATGTCGTTTTTTGGATTTCATCCGCTGATCGAGCGCTGGTTTCAGAGCCGGTTTGCAGAACCCACCGCCCCGCAGCAGCAGGGGTGGCCACACATCGAACAGGGTGAGAACACGCTGATTGCCGCGCCAACCGGCAGCGGAAAGACACTGACTGCGTTTCTGGCGGTGATCGATCGGCTGCTGAAAGACTCGATTGACGGGAAGCTTGAGGACGGTGTCCGTGCGATCTACGTCTCGCCACTGCGAGCACTTTCCAACGACATGCACCGGAACCTGTCTGAGCCGCTCGAAGAACTCAACGCGCTGGCTGCCGCTGAGTTTCCCGACGTGCCGATTGCCGGCCTGCGTGTCGGCCTTCGAACGGGAGATTCAACACCGTCTCAACGCGCGGCCCTCGTTCGCAAACCGCCGCACATTGTGGTGACCACTCCCGAGTCGCTGTTTCTTTTGTTGACCGCCGAGAAAGGCCGCGCGGCGCTGAAGTCCGTCGACACAATTATCGTCGACGAGATTCACGCACTGGTGCGGGACAAACGGGGCTCACATCTGGCGCTGACAATCGAACGGCTGGAAGCGTTGTGTGAGCGGCCGTTGCAGCGGATCGGTTTGTCGGCGACGCAGAAACCGATCGAGCGGATCGCGGAGTTCCTGGTTGGTGACCGTAGGCTGGAACAAGCTCCGCGGAGTTCCGGCGACTATGAATCAAGTGCCGTCTCGAATGCCGGAACTGCGCAGAGCTTGTTCCAGCCTACATCTTCGGACTTCCCAAAGATCGTCGACGTTGGCTATTCGCGCGACCTGGATCTGAAGATCGAAGTGCCGCCGAGCGATCTGTCGGCCGTCTGCTCGACCGAGCAGTGGGGCGAGGTTAACGAGCGAATCGTTGAGCTGATCAATTCGCACCGCAGCACGCTGATTTTTGTGAACACTCGGCGAATGGCCGAGCGGGTGACGCATCAGCTCAGCGAAATCCTTGGTGAGGATCAGGTCGGCAGTCACCACGGGTCGCTGTCTTCGGCGATCCGGTTGCAGACCGAGCAGCAGCTGAAGAACGGCGAACTGAAAGCGGTGGTCGCCACGGCGTCGCTGGAACTGGGCCTCGACGTCGGGTTCATCGACCTGGTGATTCAGATTGGCTCGCCGCGGGCCATCGCCACGTTTCTGCAGCGAGTCGGTCGGTCCGGCCATTCGCTGGGCAAGACGCCGAAAGGACGGCTGTTCGCGCTGACTCGTGACGAACTGGTCGAAAGTATGGGCCTGATTCGAGCGATTCGAGCCGGTCGACTCGATGTGATTCCGATTCCTGAATGTCCCATCGACGTGCTGGCTCAACAGGTTGTCGCGGAAGTCGCCTGTCGGGAATGGGGCACGAACGACCTGTTTGCGTTATGCCGTCGCGCGTGGCCGTTTCGAAATCTGAAACGGGAAGACTTTGACGAGACGCTGCGGTTTCTCAGCGAGGGACTCACCGATCGGTCGGGCCGCGGAAAAGTTTACCTTCACCAGGATTTGGTTCAGAAGCGGCTGCGAACTCGACCGGGTGCTCGGATCGTCGCGGCTTCAAACGCGGGCGCAATTCCGGAAGTGGCCGAGTTTCGCGTCGTCGCTCAGCCAGACGGGGTCGTTGTTGGAACGCTGGACGAAGATTTCGCGTTGGAGTCGCACGCCGGTCAGATCATTCTGCTGGGGAATACGTCCTGGAGAATGGAAGGCGTGCGCGGCACCGACGTGCACGTCACCGATGCGGGAGGCGTTCCGCCGACTGTCCCGTTCTGGCGCGGCGAAGCTCCTGGGCGAACGCTGGAACTCAGTGAAGAAGTGTCGCGTCTTCGTGAGGACCTTGAAGCAAAGCTGAAGGCGCTGCCCGAAACCGTTATCGCCAGCTGGTGGGAAGAGAGTGATCTCGAACCAGTCAGTGTGCCGCAGGCTCCGCCTGTGCCGAGCACGGAACAAAGTGAACTTCAGACAGGCACTGGCAAAGCCAGTGGCACACCGGCGACAACGACTTCGCAACCCGAGATGCCGGCCACGCAGACGGAGTTTCGCAACTCGACAGCGGACATCGTCCACTGGCTGGTCAAAGAGACCGACTGCTCTGACGACGCGGCTCGGCAGGTGGTGAACTACCTGGCGGCTCAGATTGCTGCCGTCGGCATCGTCCCGACTCAGAAGCGAGTGATCTTCGAACGTTTCTTCGACGAGTCTGGCGGGATGCAGATGGTGGTGCATGCTCCGTTTGGTTCGCGAATCACGCAGGCGTGGGGTCTGTCGATGCGGAAGCGGTTCTGCGTCTCGTTCGACTTTGAACTTCAGGCGACAGCCGACGACGACGGGTTCATTCTTTCGCTGGGGCCTCAACACAGTTTTCCGCTGGAGTCGATGTTTCCGATGCTGACTTCGGAGAACGCTCAGCGACTGCTGGTACAGGCGATCCTTTACATTCCGATGTTCCAAATCCGCTGGCGCTGGAACGCGAACCGGGCGTTGCTGGTTCCTCGCCGTGACAAAGGAAAACGCATCCCGCCGGCGCTGCAGCGATTCCGCGCGGACGATCTGCTGTCGTCCGTCTTTCCGTTGCTGACCGGTTGCCAGGAAAACGTCGTTGGCGAGCTGGAAATGCCCGAGCACATTCTGCTGCGGCAAACGATGGACGATTGCCTGAGCGAGGCTCTCGATATCGCTGGTCTGGTCGATGTTCTGAGACAGGTGGAAGCCGGCGAGATTGAATTCGTCGCGCGGGACACTCGCGAGCCGTCACCGTTTTCTTATGAGTTGCTTAACTCAAACCCGTACGCGTTTCTTGACGGTGGCGAGTTGCCGGAACGTCGTGCTCGTGCTGTTTCGACGCGGCGATCACTGACGGTCGATTCGGTGAAGGACCTTGGGCGTCTCGATCCGCTGGCGATCGACCAGGTGACCGCCGAAGCGACGCCCGTTGTTCGCAACGCTGATGAGCTGCACGATGTGCTGCTGACTCGGATCGTGTTGCCGGACGCCGAAATGGAAGACTGGCGGGGCTGGCTGGAAGAACTGGTTGCTCAACGTCGAGCGACCAGTACGACAGCAACGGGCGGAGTTACCGTCTGGACAGCGGCGGAACGAATTCCGGCGGTGCTGGCGATGTTTCCGGACTCGGCGTTGCAGCCGCAGATTCAGGCGCCCGACGGCGTACGACTTGAATGGAACGACGTTGATGGCCGAGTCGCGACCATGCGAGGTTTGCTGGAAACATCAGGCCCGCTGACTCACGAAGAAGCCGCTCGGCGAACGGGGACCAGACCAAACCAGGCCTTTGCGGCTCTGGAAGCTCTGGAAGGCGAAGGAATCGTTCTGCGCGGCAGATTTCGAGACCAGAGTGAGTGTGCCACTGCGGGCTTGCCCAGCAGTGATTCCTGCCAAAGTTCAAGCACTGCTGGGCAAGCCCGCAGTGGCACCCAGGGAAATAAGCAGGGAACAGACCCAATGCCTGCGACCGAGTGGTGTCATCGTCGGTTGTTATCGCGGATTCATCGATTGACGATGCAGGGGTTGCGGCAGCAGATTCAGCCGGTGTCGTCGGATGTGTTTCTGCGATTTCTGACGCATCATCACGGTCTGACAAAGCAGACTCGGCGAGCGGGCGTCAATGGTTTGTTTGAAGCCGTGTCTCTGCTGCAGGGTTATGACCTGGCGGCGGTCTGCTGGGAACGTGACGTGCTTCCGGCTCGTGTTGACGGTTATCGATCGGCCTGGCTGGATGAACTTTGTTTGTCCGGGGAAGTTGCCTGGGGGCGACTGTTTCCGCCAAAGCGCGAAGCAGACTCCCCTGCCCTGCTGACTCGCGTCGTGCCGGTGTCGCTGTTCCTGCGGAGCGACCTTGGATGGCTGAGCACGGAAACGGCAGCTGAGGATGAAGAGTCTCTGAGCGCCGCCGCTCGCGAGATTCTGGACGCGATGAAGCGGCGCGGAGCCGTTTTTGCCTCAGATCTTCAGCAGCAGATGAGCGTCTCGACGGGCGAACTGAACGACGCGCTGGGCGAACTGGTTTCGCGAGGCCGCATTGCGGCTGACGGCTTCGGCGGTCTGCGTTCGCTGTTGCAGAGTAAGCAACCGGCACCGTCAATCAGCCGTCGATCCGGACTGGCGAGAACTCGCAACTCGGCTGGCAGCACCGGACGCTGGTCGATCTGGCAGCGCTCGTCTGCGACTGCTGACGCATCGCGGTCAGATGATTCGAAGTCGACCGCTGACGAGGAGAACTCCGTCGAGCAATGGGCGTGGCAACTGCTTCGTCGATGGGGTGTCGTGTTTCGCGATCTGCTGGAACGCGAAGCCGGCACGCCTCGGTGGTGGGAGCTTCTGCAGGTTTATCGTCGACTGGAAGCTCGCGGCGAGATCCGCGGCGGGCGATTTATTACGGGCGTGGCCGGTGAGCAGTTCGCACTGGGCGACACGGTGAAGAGGCTCCGTCAGTTGCGGGATGCGATGCCGGATCGCGGCAACCGGACGATTTCGAAAACGGTCGGCATTCGTGAGAGCTTTCTGCAAACCGACCCCGCGCTGAATGTTCGAGGAACAGGCAAGAGATCGGGAGTTGCCAGCCCGGAAAGTCTCGAAGGGATTTCGAACGGTGTGTCGCCGTCAGACGAGCTGGTCGTCATCTCAGCAGTCGACCCGTTGAATCTGGTCGGCATTATTACAAAGCACTCTCGCGTCCCGGCGACGGCTCATAACCGAATTGCTCTGCTCAACGGGAAGCCGATCGCCGCACTGATCAATGGCGAGGTCAGTTTTCTGGATGCCGTGCGAGCGACGCAGCGGGACGGTCTGGCTCGAACGCTGCTCGGGCAGAACGTCCACTTTGCGGCGGAAGAGAATCGCGACCTGCCGCCCGATTCCGATTCCACCGCCGATGAGCCATCACCCAGGTTCCCGCGGAAACGTTTCGTTCGTCCGGTAATTTCCTGAACGACGAACTCAACTGAACCCATAGTCTGCACTGACCCATACCGACTGACTTAAAACTGCTACTGGCCGATCTGTGGGTCGAGCTGGCGTGCGGTTTCGAAGTCGGATCGGAAGCCGGCTTCGTTGCCCTGCTGGCGGCGTTGGAGTGCTCTTTGGTAGTAGGCTTGAGCGACGCTGGGATCGAGACGTTTCGCAGCGGTGTAGTCGGCAATAGCTTTGTCGTAGTCGCCCTGCTGAAGAAAGGCGTCGCCCCGGATCGAAAGTGCCGGATGGCTGAATTCGGTTTCGAGAGCTTTAGTGGCGTCGGAGATGGCTTTGGCAAAGTCGCCCTGCTCAAGCCAGTACTTTGCTCGGCTGGTCCACGGTGATGCTTTGTCGGAAGCGAGTTTGATGGCCTGCTCGTAGTTCACGAGGGCGACTTCGTGCTTGCCGGCTTCTGCCAGATGACTGGCTCGCTGAATGTAACCGTCTGGTTTTTGTGGAGTCTGCGCGACGACGTTGTTGATCTGGCCGAGCTTGAGCAGCCACTGGATACGGTTTCGATCGGCCTGAGCATTTTCGTCCATGCCCAGGGCCGCGAAAGCGGTCATGCGGTTCTGGTAGTGTTTCGGATTGTTCTCGTCGTGGGCAATTGCTTCTGAGAAATCGGTGATGGCATCACGATGCTGCTTCAGTCGCAGGTGAAGCATGCCTCGGTTGTTCAGCGCGTTGACATAGCCAGGTCGCAGTTCCAGTGTCTTGTCGAAGTCAGCCAGCGCCTTGTCGTAAACCTCCATTTTGAACCACGCAAAGCCTCGGTTGTTGAATCCGTCGGCGTACGTTGGGTCAATCTGGACGGCCTGGTTAAAGTCGTCGATTGCGGCGTGGAAGTCTGTTTTCGCAAGTTTGACCAGGCCTCGGTTATTCCAGGCCTGGATGTATTTCGGATCGACCCGTACGGCTTCGTCGAAGTCGAGGAGAGCCTGGTCGAGCTGGCTTCGAGTCAACAGAAAGAGGCCTCGCATGTTCCGGTAGCGGACATCGTTCGGGTTGATTTCGATGGCTCGCGAGTAGTCGCTCAGGGCGAGCCGGTCCTGGCCTACGTCGGCGAGAATTCCGGCTCGCTGAAAGCTGGCCTCGGCGTTCTGCTGATCGGTTTCGACCGCCTTATTCAGGCTGGCGATTGCTTCGTCGAACTTCTGGTCCTTGATCTGAGCGATGGCCTGCTCGACCAGCTTGCTGGCCTGTTGTGTCGGTGTGGATTTTCCGTCTGTAGCGGTCTGCGGGGCGTCTGTCTCCGCTGTGTCGGTTTTGGGGGTGTCCGCGTCTCCGCAACCGATCAAAACGACGGAAAGGCACAAAATCAGCGGCGTTCGAGCCGAAAAGAGAGAGGACATCCTTGTCGCTCCAGAATCCAGGCATCGTGAAAATGGGTGAGGGGCAGGCTTGTATTTCCGACGGTCCCGGAGTGTCAATGTTGATTCAATGACTGGCGAACCGGCTGGGAGCCTGGGATTTCGCCGGAACCAAATAGCGGTGAAAGTTTCTTGTCGTTAGACTTCGCGGCCTTCTCTGAATCTTTGAATGCCGGCCGCATGGCTGGATTCACGCTATATTTCTCGGTTTCTGCGACGAAGCCTGACACAAAATGTGTCTGACAGACCAGGTGGTCGATTCCGCAGAACGCCGAATGCCAATCCTGTTCGTGTTTGAGACTGAAATAACGAATGACTACCAATCAGAATTCACCGAATGATCCGGACTCGTGGGAAGGGCTCGCCCGGGACCTTTTTGGAATCGATGTCGGCAAGAAGAACTCCGATGACGAGCCGTTCGAAGTGATCGATCTTTCGTCGCTGGATCCTGCCTCGGCATCGGTCGAGGACGAGCCTGTCGAAGCTGATGTCGCTGCCGAGACCATCGACTCTGACGACGAGGATGACGTGAATTCGGACAACTACTTCGGTGACGACGACGATGATGACGATTACGACATCATTTTCGAAGAAGAAGATGATGACGACGAGGAAGACGCGGCGCCCGAGCCGGTGTCTGCACCGACTCGGCCACGACAGCCTGCACCGGTTGCTGAAACTGCTGAACCTCGCCCGGCCCGCAAGAGTGTTCCGAAGTCGGATGCCGAGGATTCGTTCTGGGATCCTCTGGACGATTGGGACGTCGGGGGGAAGAGCCACAGGAAAAGCACTTCGCAAGACAATGACGAATCGTCCCGGCCAGCGAAGGCTGTTCAACCAGCGAAGACCGCTCAAGTGGAAGCCGACGACGAAGGCGAAAGCTTCGAAGCAGCCGCGCCGGTCGTGAAGAAGGAACGGACTGAAGATCGTCCGAAGAAGCGTCGCCAGCCTGAAGCGAAGAAACCGAGTCCGCCGCAGGAAGATGATTCGTTCGGTTTCGGAGTTGGCATCTTTGACGATGAAGACGAGAACTTCTTCGAGCACGAAGCGTACGACGAAGATGATCAGGACGACGAAGTCGCCGCAAAGGCCACTGACGATGCCGCTGAAAAAGCTGTTGTGACAGCAGATCGCGATGACGATGACGAAGAGGGGGACGAAAAACCCAAACGTCGCCGTCGCCGTCGCCGCCGTCGTCGAAAACCTGTCGACGAAGAGTCCGTCGATCGTTCTGATGATGACGACGAGGCCGACGATTTCGGAGCGGAAGATACAGACAACACTGACGCGGACGCAGACTCGGATGAAGAAGTGTCGGAACGCCCCAAACGACGACGACGTCGTCGTCGCCGTAGTCGCAAACCGACTGGCGACGAGTTTGGTGCAGAAATCGATTCTGACGAAGACGGTGAAGCGGACGAAGACGCCGCTGATGAGTCCAGTGATGCCGAAGATGAATCTGAAGAAGAACGACCGCGTCGAAAACGCCGACGTCGACGGGGCCGAAAGCCGCGAGTCGAAGTGGCGGAAGATTCGGACCTTGATGACGACGACGAAGGTGACGACGACGATGCTGTAGCCGAGTCGGCGGATGACGACGATTCAGACGACGATGATGAGGAAGAAACACGACCGCGTCGCCGTCGCCGTCGTCGTAGCCGTAAGCCTCGCGCGAAAGTGGAAGACGACATCGAAGATGACTCGGACGAAGTCGAGGCGGACGACACCGACGATTCAGACGACGACGACACGGACGATGAGGACGAGGATGATCGCCCCGTTCGATCACGGCGTGCGACAAACAACTGGGATGATGTCCCGACCTGGGAACAGGCGATGTCGTCGATTGTGGAAGCGAATATTCGAGGTGCCAGCCAGAGTCGCAGCGGTTCGCCACGTGGCGGTTCCAGCCGAAGCGGCAGCTCTTCGCGTGGCGGCAGCGGTTCTTCAAGCAGCAGCGACTCGCGCAGCAGCAGTGACGGTGACGAAGGCGGTCAGCGGCCTCCACGCCGTCGCCGTCGTCGACGACCGACTGATGGCGATCGTAAGAGCGAATAAACGAATCGTTGACTCGGAAGCTCGATCCACAACGGTGGATCGACTTCATTCAGGCGTTTCTGATCGGGAAGTGTCGTCGGCGGAATTCCATTCGAGCATGAATCAGGGCGGGCAGGTGTGATACCCTGACGGCGTTCTTTCGTTTTCCGGAGCGAGTTTCGGAAGCGTGGCCCCTGATCGCTGGAACGTTTCGATGCTCGAACCGCTGCGAATTCTGCTGATCGACGATGACGAGAATACTTTCGCGCTGACGAAGGAGCTGTTGCGCGATATCAACAGTCGACCGGTTGAACTCGATTGGGCCGCCGATGCGGAATCCGGTCTCGCGGGTATTCTCACCGAGAATCACGAGATTGTTTTACTCGACTATCGGCTGGGCGAGACCGACGGACTCGAAGTTCTTGGTCAGGCCAGGACGGCTGGCTCCAGGTCGCCAGTGATCATTCTCACCGGACAGTCTGATCGTGAGATTGATCAGCGAGCGCTTGAAGCAGGTGCCGCAGACTATCTTGTGAAGGATGTGTTCGATGTCTCGCGGCTTGAGCATTCGATTCGTTATACGCTGGAGCGTGAGCGATTACGGAAAGAGCTGGAGCTGGAGCGGTACCTTCTTCAGTCGCTGATGGAGAACCTGCCGGACAACATCTATTTCAAAGATCGAGAGAGCAAGTTTATCCGAGTCAGTCGTGCGATGGCCGACTGGTTCAACCTCGACGATCCGGCGGACGCTGTTGGGAAAACCGACAAAGATTTCTTCACGGATGAGCACGCGGCACAGGCGCTGGCCGACGAACGAAAATTGATGGCGCAGGGCGAACCGGTTCTGGACAAAGTTGAGAAAGAAACCTGGCCCGACGGTCGCACAACGTGGGTGTCGACCAGCAAACTTCCGCTACGTGACCACGAGCATAATGTGGTTGGTACGTTTGGAGTCTCGCGAGACATCACCGCTCAGCAGCAGGCGTTGAACGCGCTGAGCCAAAGTGAACGGCTCAATCGGCAGATCGTTGACACCGCACTGGACGCCTTTGTCGGGATGGACGCTGACGGCACCATCATTGACTGGAATCCTCAAGCGGAGGTCATCTTTGGCTGGCAGGCGGAAGACGCTCTTGGTCAAACGCTGGCTGAGACGATCATTCCGGAGCGTTTTCGTGATGCTCACGTGGCTGGTCTGAAGCATTTTGTGAAGACTGGTGAGAGCAGCGTGATTCAACGGCGGCTTGAACTGGTCGCTCTGCATCAGTCGGGGAAAGAGTTTCCCGTTGAAGTAACGATCTCTCCAATTCGCGACGCGGACTCGTGCATCTTCAGCGCGTTTGTGCATGACATCACCAATCGCAAACAGGCTGAGAAAGAACTGCTTGAATCGAAAGAGGCTGCGGAATCCGCCAACCGGGCGAAGAGCGATTTTCTCGCCAATATGAGTCACGAAATCCGCACGCCGATGAACGCCGTCATTGGGATGACCGAGCTGGTACTCGATACCGAGCTGACGCAGTCTCAGCATGAATATCTCAGCATGGTGCGTGATTCAGCAGACTCCCTGCTGAACCTCATCAATGACATTCTGGATTTCTCAAAGATCGAAGCCGGCAAGCTGGAGCTGGAATCAGAAGTCTTCAGCATTCGTGACACGTTGGGAGATACTTTGCGGTCGCTTTCCGTGCGTGCCCATCGAGAGGAACTGGAACTGGCGTGTCATATCGACCCGGCAGTGCCGGACGCTCTGGTTGGAGACGCCTCCAGATTGCGGCAGGTGGTTGTCAACCTGGTTGGAAACGCGATTAAGTTTACGCCGCACGGCGAAGTGATCGTGCATGTCGAAGTGGATCAGAAGGACGATAAGTCGGCTTTGTTGCACTTTGCGATTGCCGACACAGGAATTGGCATTGCTACGGAAAAACTGAAGTCAGTCTTCCAGGCATTCGAACAGGCCGACACGTCAACCACTCGGAAATATGGTGGAACGGGACTTGGCTTGACCATCTGTTCGCGGCTGACGCATTTGATGAAGGGAACCATCTGGGCTGACAGTGAACTCGGAAAAGGCAGCACGTTTCACTTCACAGCGCGACTGGGAATCTCGGACAAGCCTCCTGAAATCCGGTCGAAACGGATTGTTCAAGGGTCTCGGGTACTGATCGTCGATGACAACGCGACGAACCGGTTGATTCTTGACGAGATGCTGACGAACTGGGGCATCAGGACGACGTGTGTAGAAGGTGTCGACGATGCTGTCGCGTCGTTGCGACAGGCTCGTGAGGCGGGCAAGGGTTATGACCTCGTACTGAGTGATGTGCACATGCCGGAGAAGGATGGGTTTGCTCTGGCGGCGGAAATTCGAAACGATGAAAAGCTGGCCGGCGCGCTGATCATGATGCTCACATCAGGAGATCGTTCGGAAGACATCGAACAGTGTCGCGAATTAGGCGTGTCGGCTTACATCCGAAAACCGATCAAACAATCGGAACTGTTCGATTCACTGGTCTCCATTCTGGCCATTGAGGGAACCGGTGACACGGTCACGGCCGATGTTGAAGATTCAGAGCGGCGCGAGATCGTTATTCCACCGCTGCGAGTGCTGCTTGCTGAAGACAGCGTTGTTAACCAGAAACTGGCATTGGCCTTGCTGAAAAAGTGGGGCCACTCCGGCACTGTTGCCAGCAACGGAAAGGAAGCGGTCGATCTGGCAACTCGTGAGACCTTTGATGTTGTGCTGATGGACGTTCAGATGCCGGAGATGGATGGACTGGAAGCCACTCGCCGGATCCGGCAGAGCGAGGCCGGCAGCGATCGTCATCTGCCCATCATCGCAATGACCGCTCACGCAATGAAGGGCGATCGCGAGCTGTGTATCGAATCCGGCATGGATGATTACGTCTCGAAGCCTGTCAGGCCGTGGCAACTGATCAAAGCGTTGAGTCGGTTCTTTGCTGAAGATGCTCGTACGGTTGGCGTGTCTCGCGAGGAGGCGGTCTCAGCCGCGGCCCACGACAGTACGGAGCTGGCGTCGACTGAGAAATACCGTGTCGACTGGGCGGTCGCTCTGAGAATTACACAGGGAGACCGGGAACTGTTACGCGAGATTGCCAGAGCATTTCTTGAGGAAGGCCGTATCGTTCTGGCAGATTTGAAATATGCCTTGAAAAACGACGATGCGAAAACGTCACAGCGGATGGCTCATACGATCAAAGCCAACTTCCGGACTTTCGGCGTAAATGATGCACACGACCTGGCATTTGAGTGCGAGAAAGCCGGCAAGGCAGGAGATCTCAAGTACGTTGCCGAGCATCTCGAGGAACTTCAGGAAGCGTCGAAAGTTGTCAGTTTACAGCTTCGTGATTTCATCGATACCAGACAGTTTCCAGGGTGACTATCATACTGTTCACGTTTGATCGAGTTCCCTTCGGGTGCAGACCGTTGCGTGATTTTCGTCGATCGTGAGACTCCCTTTTCGGAGACATGGAACAGAATCTCAAAGAATCGAGCATCGGCTGATCAAGTGCAGGCTCGCGATATTACCAGGCGGCAGAAAGCATGGTTATGCAAACTCTACTTGTCGTGGACGACTCGCGCGTTGATCGTCGTCTTGTGGGAGGCTTGCTCCAGAAGACGGGTGAGTATGAAGTCATTTATGCCGAGAACGGGCGAGCTGCGCTGGAGCGACTTGAACTGGATATCCCCGACGCTGTTCTCACCGATCTTCACATGCCCGAGATGAATGGGCTCGAACTGGTCCAAACCATCAAGAGCGATTATCCGCTGATTCCCGTCCTGTTGATGACGGCTCAGGGAAGCGAAGAACTTGCTGTTGAAGCGCTCCGTTTGGGGGCGGCCAGCTACGTTACCAAGCGTCGTCTCGGCGAAGATTTGATTTCGACGGTCCATCAGATTCTGGAAGCGGCCTCATCGACTCGAGGTGGGACTCGATTGTTGAATCGGATTTCCAGCCTCGAAACCTCTTACATTCTGCCGAATGAAACAAAGCTGGTTCACGCACTTTCGACACAGGTTCGCGACACGATGCGAGCGATGCGAATCTTTCCCGAGAACGACCGGCTACGAATCAGTATTGCCTTTGAAGAGTCGCTGCTGAATGCGCTTTATCATGGAAATCTGGAAGTCGATTCCAGCCTGCGTGACGACGATTACGGCGCCTACGAAGACCTGGCACGCCGTCGGTCTCTCCAGCGGCCTTACATCGATCGGCAGCTTTATGTGGACATTTCATTGACACAGCAGGCGGCAAAGTTTTCAGTGCGCAATGAAGGTCCAGGATTCGATCCTGACGTGATTCCGGATCCGACTGATCCGGAATATCTCAATCGTCCAAGCGGTCGCGGGATGCTTCTGATGAGGTCATTCATGGACGAGGTCCACTACAGCGAAGGTGGTCACCAGGTAACGATGACGAAACTGGCTCCGCCACCCGAGACAGACATTATCGATGCCGATGCGTCCGTCTTTGACGACGACGATTCTGAAGACATTCTTTGAACGCTCACCCCTGGTCCGATGACATCTTTCAAATCTGACGTTGCGAGCCGCCCATGATCGAGCCAGTTTCGACTGCTGCAGCTGTTGACCAGCGAGGCGAACCTGCGTTGGAACTGCGTCATCTACACCGTTTTTTTGGACGACTCAAAGCCGTCGACGATGTTTCGTTCAAGGCCTGGCCAGGCCAGGTCATGGGGTTTATCGGCCCCAACGGTGCCGGCAAGACAACAAGCATGCGGATTCTCGCAACGCTCGACACACCCACGGCTGGTGACGCCTTTGTTTGTGGCTACTCGGTGGTTGACGATCCAGACAAAGTGCGGCGTTATCTGGGATTCATGCCGGACAGCTTCGGCAAGTACGCCAACATGAACGTTGTCGAGTATCTCGATTTTTACGCGCGAGCCTACGGATTGCGGGACGCGAAACGCCGGGATGCCATCGAGCACGTTCTGGTGTTTACCGAACTTCGAAAGCTCGCCGACAAGGCGATTAACACACTCTCGAAAGGGATGTCACAACGGTTGGGGCTTGGACGATGCCTGATCCACGATCCCCAGGTCATGATTCTCGATGAGCCTGCGGCTGGCCTGGATCCGCGCGCTCGCGTTGAGCTTCGCGAACTGATCCGCCTGCTGGCGACAGAGATGAAGAAGACCGTTCTGATCAGTTCTCACATTCTGACCGAACTGGGTGAGATTTGTGATTCGGCAGCGATTATCGAAGCCGGGCAGATTCTGGCGTACGGAACCGTCGACGAAATTCAGCGGAATCAGCATGGTGGCAGCACTGAGTTAACCAGAGTCCGTTCACTGCATGTTCGGATTGCTGCCGGCGATGACGTTCAGTCCAGGATGCACAGTCTCGAAAAGTGGCTGCTCGAACAGCCATTGATCAATCTGGTGCAGTGTGCGGGGGCGGCTGCGATTTTCGATTTCGAAGGTAACGACGAAGATCAGCAACGACTGCTGCAGAATCTGATCGCCGCTGGCCATCCGGTGATCGAGTTTTATGGTAAGACTCAAAGTCTGGAAGATGCCTTCATGAATATCACAAAGGGTATCACGCAGTAGCATTTCGCTTTGCGTGGACGAAATCAGTCTGTTCGGAATTCGATTCCCGAGGCGAACTATGAGTGCTGGCGACAAGTTCTTTCACCTTGCGGACTACCTGACTGACCGACTCAACCCGATTCTGGTGAAGGAAACGCGGCAGGCGTTGAAGAGTCGCCAGTTCATCATCACGTTCATGCTGTTGCTGACCGTCGCGTGGTTGATTTCGGTTTTTGGGACGGTCTGGTACGGGCCTGCCATAGAATACGGCTCGGCCGGCCGAGCGTTCTTCGTAGCTTATTATTACGTGATTGGCTTTGCATCGCTGTTTGTGGTGCCGTTCGGGGCATTCCGCAGCATGCTCAACGAGCGAGACCATAACACCTACGAACTGCTCAGCATCTCAACACTCAGTCCGCGACAGATCGTTAATGGGAAGCTATTGAGTTCGATGGTGCAGGTTTTTATTTACTACTCGGCCATCGCTCCGTTTATCGCATTCACATCGCTGTTGCAGGGGTTCGATCTTGCGATGGTGACTTTGTTTCTGGTGGTGGGTCTGCTGTGGAGTTTTTTTGTGTCGATGGTCGCGTTGATGCTCAGCACGCTGTCGAGCAATCGGCAATGGCAGGCGATCAACACGATTGGCATGATCGGCCTGTTGCTGTGGCAGATGTCAGCAGCATTTGGCATGAGTGCTGTGGGGCTTTCGGAATCAATCCCCTTTGACAGCGAAGAGTTCTGGTGGGTACTGGTGAGTTTCCTTGTCGGTGCCGGAAGTTTCTTTCTGCTGGCTCAGCAGATCGCGATATCCCGCCTGACTTTCGAATCGGACAACCGGAGTTCTGGAATTCGAATTATCTGCACGCTCCAGTTCTGGCTGCTGTGGGGAGGAGTGTGGGCTTACGCGTATCGCTATGGGACGGCAGCTGTCGATGAGGATGTGATCGCGGGCTGCGCGATCATGTCAGCCATGCACTGGCTCGTCGCAGGATTGGTTTTCAGCACGGAAGCAGACCATGTTTCTCGTCGTATTCGCCGAAACGTTTCGCGACTGAGAGTAGTCCGCTTCCTGGTGGCGCCGTGGTTGCCCGGTGGTCGCAGAGGTCTGCTGCTCACAACGATTCATGTGCTGGCGCTGGCAATATTTGTCCGTTCTGGCAGCTGGGCATTATGGGTGCAGCAGATGGTTGCGGTAGCGGCTTTGTACGTATTCATCTATGTGGCGATCGGATCTGCGATCGGACGGCTGGGCCAGATGGTCACTCCGGAATTTCGTCCAGCTCACGCCCGGGTTCTGATCATTCTGATCGGAGCACTGGGGATGATTGCCCCTTATCTTCCGGCCGCATTTGGATTCACCCGCTGGTCGAACGTGTATTCGCTCGGTGAAGTCACGAATCCTGGTGGAACGTTGATCCACATTTCGGAAACGGCCTACGGATCAGGCTCGCACAACGTGGCGACAACGCATGATGTTCTGCTGATTCTTATTGCCACTGCTGGAGTCGCATTGCTTATCAATCTGAAGGCGATGTATCAGGGTTTCTCAGAGATGGTCAGCTGGAATCCGGTCAATGCCGCAGAGTCAGCGAGTGTCATCGTTGAAGTCTGAAAGACCGAAGCTGAATCGTAAAAAAAATGTCGGCTGCGGTTCAGGACTGCTCGATTTGAACTCGATCAGCGTGCTACGCTTGTTCCAGCTGGTCTCGTCGTTCTGGCACGACTTGATTCGGTTCGCCACAGTTGTCTGGAAGCGAGCACGAGCTACAGTCTCGTCCGGTATTTCTACCAACTGTTCCGAAACCTGCTTCTGAAGAATAAGTCGTCCTGCTCACTATGACTGATGACGAGCCATTGCCAAACGAGCCCACGTATCTGGTTTTCTGTACGGAAGCTGGCTGGCGCGACGTGTACCGCCTTGTACCGGGTTTGTGTCTGACGATCGGTCGAGAATCGACGAACCGGGTCGTCGTGCAGGACGATCGTTGCAGCAGGCGGCACGCCGAAGTCTTTTTCACCAATGGTGGATGGGTTGTGCGCGATCTTGGCAGCAGCAACGGAACTCTTGTGAACGGGCAGGAGATCGCTGGTCAGACGACGCTTAAAGAAGGTGATTCCGTTCGGATCGGGTCTGCCGAGCTGGTCTTTACGCATGACATCACACGAAAGCTGGAGTCGGCTGTGTCACCGCTTGAAAGTGACACACGCGTCAAGCTGTTGAACTCCGATGAGCCCAGTAACGATCTGTCCGATGATTCATCCAGCGATGAGCCGGAAATCCTCGAGCGGCGTCATCGGTCGAGATATTTCGAGAAGGAGGCTGCTGACTCACCGGTCGCGAAGGAGTTCGCCAGTCTCTATCGGTTGGGCTCAACGTTGCTGGCTGCCGAGAGTATTCGCGAACTGGCTCAGACAGCGATCGATGGACTGATGGAGGTTCTTACTGCTGACCTGGGCGCTGTGCTGCTTTTACCGGAACCGACGGCAGAAGATGCTGATGTTGAGGAGTTGCGGTTGGTCGTGTTTCGTGCTCCTGACGACATGCCGTATCACCGTGTTTCGGATCGGCTTTCCCGGGCGGCATTGACCGGTGGAGATGGAACGCTCGCACTGGACGTGTCCGGCGATGCGTCAGCCGGAACATTTCAGACGCTTGAGAAGATGAAAGCGCAGAGTGTGATCTGTGCTCCGATTCGGGACGGTAGAGCGATCTATGGACTGATTCACCTGTACTCTCTGACGCCGGAGCACGCGCTGGACGCGGATGCTCTTGAGTTCACTCTGGCGGTAGCCGAGCACATGTCGGGTATTCTGGCAAAGCTGACTGAACAGGAGCAGCTGGCGAAAGGGCTGGCACGTGCCAAAGGCGAAGCAAAGCGGCTTCGCCGGATGCTGGCCGTTGAGAGTGACCTCATCGGCAAGAGCGAGCCGATGAGGGTGTTAAAGGATCAGATTGCTCGATTTGCGTCCAAAGAGTCGACGGCACTTGTCCGCGGCGAAAGCGGCGTTGGTAAAGAACTCGTCGCTCGAGCCATCCACTTCAACAGCCCTCGGCGCGATAAACCATTCGTTTGTCTGAACTGCGCTGCACTGACCGAAACGCTGCTCGAAAGCGAGTTGTTCGGGCACGAAAAGGGCGCGTTTACCGGAGCAACTGACCGCAAGCCGGGCAAGTTCGAGCAGGCCAATGGCGGCACGATCTTCCTCGACGAAGTCGGCGAAATGAGTCCTCAGATCCAGGCGAAGTTCCTGCGCGTACTGGAAGGACATTCTTTCGAACGGGTCGGCGGACACACAATCGTGGCGGTCGATGTGCGAGTCGTGGCGGCAACCAACCGCGATCTGGAGCAGGCTGTTCGCGAGAACGAGTTTCGGAAGGACTTGTTTTTTCGACTCAATATCCTCGACATCGAGGTTCCGCCATTGCGCGATCGTCGTGATGACGTCGAACTTCTTGTGGAACATTTCCTCCAGTTGACGGCGCGGCAGCACGGAGGAAAGCCGAAGACTGTCCACCCTGAAGCGATGGAGATCCTGATTCAGTACGACTGGCCAGGGAATGTTCGAGAACTTCGAAACACTGTGGAACGAGCCGTTGCAATTGCGTCTGGAGACGAAGTCACGCGCGAGGATATCCGTTTTTCCCGCCTGGAAGATGGAACACCATCTCCCGTTCTGGAAGATGTCTACAAGCCGATTTCGCTCAGAGAAATTGAGCGGCGGCATATCGAAGCGACGTTGAGCTACACCCGCTGGGTGAAACGTGAGACCTCACGAATTCTGGGAATCGAGCGATCGACTCTCGACCGCAAGTTGAAATTGTACGGCCTTGATAAGCCTGAAATTCTGTGACTTTCGGCTCAACTTGAAGCTGATCGCGCGTTCCCAACTGGCTGGACTTGAGGTCGTCCACTAGACTCGCCGCGCTTCGTGAGTGATCGTGAATTCTGTTGATTGGCGGCCTGAGTTGGAGAATGGAAGTGGACAGTTCGGAATTGAAGATAGAGCGAAATCCGACACGAAGTGTGAAGATCGGCTCGGTCACTATCGGTGGCGGAAATCCGATCGCCGTACAGAGCATGACGGCAACTCACACTCAGGATGTCGACGCGACTGTCGGTCAGATCAACGCATTGGTCGAAGCTGGTGCGGATGTTGTGCGGGTCGCGGTTGACAGCCGGAAGGATGCCGAGGCGCTGGCCGAAATTCGCAAGCAGACGACCGCCAATCTTTCTGTGGATCTGCAGGAGAATTATCGACTGGCCGAGGATGTGGCGCCGCACGTTGACAAGATTCGCTACAACCCAGGGCACCTTTATCATCACGAACGTCAGAAACCATGGCAGGAGAAAGTGCGGTTCATTGCTGACATTGCCGCAGCGAATGATTGCGCCATTCGAGTTGGAGTTAATTGCGGATCCGTCGACCCTGACAAAGTTGATCGATACGAGGAGGACGATTCCGTTTCGCCGATGCTCGAAAGTGCGCTGGAGCATTGCGAATTTCTGGATTCGCTGGATTTCACCAGGTACTGCGTGTCATTGAAAGATTCTGACCCTCAGAAAGTAATCGAAGTCAATCGCCGCTTCGCCGAGCAACGGCCTGATGTGCCGCTTCATCTGGGAGTCACCGAAGCCGGGATGCCGCCGGACGGGATCATCAAGACACGCATCGCGTTTGAGCAGCTGATTGGTCGCGGAATTGGCGACACGATTCGGGTTTCGCTGACCGTTCCCAACAACCGCAAGGGCGAGGAGATTGCAGCGGGGCGATCGATCATTGCGGACATCGCCGCTGGCCGCGTCAGGACGGTTGTCGATTACGGGTTGCCAACGCTCAACATCATCAGTTGTCCGAGTTGCTCACGAGTCGAAAACGAAGCGTTCATCGAGCTGGCTCAGGACGTCAAGGCGATGACCGAGTACGCTCGCGAGCATGCGTTGACGATTGCCGTGATGGGCTGTCGTGTGAACGGGCCAGGCGAAACCGACGATGCCGACCTGGGACTGTGGTGTGCTCCGAACTTCGTGAACCTGAAACGCGGTCCCGAGGAAATCGGCGCGTTCCCGTACGACGAAATTCTCCCTCGCCTGAAACAGGAACTCGACGCTCTGATCGCAGAAAAAGCGTGCCAGCCGTCCTGAACTTGAGCATCACGTTGTGCATTGCCAGCAGTTGTAGACTCTCGATTTACAACGTGCTCGTTCTGCTGGCGTGCCGAAACGACGGTTTGAAATAATCGAAAAGTGGGCAGCAGAATCCAAAATCTGCTGCCCACTTTTTATGACAGGTAAAGTTTTCTCCATCCGAGGCGGTTTTCAGAATTGACCGTTTGACGTTCGAATAACGCATTCCGGAAGTTTTGCTTTCAGAGCCTGGGCACCGGCCGCACCGCAGCTCGTGCCGGCTACGTCGAGGAGTCTTAGAGTCTTAACACCGATCAATGCGGCCAGACCGTTGTCGGTAATGCCTTTATTGAGCTGAAGGTGAAGTTCTTCCAGCGTTTTGTGACCTTTGAAAAAGACATTCATTCCGGCATCCGTAAGAGGATTCCTGCCAGCGTTGAGGACTTTCAGATTCGGAAACGTTCGAAACACGTTTGCAGATTTATGCTCGACAAGACCTGCCGCATAGACATTGAGATTTTCAAGAGCACTCATCCCCTTGATTGCCATAAAACCTTCAATTCCGAATTGCGTCTCGCCGACAGCCAGCTCCTTGATGCCTGATTTTCCGAATCCCTTAAAGGCATCACCAGTGACGCCACAGAACGATACGTTCAGCGATTCGAGTGTCTGGATTTTCAGAATCATCGGAAGCGACGCGTTTGAGATGTTGGTCTTTGAAAGTTCCAGTTTGCGAAGAGGCAGCGAAACAAGGCCCGAGACGACCTGGTCGTCGGCAGCAGTTCCTGTGAGTATCAGATCTGTTAGTTCCCGCATCGAGCTGAGGCCAGTTGCAGATCCACCCGTAACCCGCGTGCCGGAAAGATCCAGCGACTGAAGGTGAGGGATTCTTGAAAGCTCGCTGACGACGTGGTCATTTGTGTCTGAGTTTGCCAGGTTGATACTCTTCAGCGATTGCGCTTTTCCAATCGCCGTGAGCGAATCTGAAGCAACCCGGGAACCGCTGATGTTGAGCGTTTCGAGATTGGGCATCGCGGCAAGGTACCCAAGCCCTTTGCCGGAAACCTGAGCACCCTGCATGTTGATTTCGGTGATCGTGGCAGCGGCTTCTGGTGATGATGCGAGTTGAGCCAGGCTGCCGTCAGTGATCTGGTCGGGTCGAAGTGAAGTGAATTGTTCGACGATCTGCTGCGGTGTTGGACCGGCAGGAACGACTGGCTCTGGAGTCGTGATCGTTGGCGGTGCCGCGGGCTCGGCGATTGGTGGTGTGTCAGCCACAGTCGGCTCTTCACCATTGACGAGGCTTTTTCCGTCCTCAACAAGTCCTTCAACTTTGTCGCAGCCTGCGGCGGTGAAGCTGACGGTCACAAGTGCGGCGATCAATGTTCGCATCGATTTCTGACCTGGAAATGTCAGCCTGGGCTTGCTTCTGTCGTGCATCTGAGATTCTCCGTGAAAAGCGGGAAATGAAAAATAATGGTATCAACCAGAAGTGAAATGCCTCGCCGATCCAGCGAGGAAGCAAGCCCGCTTCTCCAGCATTTTGTACCGCCAGTCTGCATACAGCAACCCGGTGCATAATTCAGAAAGCACATTTACCGTCAACATGCCGGTTTGGATTTCAGGGGTGTCTGCCTCTGGCGAGTTCAAATTCACAGGCCTGTTCGACAACGCCTGACGCTCTGTGGCCGTGAAGTCTGCGCAACCGTCAAACCTTCACACATCCGTGCAGCCCGAGTTGCGGTTGGCCTCGTTGGAATCCGTTTTCACGTCATGACCGCGCCGAAAACCGACCGATAACCAGAGGGGCAGTTGTCGTATCGAGACTCTGATCGTGTGGGGTGTCCTGAAACGATCAAGATCGCCTCGGTGCGTGTGTCGAGGCGGTGTCACACCGGAGGGCTCGACTGACGAGAGATTCGGCAAGGCGACCGAGTCACGATTGGGGGGGAAATGGTTGATCGATCGACGGGGCAGAAGCTCCTTATCTTTGTGCTACTGGCAGTTCCGACTGCGGCATTTGCAGAGCCGATGATTCCGTGGCCGTGGCTTGAAACAAACCGCTACTACGCCTGGAAACAGGAGCGGGACGACGTTCGCGCCGATTGGTATGCGCGACGGGCGCTGGATCCGGTGGGGTCCCGTCAGAGGTATGTTAAAGGAAAGATGTGGCCTCCGTACCCTCGTCCGGAAGGTCTCTCGATGATCCCGTCGCATCGCTTTCACACGTCTCACTACTGGCCGCACCCGTACGTCTGTCAGGACAGAGCGTCGGTTCGTGAATTCACGGCGACTCAGGAAGACGCTGGCTGGACCAACCAGACGACCCTCTACGATTACCACTTTGATGATGACACGCAGTTGCTGAACCGTTCCGGCCTGCTGCATCTGAAGTGGGTTTTGCGAGCAGCTCCGGCGGAGCGTCGGATTCTGTACGTGCAGGCTGCGGACGCTGCTTCAGCGACCGAGCTGCGTTTGACCAGCGTTCGAGGCATTACTGAGGAACTGGTCGGACTTGAAAACCTGCCACCGGTCATTCCTCGTGTGACGGCACCGATTGGTCGCAGCGCTCTGGAAGTCGACGGAATTCAGCGGGCAGACATGAGTTCCCAGCCGGTTCCACGAATCAGCCCGGCCTTCAGCAGTGGTGGCGGCGGTGGAGGAGGGGCATCCCCTTAGTTGGTGACGAAGAACGCCTGCGTCACCGAAGGGAGCTGCAGCAAACGGGCGAAGCTCGGGTCATCAACCTGATCCCGCAGTACGTTCTGTTTCGGAATAACGTGTATCGGGAATCATCATCACAGCGGGCCACAAAGCAGGCGCGTGGGGGAGTCGTGCCGTGATCGGCAGCAACCAGGATCATCCACAGGGCGGAGCGTTTTCATCTGGCGGACAGGCTGGGCCGGAACCGGTCGCAGGATCGCAGGTTCCGCCACCGCTGCCCCCAGATGCTCAATTACCGGCGACCGGTCGGTCGTCATCGGGCGCCGGTTCGGCAAAAACCGGTTCTGCGAGCACGTTCTTCGCAGGACTTTCCGGGCAGAGTGCGGTGGGGTTCGACGGTGCGACTCAAAACGCGGCAGCTGCGCCGCCTCAGGTCGCAACATCACCGTTCGGAACAACCCCGGTTCAACCGGGTACAACTCCACCGGGTGGCCGACCGGCATCCGGAAATGGTCGCGGAGTGAGTGCTGGCGTCGGACTGGGGGCACCAGGCCCAGCTTCGAATGGTGGTCCGACAGCAGGTTCGGCACGCGGATTTTCGCAGCAGGCTGAACTCTACGCGGAACTGTTTGGAGTCGCTCCGGCACCTCGGCAGTCGCGAGCGTCTGAGCATCGGCAAAGGCTGCTGCAACAGGTACAGGCTCCGCCGCCGCCGAGTCCCCGCACGCTTCGCGAAAGCGGTCTCAGCGCGAACCAGGTCTGCGATCTGATTCTCAAGCAGCTCTACCTGCAAGGGACGTTGCTGGGCGTCGAGCTGGCTCGAAACGCTCGGTTACCGTTCAACGTGATCGATGAATGCCTGCGTTTTCTGAAGGATGATCGCTGCATTGAAGTTTCGTCCGGCGACGTCATCGGTCGAGTTTCCTACCGATTCGTTCTGACCGAAATCGGTCGGTCCCGCGCCAAGGAAGCGTTCGAATATTGCCGTTATGTTGGCCCCGCGCCGGTCCCGCTGGATAAGTATGTTGAGCAGTGTCGACGGCAGGCGGTCAGCGGCATCAACTGTACGGCAGAGCCTCTGCTGGAAGCGTTCGAGTCGTTGATTATCGAGCCGCATCTTCTGGCGGAACTGGGCCCCGCCGTGTGCAGTGGCAAGTCGATCTTTCTGTACGGACCTCCGGGGAACGGTAAGTCGCAGATCGCCAAAGGGCTCGGAAAGTTTCTCAACCTGCACGGTGGCGAGATCTACGTTCCGTACGCGATCCAGAGTGAAAACAGCATTGTGACGATCTTCGATCCAAGCCTTCACCACACGACCGATGATGAAGAAGTTTCGGCGCTGCTGGGAGACACGAAAAACCCGCAGACGCATCAGGACATCAATCATCTGCTGCACGAAAATCATCCGGACATGCGATGGCGGCGCGTCCGTCGCCCGGTCGTCGTGACCGGCGGCGAGCTGACGCTGGACATGCTCGACCTTCGCTTCAACCAGACCAGCAACTTTTACGTCGCGCCGCTTCAGGTCAAAGCAAATGGCGGCGTCTTCATGATCGACGACTTTGGCCGTCAGATCGCCAAACCGCGAGACCTGCTCAACCGCTGGATTCTTCCGCTGGAAGAGCGAATCGACTACGTCACGCTGGCAACGGGGAAAAAGTTCCCCGTGCCGTTCGAACAGCTCATCATCTTTTCGACGAACCTCGACCCTGCCGACCTGGTCGACGATGCGTTTCTGCGGCGAATCCGGCACAAAATCAAGATCGGAACGCCGGCTCGGGAGCTTTACACCGAGATCTTCAGTCTTTGTTGCACTCAGCGGCAAATTGCCTACGAACCGCGAGCAGTCGAGTACCTTTATCAGAAATATTACGATCACGGACAGCTGCCAAGATCGAGCGATCCCAGGGATTTGCTGGAGATCATTCAGTCGATCTGTCGATTCAGGAACCAGCGTCTTGTTTTGACTCAAGAGCTGGTGGACGAAGCGGCTCAGCGATTCTTCGCGAAAGTTTGATCCCTCCGGCGAATAGACAAGGCAGACGCGGTTCAAAAGCGTCAGCCAATCTGCCCCGGAATGGTTGATCAATTGGGGGGGCACTGCACAGGGAGGTGCGGGATGCCTGCGACACAACTCGTTCGCGCGGCGACGATTTTTTGCCTGCTGGCCAGCATCGGTTGCCAGTCGACCGGTTCACCGAACCGATCGTTCTGGCAGACATTCTCTAATGATCCAGCAGCCGATCTGAAGGATCCGGAACGGCTCCATCTTGCCTACGGGAAGCTCAGCGAGCAGACCGGCGATTACGCGACGGCTCGAGAAAGTTACGAAACCGCTCTGCGCCAGAATGGGCAAACGGAAGAAGCTATCCTGGGGCTGGCACGCCTGGATCTTCTCGCAGGACGGCATGCAGAAGCCGAACGACGTTTCAAGAAAGCTGTTGAAGTCGCCCCGACCAGCCCGTTGACGAACGAGGCGCTTGGCCAGTTCTATCTGACTCAGAATCGGTATGCCGAAGCCGCTGCTCAACTGCAACGCGGTTTGTCTGTTGCCCCGGAGAGTAAACGACTTCGGCACAAGCTGGGACTGGCGCTGGCTCGTGGCGGCAATATCGTTGCTGCTGAACCACACTTTGTGCAGGCCGTTGGCGACGCCGAAGCGGACTACAACATCGGTCTGATTCTTTATGAACAGGGACACGCTGCGGAAGCGGAACAACGTTTCCTCCAGGCAGTTCTCAAAAAGCCGACCCTCGCTCCGGCGCAACACTGGCTTGACACAATTCGTCAGGAAAATGATGCCAAAGGCTTACTGGCAGCGGCGCCGGCTCCGCAGAACTCAACTGCCATTCCTCGCTCAGGCTTGCAGGCTCCGGTGCCAACCAGAAATCAGCAGTCAGCTTTGAACGGTGCAACCGCGCAGGCTCCAGCTTCGGGAACCGTTCCGGCGTCCGGGCAGAACATCATTCCGACCGCGGCAACGACTTTGCCTCTTCGACCAACTGGCCAGGCTGTTGTTCCGTCGCCAGCGTCGGGTTTGAACCCCGCCACGATGAACGCGACTCAGCTTGAGCAGTACGAAAACTCGCTCACACCCGCCGAACGGGCGCAGCTTCGAGCACAACTTCAGTCCGGCACTTTCCGCGTGCAGTAGTTTTATCGCACCGCCTGGGCGACCGCCTCGCACGCTGACTTCCCGATGACGGACCAGTCGTAAGTTTCTTCCGCCAGCGCGCGGCCTCGTTCTGCGAATTCGGTCGCCAACTGCGGAGCTTCGATCGCGTCGAGCAGGCCCTGCGCAAAACGGTTTCGGTCGGCTATCCAGAGATGTTCTCCGTGTCGACACTCAATGCCTTCACAGCCGACCGGCGTGCTGACGACGGGAAGTCCAGCGGCGAACGCTTCCAGAATCTTCAGACGAGTGCCTCCGCCAGAGTCCAACGGTACCGCGAGGATCGATGCCTGTTCGAGATAGACGCCCACGTCGGGCACGTTGGCGTGGACTTCGACGTTCGGCAGTTCGGCCAGAGCGTTGACTTCGGAGCCTGGATTCCGACCAACAATCTGCAGGCGAACGTCGGGACGCACTTTCAGAATCTGTGGCATCACTTCGCGGGCCAGGAATTCAGCGGCTTTCGCGTTCGGCTGCCACGACAACGCTCCCAGATAAAGCAGTGTCGGTCGTTCGTGATTTCGTCCGATCGGGTATTTTCGAAACGCCGCACAGTCGACGCCGTTCGGAACCAGGCGAACGTTCCTGCCACCGAGTCTTTGAAAATAATCCTGTTCGGTGTCCGAAACCGTCATCAGAACGCTCGCCGCCGCCGCAACCTGCTTCTCCATGTAGCCAAGCAGCCGAGCTTCGTTGTGCAGGTACAGGTTGACCGGAAACTTCCGCTCGGTCGCCACGCGTTTGGCAAGTGTCGAGTAAACATTGTGAAGATCAGCGACGACGGGAACTCGCGGAAACAACCCTCGAAACGCCAGCGGGTCGAGATGATCGAGGTAAACAACGTCAGGCGTTTTGGCCGCCAGTTGTTTTCGAATTGTCTGCCGCATCGCCGGGCGGTCGTGCCGGTTGAACATGACGTAAGGCTCTTCGCAGAGCAACGACCGCGCGACTCGACCGGCCTCGGCGATGGGGTTTCTCTTTTTCTGAAACGCCGGCACAACGCGAATTCCGTTTCGGCCAAGTGTTCGCAGGCCGGGGTCGTCCGCCACTTCGACGCCAGCAATCACGCGAACGTTAAACTTTGCCGACAACGCCTTCAGGATGTGAAAGCTACGAATGTGCCCGCCCGTGTTGAGGGGCCAGGGCAGCTCGCTGGTGATGACCAGAACGTCCGGCTTGTCGCTGTGCGACGTCGCTTGCGAGGAAGAAACAGGATTCGGGATTTCGGAGATCGATGTCATTTCGGACCACGCTGAAACGAAGTGTAGATTCAATGTGACTTTACTGGTGAAGTCGCGATGTCGTGGTTAGCCGTCGGCTGTTGAGCGTCTTGTCGCCCAAGAAGCTGCTCGTAGACGTCGACGTATTGTCGATGCATGTATGCCAGTGAGAATTGTTCGGCAGCTCGTCGGCAACCGTTCGTTGCCAGTTCTGTTCTTTGTTTCGGATTCTGCCAGAGCGTTTGCAGGTGTGCGGCCAGTGTTTCATCGTCGCGAGCTGGTGCGAGTAACCCGGCAACGCCGTGTTCAATGATTTCCGGAATGCCTCCGACGTCGGTTGAGACAATCGGAATGCCGGCGCCCATCGCTTCGATCAGCGTGAGAGGAATTCCTTCGCTGATGCTGCTCAGCAGGAACGCGTCCGCAGCGGTCAACAGTCGCGGAATGTTGCTTCGTGCTCCGAGAAAAAGGACTGCATCGGCCAGTTTCTGCTCGGTCACAAACTGTTCCAGTTGCGAACGTTCTTCGCCGTCTCCAACGAGAATCAACTTCGCCGGGACGTCGTTATCGCGAAGTCGTTTGATTGTTCGGATGGATGTTGAGTGATCTTTCAACGCATTCAACCTCGCCACCTGGATGATCGCAAACTCGTTCGTGGTGATGCCCAGTTCGCAGCGCACGACAGATCGCAGATCATCGTCGCCGTTCACGGCGAGAAACTTCTCCAGCGGAACACCGTTGTAAATGGTTTCGGTTCGTGACTCAGGGAGTCCTTCGTTGTCGACAAGCGCCTGCCGAACAGACTCGCCGACACCGATTAACCGGTCGTCTGACCGCAGCAACGCTCGGTTCACAACGACTCGTTTCGAACTGCGTGAATCGGGAAAATGTCGACCATGCTCGGTGAACACGATTGGCGGTCGGCGATAAGTCAGTCTTGCCAGCAGCGACTGAAAGAACGGCGTGTACTGGTGAGCGTGCACGATCTGAACGCGGTGCTCACGGAAGAACGACGCGAGTCGAAGCGAGCATTTCCAGTCGATACCCGGCTGTCGATGGAAGACTTTCATGGGTACGCCGCGCGCGGCAAACTCTTCGCCGAGCACGCCGACCTGGTTATCCAGACAGGCGAAAATGAAGCGGTAGCGATCCGCCAATTCCCGTGCGAGACCTGCTGCCAGAATCTCCGCACCTCCGATATCCAGACTATGCAGCACCTGGCAAATGACGGGGCGGTCGTCGCGAGCTGGGGATACCGGTTGAATCACGATGCACCTCCAACTGGAACCGCTACCGTCTGCGGCGATGGCGTTTGCTCGGTTGGCTCTTTCAGGTATTGATCCGCCCATGACGCCAGCGTCAGCAGCGACCAGAGTGTGCTGCCGTGTCGACCAGTGCCTCGATAATGTCGCTCCAGCATTTGCTCAGCGGCTGACTGATTGACGATGCCGGCCAGCGTTGAGCCTGAAGTCAGAACAGTGTCGCGGAACATGTCGCCGAGCGGTCCGCGGAACCACTGATCGACCGGAATTTCAAAGCCCTGTTTCGGGCGATCAATAATCGAAGACGGGACAAGACGGCGAGCCGTCTGGCGCAGCAGCCACTTGGTTTCTCCGTGGTTGATCTTCAGCCGTGCAGGCACGCGGGCGCACAGTTCAAGGAACTCGTGATCCAGCATTGGCGGACGAACTTCCAGCCCGTTGGCCATGCTCGCTCGATCAACTTTGACGAGATAGTCGTCCGGCAACAGCGTCGCCATGTCAGCAGCAATCATGCCGTTCAGCGGATCGCCGCCGCCGTTGAAGAATCCCTTGACGGCAACTCGCGACGTGTTGTGATCCCTGACGGCTGCCCGCAGGTCGCCAGTCAACAACTGATGACGCAATGGAAGTCGGCACAGCGAGAGCGTATTCGCATAGGCCTGTCCGGCTGGTAACGACATGTTCGTCAGGAACGTTTTGAGTCGCAGCGGTCGAGGCAGCCAGTCAGCCTTCGGCCAGGCCGCGGCGAGTGTTGAAAGCAACGGGCGGCGCATCCAGTTCGGAATAATTCGCCGAATCGAGACTTCTTTCAAATCGTGGGCGTACCTTGAGTAACCACCCAGTGCCTCGTCGCCACCGTCGCCCGACAGCACAACTTTCACATGCTGGCTGGCGATCTGCGAAACCAGAAACGTCGGCACCGCAGACGAGTCTGCAAACGGTTCGTCATAAAACTTGGTCAGTTGTGGCAGCAGCGAAACCGCATCGGCCGAAACGGTTCGCTCGGTGTGTTCGGTGCCGAAGTGCTCGGCGATTTCCCGCGCGGCGGGCAGCTCGTTGAATTCCGACTCGCGAAAACCCATCGAAAAGGTCTGAATCGGCGTCGACAATGCTCGACTCGCCAGGCCGGTGACGAGGCTCGAATCGATGCCGCCGCTCAGAAACGAGCCCACCGACACATCGGCCAGCAGATGCAGCCGCACGGTCTCGTCCAGTTTGGCGAGGATCGCTTCCTGCCACTCATCAATGGACAGCGTCTCGTCGGCGGCAAAGTGCAGCTGCCAGTAACGTCGTCGTTCGATTCGCCACTGCGGGACGTCAATCGTCAGCACATGCCCCGGCAGCAGTTTTTCAACGCTTCGAAAAATGCAACGATCGCCGGGGATGACCCCGTAGTTCAGGTACTCGTCGATGGCCGCCGGATCGATCTCCCGGCGGATATCGCCATGAGCCAGCAACGGCTTCAGTTCAGAGCCGAAGACGATTCGCCTGTCGTTTACCGAAACGAACAGCGGTTTAATGCCAACCCGGTCCCGCGCCAGCAGCAGTCGTTGTTTGCGGGAGTCCCACAGCGCGATGGCAAACATGCCTCGCAGTCGCTCGACGCAGCGGTCTCCGAGTTCCTCGTAAAGATGCACGATGACTTCGGTGTCGGAGCACGTTTTGAATCGATGCCCTTTGGATTCCAGCTCGGATCGCAGCTCGCGAAAGTTGTAGATCTCGCCGTTGAAGACGACCTGCACCGAGCCGTCTTCGTTTCCAATGGGCTGGTCGCCGCCTTCAAGGTCGATGATCGATAACCGACGATGGGCGAGTCCAACGTTGCGGTCGATGTGAAATCCGTCCGCGTCTGGACCTCGGTGCGCGATCGAATCCGCCATGCGTTTCAGAACGCCTGGATCGACAAATCGTCCGGATGGGGAATAGACAACTCCCGTGATGCCGCACATGGTGAAGACCGTTGACTGAGTTCAAAACTGCTTCGGGCTGATCGACCAAAAGCGGATGTGCTGAGAAGCGAAACTCGCGAGAGAACGCTCTTCGGAAACATAGCTGGTGTTTGGCGGCTGACTCGCAGAAATGAGACGATCGCTGACAACGTCAGGACATCCTGCATCGTCGACTGACAACTGCTCCGAGGCGGCAGCAGGTTGGGAACGTTCCGGTTGTGCTCAGGATACCTCGGTCGCCGATTTGACCAGACGTTCGGCCTCGGCGAGCTGCCGTTCGATGGGCAGTTCGACGCTGCGAAACTTCACGACTTCAGCAGGCACTCCGAAGGCGATGGCGTAGTCCGGAATCGGTTTCGTGACGACGGCTCCCGCTCCGATGACGCAGTGTTTTCCGACATCGGCCGACACGATCGCGCCTTCGCCAATCCATGAACCTTCGCCGATGGTCACCGGAGTGAAGATGCCAGGCTGCTCGCGAATCGGAATATCGAGTCGGGCGGTGCCGTGCTGCTGAGTTCCGTTCATGATTGAAACTCGCGATGCAATCAGTACATCATCTTCCAGCGTGATGCCGCCCAGGACACAGTACGATCCAACATAAACGTTCGCGCCGACACTGGCCGTTGGATGAGAAAAGGTCGACCCGAACGAGAGGCAGGAATTCTCGCCGCAACGTTTCAGTGTCAACGAGTAAAACGCTCGCCGCAGGTACTGCCCGGTCAATCCCGGCAGCAGCGAGAAGGTTTCCGACCAGCCAGGAAACGCTTTGTCTGTTCCCGCGATTGCCACGCCAGTTCGGTACAGGCCGTAAGCCGGTAACACGACCAGGAAGGCTGTGAACTCGACAAGTTGTTTGATGAGAGTTTTCATCGGAATGGTTTCCATAGTTATTCGCAGGGTGGACACTGCCCGCCCTGCGACAACGGCTACGACTGAAACTGCTTCATGAGACTTCGGAACGTTGCCGGCCACTTCGTGACGTTCACGGCTGAAATCGCCGCTTTGATCAGACCCTTTGGCGACTTCAGCTGCTGCTTCACGCGATCTTTCTGCGGTACGAACTTTGACTTCGGTCCCCACGTTTGCTGTTCGGCGATCGGCTTGTTTTCAAACGATTGTTGACGCAGCCAGCAGTCGCGTGCGCCCTCGCTCATCGCGATGGCCAACGCGCGTGAGACGTGTCGGGATTCGAAACGTTCAAGATCGTCCCACGCTCGGTCGGCCAGTTCTTCGCCGCGTTTCAGGATCGCTGTTCGCTCGTTGACATCGCAGAACTTTGCCGCGAGCCGAAGGACGTTGGCTTTGCGAAGTTCCTGTGCCGCCCAGGTCTCAGTCGGAAATTCGAGCTGCTCCGGGTGATCGAAGTACGGTCGTTCGTTGTGCAGCATCCAGCGTCCGACGTGAGCCATACTGGCCGCTGCGTAGTGATAAGCGTCGTCGTGTTCGTCGGCTTCGTGCTTGATGTCGAGGTACCTGGCGAGTGCCGACAGGAAGACGGTGTACGACCAGCGGGATTCCGCATTCAGCAGGTCCAGTTCATCAATGTTTTCTTCCGGATGAATAACTCGTTGAATGAGCGTCTCGGCGTAGTCGAGGTATCGGCGTTCGCCAGTGAGCAGCCAGCCATCGATCAGTGCGTTGACTGAATTGCCGGCGCCTCGTCCAGGACCGTGGAAGTCTGCCGAAGCTGTTGCGCTGGCGAGTCCAGTCGGTCCGGCATCGAGCAATCCGAAGACGGTTTGCGAACCATCGTCGACGTTAATGACCCAGTCGGCCAGCGAGATGACCGCCGTTCGTGATTCCGGGTTGCCGGTCAGGTAGTAATGGTGCAGCAGGCCGGTCGTGTAGTTGTGTTCGTCGCTCGGTCCGCCGCCGTAGTCCCGACCGGGTTTCGCATTCTGCGTCGTGTAAGTCCGGTGTGTGCAGGTGCCAGCGTCTGAGTAGTGATCGGTATGCCAGAACAGACCGCCGTTGTAAGCCGCCCGGTCTTTCTGCGTGTGGTAAATGTCGATGTCAGAAACATGTCGAGCGAGCGGATCGAAAAGGTCAAACCACGTGGTATCGCCGGTCCGGGCCAGCTGCAGAATGCCGCCGTAGACCGAGTCGAACTGGTTGTTGTAGTGCGAGATTGTCGGCTGAGAACCTTCGGCAAACGCGGCTTCATGATCCGCCCACAGTTCGCCGAAGTGTCGCCAGCCGTATTCATCGATCGCGTCGCGTCTGGCCGTCAGCGAGTTCTCGCTGCGTGCGGATTCAGTCAGCAAATTCGAGAGCCGCGGATGAGGATCCCTGGTCGCCGGGCAGAAGTACGGCAGCGCCTTTGTTCGTAGATGCCACTCCGGCGACGCTGCGATTCGAATCGGCTCATGGACCCAGTCAGCGTTGTGCAGGTCGGCATCTGTCACGTCGAGCGAAAGCCAGATCGTCTGAGTTTTCTGCTCGCCGCCTTGCAGTTCGAATAGATCGTTCCATTGGGCAGGGAACAGGCCAATGTGAATGTGCGAGGCTTCTGCCGAAACGGAGCCCGGAAACTGCTGCCAGAATTCCGGAACAGCGACGGTCAGGTTTCCGTCGCCACCTTCGAGAGCGACCGTTGGCGAAGCGTGAAGTCCCGCTTCGGTGCGAGCCGAAGATCGTAGTTCGTAGCCGCGAAACCGGCACGGAACGCGACCGTCGAAATTGACGTGGTTCTTGCTTTGCCAGTTTTCACGACCGCTGGAGTCCTGATAAATCGAGAGCGATCCTCCGCCGCTGGAGCAGTCTGCGTGATCAAATTCGGCTTTCCAGTGAATCGCGCTGGCCGGCGTTGACCTTTGGCATTCGACGTTGAACGAGTCGAAGCTGATCGAACCGGCATCGCCAAGATCCCACAGTCCGCCTTTGTGATTTGCCCGGTTCGGGTTGTGCAGCCTGACGTCGCACCGGACGTGTCCCGTGTTTTCAAACGTGCTGATGCGGGCTGCGAAACGAAGACCTCGATACCTGGGAAACACGCCTTCAAACAAAACGGTCCAGCGAATCGGCCCTTCCGATTCCATTTTCTGATGAGTGATCTGCGGGCGAAGTTTCTGGCCGGACTGACTGGTCAGAACAAAGTCGAGCCGCACTTCCTGGTCACCTCGACGCAGAACGACGGCATTATTTTCGAGACGCAAACCAATCGTTTCTGCGGATAACGTCAACGACGCCTCATCCGTCGAAGTGTGCTCGACGGATCGTTCTACGGCCCAGTTCGTCGTCCCGGCAGCAACTTCCGGAGCGACAAAGTCCAGCAGTGTCCACTTCACACTGCCGTCGGGCCAGTGCGCCAACGGCGTCGACTGAACGGTCACCGATTTACCTTCCGGAGTGCGAAGCGCGAGCGACTGGTCGTCGAATAGAAACCCGCGAGGCAGATCGAGTCCTGTGCTCAGAGGAACGTTCTGCACCGAGTGCGAAAGCCGGCTGATGACAGAAAGAGCCGTCACGAATGATTTGCCATTCGCGTGCCGACTCTCTGAAACCAAAGGTGATTCGGTAGTTTCGTTCATAATTGCGTTCTTAGTAGTCTGTCGAATGCCGATAGGATTTCTGTGTGCCACTGGCTCTGCCAGTGCCTGATTTGGGTTGTGGGGTTGCTTGTGGCAGCACAGGCAGCGCCAGTGGCACACTTCGTTCAGCTTGTGACCAGGTTGGTACTCTGTTTCTTGTCCTGAGATTTGGCGGCGGTGTCGGCAGACGTTGGCATTTCGATGTTGAACTGTTCGGCGGCCTGTCGGGACAAGGCGTTCCAGTCAAGGTGCTCGACAACCCACGGACGAGCGGCTTTGCCCATTTCTTCGAGACCTTCCCGATCGAGCAACAGCCGCGTGACTTCCATGGCCAGACCATCTGCTTCTTCACACGGCGCGACGACACCGGTCCGACCGATGTCCATCGTTTCGCGAGTGCCGCCCGAAGCTCCGGCCAGCACCGGACGCCCACATGCCTGAGCTTCGACCAGGACCATGCCGAAGCCTTCGATGTCGCGTCCCACCTGGCGGTTCGGCAAGGCAAACAGATCGCACTGCTGGTAACAGCGAATCATGGTCTGGTCGTCGACTTCGCCGAGAAACTGAACCTGTTCCGTAACGCCGTGATCGGCGACAAGTTGCTTCAGTCGGCTGAGTTGCTCGCCACCGCCGACGATCGAGTACAGCACATCCGGAATCGCTTCGCGAATTGTCGGCAGAGCCTCGATCATCACATCGTGGCCTTTGCGTTCCTGCAAACGACCAACGGTCAGCACGACAGAACGATTCTTCCAGCCGAGTTCTTCGCGAACGAGCTCACATCGAGCTGCCGGCGCGAACCGCGACGCATCGCAGCCTGGATGTAAAACCCTGACGTGAGAACTTGCTAGTGACCAGTTTTCGGTCAGAAGCCTTGCGGTGTTCTGGCTGTTGGCGATGAGGTAATCGGCGTTCCTCAGTACGCGGCTGACCATCCAGGAAAGCTCGCGGCTGGTTGCGGCGGATTCAACATCTTCGCCGTGGACGTAGCAGACGTACGGAATCCGGCAGAACTTTTTCAGCAGAAACGCGAGCCAGCCTTCCGGCAGGCAACGTCCGCAATGAATCTGTGTGACCTTTTCGGAACGAACGATCCGTCGCACGGTTCGAAAAAGCCGCCAGTAGTCACGCAATGCCGAAACACTTCGCAAACCCCACTGAGGCATCGTCAGTGAAAGACGATGCAGATTCATGTTATGTGTCGAGTCGAATTCGTCCTGTGCGGGATGTTCGCCTGCCGCGACGACGACATTCTCGCGAGGCAGCCGGCTGTAGATCTCCTGAAACCAGCGTCCGCTGCCTCCGTTTTGAGGCGGGAAAATTTCGCTCAGCAAAAGCGCTTTCATGGTTGGTCTCTCAGCTTGAGCATCGACGAGTGGGTCAGTAGTTGAAGTTACGTGTCGAAAAGCGGTCGGGATTATTCGGAAACCGGTTCTGGTTTCGACCACCTGGAGCAATGGCATCGCGACACGACCAAACAGAATGGCCGTCCAGGATCCAGTGGCCACGGTGGCCACGGCGAGACGTCCCGCGACACCGGTGACCTCGGTAAAGACGAGATACCGGACTCCGACATAAGTTCCGCCGACGGCCAGAGCACAGATCAGGCACCGAGCGAACGGGTACGGATAGCGGTCGACTTTCCGGTAGAACCACAGGCCGGTGAACGAGAACGCGGCGTACGTCGCGACGCTCGCCCAGGCCGCACCGTGAGCCCCGAAGCGAGGAATCAGCAGCAGATTGAAGACAACGTTTGCCACGACGCCGGCAACGGAAGCGGGTATCAATGCTGCGGTCTTTCGAGCAAGCAACACCGGCACGCTGAACTGCGAGTGCATCGCGAAGAACACGAACGCCAGCACGATGACAGGAATCAGGTCGACGGACTGCCCGAAGTCACCCGGTGTCAGAAACGGCAGAACGGGGAAGGCAAACAAAGCGGCTGCCAGCATGACCACCAGCAGTCCATAGACGTAATACTTGAAGACGTTTGCGTAAGTCGTTTTCGGATCGGGCTGCTGAGCAATCTCGTAAAGAACGACGCCCCAGATGGCACCAAACGGGATCATGCACAGCGTATTGACCGCCTGCCCGATCTTATACGCCAGCGAGTACACCCCGACCTCGTCGAGACTAGCGTACGCTCTTAACAAATAGCGATCCGCCTCATGCATCATCAGCGACAGAAATGCCTGGATGATCAGCGGCGAGCCGAAGCACAAAAGTGTCCGCAGGATGGCTCTGTCGACACAGAAACTCGACTGGTGACGAGCGAAGATCAACAGCAGCGCGGTGGTGTTAACCGTGGCGGCGATTACGTTGCCGGTCAGCAGGCCGGTGACGCCCAGATTGAGCCCGACCAGGAACCACACATTCAGGCCCATGTTCAGCAGCAGGCGACTCATCGACAAAGCGACGAATGTGCCGGATCTTTTTTTAACTCGCAGCCAGGTTTCCAGCAGTTCGCTGACCGTGTTCATCCAGAGCGTGCCGGCGGCCAGCAGGTAGAACATGGCGCCGTTCGTAATTTCGGCACCGAGAGTCAGCTCCGCAATCACGTCTCTCGCGACAATCAATGGCACGACCAGAGCCGTTGCCGAAAAGGCGACCCACGCCAGACCGGTCCACCAGACTCGACTGCGATAGTTCTCGTCGTCGCTGTCGAAGTGCGACCGCATCACGGCCGAAGCCATCCCCGACCCGATCAGGATTGCCAGGATGCCAGCCGTCAAATCGAGAATCGCGACGCAACCATAGTCAGCGGGACTCAGACAACGGGTGTAGAGTGGCAGCAGCAGGATCGAGGCAAACCGACTGAGGATCTGCCCGACCGCATACACCGATGAGTGCTTCAGGATGTCCTTGACTGGTTTCATAAAATCCAAACCGGTTGCGGCATTCACGTAGGGTGAGCACTGCCCACCAATTAGTTTCTATGGTGGGCAATACCCACCTTGCTTATGCATTGGTGACTCTTAGGGAATTCCGCGAACGATTGACGGGCCAATGATTTTCGTGAGCCAGACCGGCAGCTTTTGCCAGGTTCGGATCATCAGGTCGTACTTCCCGCTGTTCGGTCGCATGTCGGTGGCGGCGCCTTCGCGAACGAAGTGCTGCCAGACGGCGGGGAACTCTTCCGCGCCCCACTGTGCCTTAAACTTGTGAGTGCCCGCGTCTTTCGAGCTTCGACCGAAGTCAAACAACGTCTGCCCGCGTTCGATCGATCGTGACAGCAGGTGCCAGTACATCAGCATGTTCGCGCTGGTCGTGTTGAACTTTCGCAGCGAACTGGCACTGGGAACCTGAGTGACACCGGGACCGTGGATCAGCAACCCCGAAGCCACCGGTTGGCCATCGAGCCGGACACAACAGAACTCAGCATCATCGGGGAACTCATTGAGCATCGATGCAAACAGTTGGCGACTGAACGGCGGCGTTCCGAGATCCCGCATGTTCTGTGTGAAGACCGAGTAGAACTCGTCGAGCAGGTCGTACGTTCCCCAGTGAACCGTCAGCGATTCGTTGTTGAGCGGTTTGCGAACCTGGCTGCGAAGTTTCGATTTCAGCGAATCCCAGAGTTCGTCGACTGTCTCCGGCAGGGCCAGCCGCATGTGAACTTTGTCGGTGACGGCTTGCGTCAGCTTTGAGTGTTTGATGGCGGTTTCATGGCGAAGTTCCAGATAGCGCACGTCGAGTTGCTCGGCGAAATCGACGGCTCGGTCAATCAGCGCGGTTGCGACGTCGTGAGTTTCAGCGACGATTCCGGACGAGTTGAGGTACGGCAGGCTGACGAGAAATCGACCGAACAGCGGAGTCTGCACAAACGCCAGCGGCAACACACCGACAAGCCGACCGCCGGACGTCGCTTGCAGACAGGCGGGCTGATGACCGAGCCCGTTCTGGAGAACTCGTAACCAGGCCGCCTGCTGGTAGAACCCAGCGTCACCTTTTTCGGCGAGATATTCCTGCCAGGTTTCCGGAGTGCTCGTAAGTTCGATTTGGATTTCGCGGTCGATGGCGACGGTCGGTTTCGATCGCGAGACGGTGGCTTGAGCAGGGAGTGCCAACGTGTCTGTCGCGGCACGCTGGCTGCTGTCCGCCACGACTGAATTCGAAACGACTGAATTCGAAACGACTGAATTCGAAACGTTGTGAATACTGCGCCGGGCGACTGTCGCCGCTCCACGGATTTCAGTTCCGGGTGGAACATTGATTTCCGGGTTGATGTCCGAGGTCGCCAACGGTCGCCGCTCTGTGACTGACGATTCAATCGGTTGTGTGTTGCTCTTTCGGTTTTGGTTAGACAGAACGCTGTCGTAGACGGCCGCGACTTTCTGCATCCGTCGTTTGAACGAGTAGCGTGATTCGATGGTGTTTCGACCGGCTGCCGCAAACTGTCCACGCAGTTCGCTGTTGGACAGAAGGCGGTTCATGGCAAGCGTCAGAACCTGCGAGTCCCCTGGCGAGACGAGCAGCCCATTGATTTCGTCACGAATCACCGTGGGAATGGCGCCGACGGTGGTGGCAACAACTGGAACTCCGCACGCCATTGCCTCCAGCAGGCAGTTCGGCAAACCTTCGGAAGTGCTGCTCAGAGCGAACACGTCGGCAGCTCCGTAGACGGCTTGCGGGTCGGAAACATGGCCGAGCAGTCGGACTGAGTGTTCAATCTGAAGCCCGGCAATCTGCTGTTTTAGAAACTCGCGTTCCGGGCCATCGCCTGCGATCAGCAGCGTGGCATCGAAGCCTGTGGCGAGCAGATCGGCGAATGCTTGAATCAGAATGTCGAACGCCTTTTCTTTGGACAGGCGTCCGACCGCGACGACGACGGGCTTTTCCGGCTCGACGTTGAAACTGACTCTGGCGGCGCGTTTCTCAGTCAGTGAGTCGCAGCTCGACAGGTCGATGGCATTATCAATTTCGCAAAGGTTTCCGATCGGAACTCCGGCTGCAAGACATTCCGCAAGCAGCTTGTCAGAAACGCAGATGACTCGATCGTAAGACTTCAGGCTGAATCGGTCGATGGCGTGGTAAAGCGGAGTTTTCTTCGATTTCACGCCCCAGCCATGAACCGTCGACACAAGCTTCATCGGATGGAATTGCCGAAGCAGCAGGCCCAGAGCGTCGGACTTGTAGTCGTGCCCGTGCCAGATGGACACGTTGCGTTCGCGGCAGATTTTCAGCATTCGCGTAACGACGGAAATGTCTTTGATGCCTCGATCAGGAACGGAAATCAATTCGGCATTCAACGACTCGGCGCGTCGTTTGATCTCTTCAAAACCTGGATCGTCCGGCGGATGCAGATAGGCGCAGACGGACTCGTAGCCGAAATCGTCCAGAAACCGGGGCGAATTCAGAATCGTTTTATCGGGGCCGCCGCCAGTTCCGGTCACCACTCGGGCGTGCAGAACGACGGGACGGTTCGATGGCTTTGCTGCGGACAATCTGGAGTTCCGGTAACCGGGTTCGCGCGGAATGAAACGGCCGTGCGGGCGGTTCGGGTTTGACAGGTACATGTCCGTCAGTAACGTCCGCTCGGCTCAACCATCTTTGGTTTAGGTCACGCGGCGAGGTCAGCAAGCGGGATTCCGCAGTGGTGGTCGGCGCGGAGCATCGGGCCGAGCATTGGTGCAACCTGTTCCGGCTTGTCACGTCAGGCGGTGAACCAGCCAGGACGCTGTCGTTCATTTGTTGCGAAACGGCATCGGACTGAGTTCAGGCAGCAATTACTCAGACTCAGGCGGACGGGATTTCGGTTTCGAACGGCGAGCGGACTTTTTCTTGTGGCGAACTTTGGGAGCAGCGTCGACCTTCTTTTTCTGGCGACCTGTCCGGGACTTTGCACGCGGTCTTTTTGGCGATTCGGGCTTGCGAGGTTTCCGACCACCAGCCTTCTTTCCTGGACTTCGGTCTGGTTTTCCATCTCCGACCAGTTGCCAGTGAAGCGTTCGTTCGTCGGGATCGATAAGAGCGATGCGGACTTTGACACGGTCACCCATGCGGAAAGTTCGTCCGCTCTGCCGAGCCGTCATTGTGTACGTTGCCCGGTCAAAGTCGAGTCGTTCGCCGTTAGCCAGATTGCTGACATGCACGAAGCCGTCGACCGGGTACTTCTCGCAGCGGCAGAAGATGCCGAACTTCTCGACACCGGTGATTACCGCCTGAAATGTTTCTTCCGTTTTGGTTGCGAGCAGCATCAACAGTTTGACTCGCGTGAGTTCACGTTCTGCCTGAGCGGCTCGACGTTCCATCCCCGAGCAGTGTGCTCCGAGTTTGATCGTTTCGAGCTGGCTGAGACCAATCTTCTTTGTTTTTCCTTCGATGACTTTTTCGAAGAGTCGATGAACCGTCAGGTCGGGGTATCGGCGAATCGGGCTGGTGAAGTGGCAGTAGTTTTCGATGGCCAGGGCGTAGTGGCCGTTGACCAGACCGGTGTACTCGGCCGATTTCATGCTTCGCAGCAGTGCGAAGCTGACCGCCTGTTCGAAAGGTTTGCCGCGGACTTCTGACAGAACTTTCTGAAGGTCGAAGCGACTTGGGTTGGGACTCACTTTCAGACCGAGGCTGCAAGCGAATTCGCTGAATGCTTTCAGCTTGATCGGATCCGGGCTGCCGTGGACTCGGCGGATGAATGTGATGTCTGCTTCCATCAGTTTCGTGGCGACGGCCGTGTTGGCAGCCAGCATGAACTCTTCGATGATCTGGTGACTTTCGTCGTGGTCGGTTTCGTGAGCGCCGCAGACGACTCCGTCTTTGTCGAGTTCGATCTTTACTTCGGGGAGGTGGAGTTCGAGTGAGCCGTCTTTGAATCGTCGGCCTCGCAGCAGCATCGCCAGTTCGTGCATGTCTGCCAGCAGCTTGAGAACGGCTGGTGAGACGTCGTCTGCAAATTTTCCGGGAGCTGCCAGGATCGGCATGACTTCTTCATAGCAGAAGCGTTTCGTGACTTTGATCGCTGAGTTGTGAAACTCAGTGTGCAGCGGCGTGCCTTCGGCTGAGAATTCAATCTTCACCGTCTTGGTAAAGCGAATCTGATCCTGTTGCAGACTGGCAAGGCTGTTGGAAATTGTTTCCGGCAGCATCGGGATGACGCGGCCCGGCAGGTAAACGCTGGTGCCTCGCTGCCTGGCTTCCTGATCGAGCGTCCCGCCTTCGGGGACAAAGTGAGCCACGTCTGCAATGTGAACAGCCAGGTGCCAGTTTCCGTCGTCTGATTTCGACAGGGAGATCGCATCGTCGAAGTCGCGAGCGTCGACCGGGTCGATGGTGACGATTGTTTCCCCGGTCAGGTCGAGGCGGTCTTCGAGGTTTTCGGGATCAAACGCGTCGGCCTGTGCGCGAGCGGCGGCGAGCACCTCTTCGGGAAATTCGTCCGGCAATCCGTATTCGTGGACAATGGCTTGAAGGTCGACACCGGGTTCGCCTCGCGCTCCCAGAATTTTCGTGAGCACTGCTTCGCCGGGATGCGTGTGCGTCGGGAAGCGGACGATCTCGATGACAACTTTGTCGCCGGGCTGGACGCCCTTGGCTCCAGGATCGCCGACCGAAACCGGGTCAGAGAACACTCCGCCGTCGATACGGACCTTGCCGACATTCCACTCTTCAAAGTACGAACCGACAAATGTGTGGGTCGCCCGTTCGACAACCTGTTCGACCTGTCCGCAGCGCTTGCCGCCGGAACGACGTCGGCTGATCAGTCGCACAAGAACTTCGTCGCCGTTCTGAGCGTCGCCCAGATGTTCCGGGTAAATGTGGACGTCCGGAATCTTCGGAGCGGGATCGGTCGTCTCTCCGGCGAGGGTGTTGGGTGAATCGGTTTCGTGAACGATTTCGCGATGCGGGATCAGCCACGCGCTTCCGCTGGCGGTTTTCTTCAGCACGCCTGCGATCAGGCCGTCCGACGCGCTGGCGGTTTCGGGTAGAAACACTCGCCCTTCGCGGTTTTGCTGAAGCTTGCCTCGTTTCACGAGGCTGGCGATTGCTTCCTCGAAACGGTCTCGCTCACCTTTGGGAAGGTCGAGCCGTCGGGCAATCTTGCGGGGCTTAACCGGCCGGCTGCCGGTCTTCTTCAGAATTTCGATAATCTGCTGTTTTAGTGATGCCATGCGGCCACTGTACGTCACGCTGCTCCTCTTCGAAATGGTTGCGTAATGAATCTCCTGTTGCAGCGCCGGTTGTTAAGGATGCCGGCTGGAAAACTGACAGTTGTGGAGTGAGACCCGAAACTCAGCGGCAGGTTCACTTCGGCGACGCATCTTCGTTGGCGTAAACGGCGTCGTAGGATTTCAGGGCAATGCCACCGAGCTGTTCGGCGAGCTTGCGATAGACCGCGCGACGGTAGTTCCAGTCTTTCGAGCGACCTACCTGTTCGAGCCAGTCGCAGAGATGGACAGTGTTCAGGTCGGCTTCGTCCTGAGGCGACAGTTTGATGACTTCGCCGGTGTAGCGGTCGAGGAATCCTTCCGGGCCGGATTCTCTCAACGCTTCGTTGTCGAAGTGTTCCCGGTCCATTGCGCAATTCAAATAGGACAGCCATTCGGCACGCTCGCCGATAAGAGCTTTTACTTCGTCTCGACGTTCGAGCGGCAGCGTAAATCGCTGAAACCGCTCGGTTCCGTAGATCGAGTGGAATAATCCGACATTCTGAATGTCCTCATCGCAGCCCCACTTTTTCAGGTCGCCGTGAACTGCGATTGCGTGGGCCAGATACGATTTCGTCGTGTGGCTGACGTCGGCCGCTCCGACCTGCTGGAAGAAGGCAGTCAGTTCTTTGAATGTTGCCATAAGAGTTACTGTTCGCTCGGGATGGGCAGAAAAAGTACGAAGGCTGCGAGGTCAGTTTTGATCCTGCGCTCTTTTACGTCGTATTGCGATCGTTAACAGAGTGGATTTGAGACGGCGCGCCGTCCTTCGGGATCGCTTTTATTCATGGTAGGGAATCAGGTGGCTCGCTACGAAACCGATCGACGAGTTTAGCAGTCCGGGTGTTGATCCGGCAGGATTGCCGATGATCCAGACCCTTTCCTGAACGGCACAATCGGCAGGCGCGGCAGGATGTCATGTTGTGCGGAAAGTGCAGCAGAATCAGCCGTTCTATGCGCTTGAAACGACATTCTACCGTGGGTAGAGTGGCCCGCTTTCCATCCCACCGCGAAGTCGCTGCGCGGCAAGGCATAGCTGGGTCATGCCTTTTCGTGCTCCTTTCAGGCAAAGCGAGTCACATTCATCGCTGTTTTCTGCTCACTCTGGTCGATCGAGCTGGGTACGCAAGTTGACTGGGTTCGTCGTAGTGAATACTCGAATGTGAACTTTCCCCGACAAATGAAGTAGCCAGACTGTCTGCTGATTCATCGCCAACTGGTAATGATGGGGGTAGGGTCCAGATTCTTCAGGGTTTCCTCGCTGATTGCGTGTCAGGCGGCTTCGCGAAGATACCGTTCCTTTTTCAGGGCGTCCCGGATGCGTTTTTCACTGGTTGACAGAATCGTTGAACTCGAAAAAGGTCAGTCGATCACGACGGTCAAAAATCTTTCGCTGGCGGAAGAGTACCTGCAGGACCACTTTCCAGGCTTCGCCGTGATGCCAGGAGTGCTGATGATTGAGGCCTGTGTTCAGTCAGCCGCGTGGCTGATGAGGGCGACGGAAGATTTCAAGTATTCAACAGTGTTGCTCAAGCAGGCAAAAGCGGTCAAATTCAACAGTTTTGTGACGCCGGGCAAGCAGCTTGTGGTCAGTATCAAGACTCACAAGTGGGGCGATGACGAGTGTACTTTCAAGGCTTCGAGTACGGTTGATGGTGAGTCGGCGGTTTCTGCTCGGATCACACTTTCGCAGCTCAACCTGCGAGACAGGAACGAGTCGCAGGCAAAGATTGACGAGTACCTCACTGGTAAGATGAAAGAACTGTATGCTCAGGTCTGGCAGCCGCCGACCGAGTAGCCACTGGCAGAGTTTTGAAAATTTGAAATCGAGAAGATTCCTCCGTTCGAAATCACACATCGAACTTTCAGAAATATGGATATGCTCGGCTGATCGCGATGCGGCGGCCTCGAGGAGACAACTATGAAACTGGCAGGCAGAATTGCACTCGTGACCGGTGGCAGCCGAGGAATCGGTCGCGCCATCGTTCACGCGCTGGCCAAAGAGGGAGCCAAAGTCGCCTTCACGTATAACTCAAATGAGGAAGCTGCGAACGGTCTCGTCAAAGAGCTGGAGCTTGATCAGCGGGAGGCGATCGCATTCAAGGCGGATGCCGCCAATGGCGAACGAGCGGTTGAAGTTGTCAACGCTGTTGTCGAGAAGTGGGGAAAGATCGACATCCTCGTCAATAACGCCGGTATCATCCGTGACAACCTGCTGGTTCGTATGGGCGAAGACGAGTGGATGGATGTCATCAATACAAACCTCAACAGCATCTTCCACTACTGCAAAGCAGCGGTGACACACATGATGTCCGCTCGGTATGGCCGAGTCGTCAACATCTCCAGCGTTGCCGGTCGGTATGGAAATCCCGGTCAGACGAACTATGCCGCCACGAAGGGCGGAATTGACGGCTTCAGCCGATGTCTCGCCTACGAAATGGGTAAACGAAACATCACGGTCAATTCGATCGCTCCGGGTTTCATCGCTACGGACATGACCGAAGCCATACGAAACGCGGCTGGTAAAGAAATTAAAAAACAGATCGCTGTCCGACGTCTCGGAGAGCCGGAAGATATTGCAAATGCCACGTTGTTCCTGGCGAGCGACGACGCGTCGTACATCACTGGCCAGATTCTGACGGTCGATGGCGGACTGACGCTCGGCAGCGGAATGTAAGTTATCAAGATGTAGTTTTATGGGTTCCCTGCACTTGTTGCAGGTTTTCAGAGAGTCCGGTCAGACTCTCTGAAACTGATATTTTGGGTTTGAGTCAGCAGTCGTTTCGCCGGACTGATGACAAACAAGCTGGGTCTGCGGCGAAACAAACGGGGTCAAACAGCCCCAACTGAGGAGACAGCCTGATGGCATCACGCGACGAAATCTTTGAGAAAGTTCAGGAAACACTGGTCGACGCGCTGGGAGTTGACGACGACGAAGTAACGGAAGAAGCGACGCTGGTCGACGACCTCGGTGCTGAGTCCATCGATTTTCTGGACATCGTTTTCCGTCTCGAAAAGAACTTTGGAATCAAGATTCCACGAGGCGAACTCTTCCCGGAAAACCTCGCCGCCGATGCTTCGTTCGTCGAAGATGGCAAGGTCACCGAAGAGGGGATCGCCACTCTGAAAGAGAAGATGCCGCACGCTGACATCGACTCTTTTGCCGATGATCCAAAAGTTGAAAATATCCAGAGCCTTTTCACGGTCAACATGATTGTGAATTTCGTCGAGAACAAGCTGAACGCCGGCTAGTTCTTCTGACGCAAAGTCGCGAAGACGCTGAGTATCGCAAAGATGATTTTTGTCAGTGAACAATTCACGGGGCGTTTCTTTGCGACTCGGCGTCCTGCGTCCGCTGGTTATCAATCTTCTGACGAACCAACTGGTCAGGGTTCAAGGTAAGGCACATGCGCTGGTTCTGGATTGATCGATTCGTCGAATTCGAAAGCGGCAAGTACGCGAAAGCTGTCAAGAACGTCAGTCTGGCGGAAGAGCATCTGCACGATCACTTCCCCGGATTTGCGATTATGCCGGGTTCGCTGATGATCGAAGGTATGGCTCAAACGGGCGGCATTCTGCTCGGCGAGGTCAACGATTTCGAACACATCGTCATTCTTGCCAAAGTTCCAAAGGTCACGTTTCATTCGTGGGCTGTGCCGGGTGATTCGCTGATCTACACAGCAACGCTGACGGATGCTCGTGACGAAGGCGGCGGCGTTGATGTCACGGCACATGTGGGGGACCGACTGGTCGCTGAAGCGGAGATCATGTTCGTGCATCTCGACCAGAAGGATTCTCAGTTTGGATCGATTGATCAGAAGAATTTTGTCTTTTCGATGAATCTGCTCGGCATCCTGGACGTCGGGCAGGCAGGCGACGGTACTTAGTTTTGTAAGGTGGGCACTGCCTGCCAGTTTTAGAAGAATGCATATCGCGGTGGGCGGTGCCCACCCTGCAATTTCCTCGTACAGGTTTACGATTCTCGAGGACCGAGCCATGAGACGCCGAGTCGTTGTTACAGGCATGGGCTGCATCACGCCCGTCGGGAAGACGCTCGATTCGATGTGGAATTCCATGATGGAGTGCCGCAGCGGAATCGACTGGATCTCCTATTTCGATGCGTCAAAGTTTCCGACGAAGTTTGCCTCGCAGGTCAAGGATTTTGACCTGTCGAACTACATTGGCAACGCGGATCGATTTAAATATGCCGGCCGAAATATTCACTTCGCGATTGGTGCCGCCACCGAAGCGATGAATGATTCAGGTCTTCTGGATAAGAAAGATCTTGATCCGTCGACATTCGGCGTCTATCTGGGAGCAGGTGAGGGCGCTCAGGACTTCAATCTGTTCATGGGGCTGATTGCTCAGGCTCGTGTGGACGACGAAGTTGATCTGGAAGCTTTCGCCCGCCTGGGTATGGAGCAGCTTCACGCAGAGTCTGAACTTGAGCAGGAACCGAACATGACTGCCGGGCATCTGGCGAGCCTGTTTAATGCTCAGGGGCCGAATATGAACTGTCTGACTGCCTGTGCGGCGTCGAGTCAGGCGATCGGCGAAGCCACCGAGATGATTCGTCGCGGCGATGCGAATGTCATGATCTCTGGTGGTGCTCACAGCATGATTCACCCGTTCGGTCTGACTGGATTCAATCTGCTGACCGCTCTGTCGACGCACAACGAGAACCCGCAGGAAGCGTCGCGACCGTTCGACAAGAACCGTGATGGTTTCGTTCTTGGTGAGGGTGCGGGGATTCTGATTCTGGAAGAACTCGAACACGCCAAAGCTCGCGGCGCCAAAATCTACGGTGAACTGGCAGGGTATGGCTCAACAGCCGACGCTTACCGCGTGACCGACATTCATCCGGAAGGCCGCGGAGCGACGGCCTGCATTCGTATGGCGCTGAACGATGCTGGCGTCAATACCGACGGCATCGACTACATTAACGCTCATGGAACCAGTACCAAGGTTAACGACCAGGTCGAGACTCTGGCCTGTAAACAGGCACTGGGTCAGTATGCTCAGGGGACTCCGGTTTCCAGCATTAAGAGCATGATGGGGCACCTGATTGCTGCTGCCGGCAGTGTCGAAGCCATCACGTGTCTGCTGGCTATTAATCGGAATGTGTTGCCGCCGACAATCAACTACGAGACGCCGGATCCCGTTTGCGATCTGGACTACATCCCGAATGAACCTCGCGAAACGAAAGTCACAACCTGCCTTTCAAACAGCTTCGGTTTTGGGGGACAGAATGTTTCACTAATCTTCCGTGAGTTCGCTGCCTGATTCTTTGGTCGTTTTCGACGACATTCTTTTAGCGGAATTGCACCCTCGGAGTGGATCGTGGCCTGGATAATCGCCACTTGCGTCGTCGCGATAACGATCATGATGATCGTTGTTCAGCTCGCGATCAGCCGAGCAGTCATGCGCATGCTGGAGAACGCTCCGCCTTTAAACGCGGGTGACTTCGGTGCTGATTCGCGAGCGAACGAACTCAGCTTCGAAACGGAAGACGGCCTTACGCTTCAGGCTTGCCACTTCCCACAGCTCGATCGTTCATCACGGGGGCTGATCCTTTTCTGCCACGAGCTGGGAGGCAGCCGCTGGTCGGCAATGTCGTATTGCGAAGCATTGTTTGCAGCGGGTTTCGAAGTTCTTTCATTCGATTTCCGAAACCACGGCTCAAGCGAAAAGCAGACGGGCTACGAACCGCTGCACTGGTTGACTGAGTTTGAACTGGCTGACGTCCGCGGAGCATTGCAGCTCATCGAGTCCCGCAATGAACTCAAGAGTCAGCCCCTGGGTATTTTCGGAGTCAGTCGTGGTGGCGGGGCGGCACTCGCGGCAGCGTCAATTACTGGCGCCGTTGAATGCGTCGCCTGTGAGAGTGCCTATTCGACTCGTTCGATGATGAGTCTGTTCTCACAACGTTGGGTTTCGCTGCTGGTTCCTCAGTGGATGGCTGGTTGGATTCCGGCGTGGCATGTCGAACTCAGCCTGACGGGCGGACGACTCTACAGCCAGTTCAAGCGAAAGTGCCGCTACGTTCATCTGGAGCGAACTCTGGCATCACTCAAAAATCGTCCGGTTCTGCTGATCTCCGGCGAGCGGGATAACTACGTTCGCCCTGAGATTGCGAATGCTCTCCACGAATGCCTCGGCGAGGAGACGGCTGAATTGTGGATGGTCCCGAAGGCACGCCACAACGGCGCACGACAGGCCGATAAAGAAGGCTACGACCAGCGTTTGATCGAATTCTTCAGCGCTCTTTCCTCTGAAAGTAGAGAAGAACCGGCGACGGATTCGGTCGAGGTTTCGGAAAGCCTTCGTTGAAGACTGGCCCGTTAGCCAATTCTGGCAACGATTTCCCGCACACGGGATGGGTCAACTGGATTGTGAACATGGCCGTCGCGCTTGACGGATGTGCCGACAATAAATCCAGCCGCCTGGCTGCGAAATTCGCGAATTGATTCGGCGGTCGCTCCGCTCCCGATGAGCACGGGCGTTGATCCGGCAGCCGCAACTGCTTTTGCGAGCTGTCCGGCATCGACGGCAGCGCCGGTCGCGTTGCCGGATACGATTATTGCGTCGGCGTGGCCGCGTTTGATGGCGTCTTCAATCTCATCTGCGAGCGGTCGCTCGGCGAGTGATGCCGAATGTTTAACATCGACGTCTGCAAGTATCGCGACGTCTTCGGCCGCCAGTTGTTTTCTCAGCCGCAGCAGGTCGTGAGCGATGCCCTGAATAATACCCTGGTCAGTCAGACGCGCTCCGCAAAGAATGTTGACCCGGATAAATGAGGCACCGGTTGCGGCTGCGATTGCGAGAGCGCTGCAACCATCGTTTCGCAAGACATTCAGACCGAGTTCGGCATCGGGAAATCGAGAAGACACTTCGCGGGCGATTGCCGTCAGCTGAGCAACGGTGTGAGCGGGGACGGTTCCAGGAAAGAAAGGCGTGTCGCCGAAGTTCTCGATCATCAGATTCGTCATGCCGCCTTCGACCAGCGCCGCGGCGTCGCGCAGGACATAGTCCAGCACGGTCGCGAACGAGTCCTTCGCCTGTGGGCTGCCCGGCAGCGGAGGGACGTGCAACATCCCGATTAGAATCGGGCGAGACGAATCGAGGACTGGGTGAGGCATCTGACTTCCTGGTAACGTCGACAAAGTGTTCGATTCGACGGTGGACGATCCGACCGAAGATTGTCAGAACTGTCGAACGAACATCATCGTTGAGTTGTTGGCGTCGTGCACGTCATGCTGGAAAGTCATAGTTGCGTTACTTGCAGAAGAGCACTCAGCCGAGGAACCGAGCAGACTATGTCCGAAGAGATCTTTGATGTTGTTGACAATGCTGACCGAGTTATCCGGCAGGCTCCTCGTTCAGTTGTTCATGCACAGAACCTGCTGCATCGAGCAGTCAGTATCTTTGTGATGAAGCCGGACGGTCGTCTGTTGCTTCAGCTTCGGTCGGACTCGAAGGATCAGTATCCAGGTTGCTACACATCTTCAGCCAGCGGACACGTTGACTCGGGCGAGGACTACGACACTGCCGCAGCCCGAGAACTGCGAGAGGAACTGTCTCTCGAATTGCCCATCAAGTACCTCGCGAAGTTTCCTGCCAGTTCCGAAACGGCGTACGAGTTTTCTGCGCTTTACCAACTGGTTACTGACGAAGAGCCAGTGCTCGATCCAGACGAAATTGCGGGCGCTGAGTTTCTTCCGCCGGAGCAGATTGCGTTGATGATTGAAGCATCTCCCGAAAAGTTCACGCCGCCATTTCGAATCATGTTCCGCTGGTTTTTCGAAAATCGACCGGCAATCTGATCGACGGTCAGAGCTTCGCTACGGAACGCGCAGCGCGAAGGGCAGGCTGGCGAGGTCGAGTGAAATATTGGCAGGCTGCGTCAATGACTCGCCGTTTTCAGCGGCCTTGATCTGCTTCGCAAGCTGCCACAGCCCGGCATGTTTTGGCCACTCAAGCTGAGCCTGAATAACAACTTCCGCGGCGGCTGCGATATCGCCTCGCCTTAACAGGCATGTTCCTCGCAGAACTTCGATATCGGCAGTTCGAAGCTCGCCTTCCTTAACGATGAGTTCGAGAACGCGAGCTGCCTCTTCGTGGTCTTCAGTCTTCAACGCCGCTTCGGCCCACGCAAGATGTTCCGAAAGTTGAGGCTTCACTGGTGAGCCGGACAACGATCGTGAGAAGTCGGTCTGAGCTTGCTCAAACGAACCCTGCCGGAAATGACAGACGGCTCGTTGCCTTCGCCAGACGGGGTTGGACGGATCGTTTCGCAACGCGAGATCGTAATAGAAAACTGCTGAGGACCAGTCCGCCCGTGACTCGAACAATCTTGCTGCCGCCATCGGCAGAACTTTGTCCTGAGGATTTCTCTGCAAAGCATCATGCAGCACCTGTTCGGCCTGCCTGGTCAAACCTTGATCTACCAGGGCGGCGAACAAGTCCTGAGCAAACAATGTATTTCGGGGCTCCAGTTTGACGGCTTTTGTGAGTGCCGCAATTGCCAGCGTTGTGGTTTGCCTGACCGAGGGAACATCAGAGGTTCCGTGTTCTCCGAGTGCGTTTGAGGTGGCGCCAGTTGTCGATGAATCGCCGACTGCCAAAGGGCCGCCTTTTGAGGTTTCCATGCGGACGGAGTCAAGCAACTGCTTCCCGCATCGGTTGGCGATGGTTGCCGAGCCTGGCTGAAGAGCGATCAGTCGTTTGAGAGCCGCTTGCTGTAATCGGATATCGCCGCGTTTTCGACCGACTTCGATCAGCAACTCGACGGCGGAACTGTCCGTTGGGTTGATTGCCAGGATTTCGATCAGCTGTTCCTGTGCTGCTGGAAGATTTCCTGCGTGCATCAGACTGGCTGCTGTCGCGACCAGGCGCTGTTCTTTCAGCGAGTTCGTTCGTGGTGAGGTCTCTGCCAGTTCAAATCCCGCTGAGTGCGACGTCGAAATGACGTCGGTTTCCGTTCGGGGTGACAGAACACAACCACAAAGCAGCTGGCAGGTCGCTATCGTGACCGCAATTCGGTACGCCGGAATTGATCTGTCTTTGGTGGTCCGATGCCGAAATCGGAATGGCATTTTTTCAGTTCCGAATCAGGGGCCACAACTCATCAAAAATCTATCCAGGAAGGCTGAACCTGCAGGTCAACCAGAACTAATAAACGGCTCGTCTGTTTCCTGGCTTGATGACGTACCGCCGCTGAGGCTTCTGGTTTTCCGATGACAGGTTGCGTCGATCGAGTTTCTGGTTACTGACTTCGAAGTCTGCGTTCTGAACCCTGGAATCAGAGTCCGGTGAATTCGAGCGGACTCGGCGGAACCAGTCGAGAAGCGACTTGTCCTGTTTCTTTTCATCCGGTTCTTCGGCGGGAGCTACTGACGCATGATCCGCTCCATGCTTCTTTTCGCAGACTTCGCAGTAGTCATCGTCCTGCTGATGACTGGCTCGTTGAATTCCGGGCGAAGAGTGATCAAGAGTGGTCGCGACGAATTCGACGTTTGAATCAATCTGTGGTGTTCCGATTGGTGTCGGTGGGGCGGGAGGCGGCAGGAAAATCGGATGATGTTTTACGGGTGTCAGCTTCCTGGCGACGGTCGGCTCGGCTGGCTTTGACGCTGGCAGCGGCGGCAGGATCCTTCTGGTGGATTTCGTTACAGTGACTGTTGGCGCGGCGTTGACATCCCGAAAGGTCATCACCACGACTCGCTGCATGAGCTGCGTGGAGACTTTCGTTCTCGTTGGACCAGATACTGGCGTTAGAACGCCGTGAATTGGGACGAGTTTGTCGTCGGAGGTAGCGACAGCTTCTTCAACGGTTCCTTCGACAGCTTCTTCGGCGATCACATAGGTTTGGCTGGCCACCGGAGTCAGGTCAAACGGTGGCAGAGAGTCCAGTTCGTTACTGCCTCCAACGACCTGGCTGACAACATGGAATCGTTGAACGTCGTCGCAGGCTGAGCCAGCCTTCAGAATCAAACGGTCTCCCGCTTCAAAACCGTGAACCTCGTTGCAGTGTGGACACGATGAGCCGATGCTGAATTCTTCAGTGCTGTCTGAGGAAATCGTTACCTGCTGTCGGCCAGCGACTGTCGCGCCGGTGCGAAGCGATATTTTACGAAGCAGTTCGTGGGTGACGGCGTCGTGCGACCAGGAATGACCGTACGCCGTTGTCGACAGTTCGGGATTCAGCATGCGAACGCCGGCAGGTTCGGCATCAACGGGTCGGTCGGCTGTGATGTGAATGACCGTCGTTTGAACTTCATACTTGCGAGTCGAGCATGCCGCGATGGTGGAAGAGCTGGCCGAAATTTGTGTGATGACGGGTTCGTCTGGAGATGGCAGATCGATGATATCCGGAACGCGATCTGGCCTGGCGGAAACGGATGGGGCGAGGGTTGACTTCAACGGAGCCTGAATCATGCTGGAACGAATCCGGCGTGAAGATTCTGGCATCGGTGGCAGGATGCTCGGAACTTTTTCCGCTGGTGGAGCAGGCGGTAATGAAGGTTTCGGGATTGTGACCCGTGGAGGCCGCTTATCCTGCGGTGCTGAATGCGACATCGGGCTGACTTTCCAGCCGGTTGATGTTGCGGTCTGTGTGGCTCGTCGAGTTGCAGGCCTGGGTGTCTTCACGCTGGCTGAAGAATCAAGAATCAGCGGTTCCTGCCAGATTGCGTCATGCTCAGCAGAGTCTTCGTGATCTAAGGGGGGGCTGGTGGGAACAGGAGCCAGCGCGTTTAATGGACCGGCAGGTTGCAGCCTCGCGGTTTGAGCGAGAGCCAGTGCAGTTTGCGATTTTGTGCGCAGTTCAGAAAGCTCAGTGTGGACATTGTTCAGACTGTCTTCCAGACGTGTGACCTGCGAGGCGATTGTGCTTCGCTGATTCTCAAGAGCTGACAGAATTCCGGCTCGCTGCTCGACGACTTCCCGCTCAAGCCGGTGGCTTTTCTCGGCAACTGTGTCGATCTGACGGTTCAGATCTCGAAGTTCGACTTCGCTGGTGACTCGAAGGTTGCCCAGCTCTTGCTGAATTTTCGTGCTGGACAAATCTGCCTGCTGCCGGGCTGCCTGCATCGAGTCGGCCAATCGGGCTATTTCTGATTGAGTGGCGCGTTCTCTTGAGACGGTGCTGGCAAGTTCTTCCAGTCGTTTTCCGAGACGGTCAAGATGTTCGGCCAGTGGATCGGGTCCGGTCGGGCGACTGAGCGACGCTCCAGGAGCAATCGAATCACGTCTGTCGGGGAGCTCGGATGTCCCACCAGGATGTTCGAGGGTACCGTTGGATTCGGCGAGTGACTGTGCCGGCAATCGGAGCTTCGAAAGTCCGAATGAGGCCATGCAGAGGGTCAGAATGATCATTGTCGCAATCGCCGTGACGCGAAGTGCTGTGTCTATGAATCCTTTTTGCACTTGATGCCGCTCCATCTGATGACGTTTTGTCCTGAGACGTGTGGATTCTTGACTTCCACAATTTCGTTTCCAGTGCACACGAAGCGAGCGCATCGCCCCCCGCGCCGGAGTGAACTCATGGAATCATCGACGCACGACAGTCATTAAAATCACCAGAATTGGAATAATCGATACAATTTGGTGCATCGCGGCGGCTCGAACAGTCGAGAATCAAGCACGCTCGACCGTCGCGACAAGTCGATTTCGTACGGTTTCGAGCATTCGACCAGCTTCGGCTCGCTGGCGTCCGGGAATCAGGCGGCGTTCGCTGATTCACAACCGGAATTTGTTCTGCCGTGATCAGGTCAGTGAAAAGAGGCGTGACAAGGTCCCCTCAAGCTCCCAGCTCTCCTTGTCACGCCGCAAAGCTGACTGATTTCAGGCAGTCTCTCGTCGCTGACTCAGCATCAGGTCGAAGCGACCTGAGCCATTGTCAGCAGGAGATGCGAAAACATAGGTCGCGTTTGGCTGGAGTCAAACTCCACTACTCAGAGATCCTTTTTCTCATGTCCCCGCTATACTCCTGCGTTGGCCAGAGCGAGCGAATTGTCACATTTGTTGAATTTTGCCGGCCCTGACTCAGGCATCGGGAGGGGTAGTCCCTTCGACGCCTCGTTGGACCTGGCCGAACATTGTCCCCAGACCACGACGAAGGATCGGTGCACGTTGCACGGGTCATTCCGCGAAAAACTCTTTCCCAGGAAATAAGCACCATGATCTCTTTACGCAGTTCAAAATCATTTCTCAGGCGAAGTGGAGTTGTCGCCGTGGCACTTGGGCTTGCCTTGTCGGTGCAGCTCTCGGCACAGGCTGCAGGTCCGCTTGATCTGATCCCCGCCGACGCGACCGCCGTGATTCGACTGAAGTCTCCGGAAGCAACAATTGGCAAGGTTGGCAACTTCGCCAACGCCGTACAGCCGGGGCTTGGTTTTATGGTCCAGGGACAGGCTCCTGGCCTTGGAGTTGTAATTTCGAACCCCACGCTGGGCGGTGTCGATCTGAAGCAGGACTGGTACGTCGCGGTCTTTGCTGTCAAAGGTGCTGAGCCTTCCGTTGTGTTTATTATCCCGGCTACCGATGTAAAAGCGCTGCAGGGTGGCGTCGGTGATACCTTCACATTTGCTTCGAAGGATTCCTGGGTCGCTTATTCTAAGGACGAAGCTGTCATGGAGCTCGTCGAAGAGTGCATCAGCGCCGGCGGGGACGCAGTCAATGGAGCAATTGACGATCGTTCGTCTGCCTTGTTTGGCGACTCGGACCTGGCCGCCTGGGTCAACGTTGTGGGAATCACCGAGACCTATCAATCCGAACTGGAAGGCGCCGACGATCAACTTGATGGCCTGCTGGAAGGACTCACTGCCCAGATCCCTCAGACGCCGGGCATCAACATGAGTGCCGTTCTGAAGATGTACGGCGAGATGGGACACGGCGCGATTCAGGCTTTGCGTGACTCACAGGCTTTCTCGATCGGAGTTTCTGTCAGCAACACCGCGATCACGATTGACGAATTGCTGGTTGTGAAAGCGCGGACGAAGACTGACGGGTACCTCGCCTCGCAAAAGACCAGCAAGCTGGATGTGCTGGCCAGGTTGCCGCAGAACGAGCATGGTTATGTTGCATTGCACGGCGATTTCAGCGGCCTCGTGGAATGGGGCATGTCGTTTATGACAGAGATGCTGGAAACCGATGACGAAACGACGAAGAAATTCGATGCACTTGTCGCCGGTATGAAAGAAATTGAGATGCGGGAAGTCGGCTGGGGATTCAGCTTGAAAGATAGTAAGGATGATGCCGGCCTGCTGCGGGGCTACTCGATCAGCAACGCCAAACCCGCTTCCAAATTACGGGATCTGAGTCGTGAGATGGGGGCCGCCTATAAAATGGAATTCCCCGGCGTCAAGCAGGAAGTCACTCTCAGGAAGGATGCTGAATCGTACGGCGATCTGAGTGCTGACGTCATTACGATCAAACAGACCTTTGATGAAGACGCAAATCCTGGAGCAGTGTTCCAGAACATGTTTCAGGAGATGCTGCACGGTAAGGATGGAATGGTTCAGCGATTGGTCGTCAAGAGCGACGACGTCATGATCCAGACCATCGGCGGGTCGCAGGACACGATGAAGGAAGCACTGGCCGCTTACGATGCAACGCCAGGCACAAAGCCATCCGACAATCTGAAGAGTCGCGAAGGGCTGCTTCAAGACGCCAACATTGTCGGACAGGTTGACCTGCCGAATGTCCTGATTGTTCTTGCACGAGCGGTGCTGGCCACTGAAGCGCTGCCGATTCCGGTTCCGATTAAGGCTGAGCAACTTGAAGGATTGTCCGTCCCACGAAGCTATATTGGATTCTCAGCGGGAACGGTTCCTCAGGGCGTCCAGCTTCGAACAAAGATTGAAGCGAAGACTCTGCAGGGGTTCTTCCAGATCGTCACCTACTTTCAGCAGCAGATGCAACGGCCTCCTCGTTAAGGCTGGTTTAGAGCACTTTCAGAGCTGGTCTTCAGGCTGAGTTGGGTTGTTGGTTTTTCTTCTGAGATCATCATCTTCAAGAGAGATCAATTCAGGAAGGCGACAACAGGAACCAGTCGCTATTTCAGACCATTCTCAAAAGTGACCAGGACTATTCATGCAGAAAACCGTTCAACCGTCGGGTGTGCTGGACGTCCCACCCGGCAGTTGGCGGTTGCCTGACGCCGTGCCGACTCTGCGTCGTGAGGCAAGCGAGCTGGGAGTTATCTACCAGCGGGAGTGTGTGCGATTCTATTGAGGCTGCTGTCGGTGCCTGTCACTCTTTGACGGATCGATCGGTTTGATCGGAGAAAACGCGAAGCAGCCGCAGCACCAGTTGTCGCTGATGTGGCAGGTCGGAATCTGCTTGTGGAGTTCGGCGGCGGCTTCAAGGGTCACCGTCGATCCTTCAAAACTGAGTTGTTTCAGGTTCAACAGTCCACGTAAGTGGACCAGGCCGGCGTCGGTGACGGCGACCTCGTTAAGCAACAGAACTCGCAAATCAGGAAGATGTTTCAGGTGACGCAGGCCGGCGTTCGTAAACGTCACGTCCGCAGCCGTCCGTCCGTCGGACTCCGGATACAACCACGAAAAGCCTTCGCCTCGAAACGGCGTCGAGTCCAGATGCAGCACCTGTAACCGCGGCAGGTGACGCAATTGTGCGAGGCCTTCGTCCGTGAGAGTAAACCGATCCAGCGCGAGTTCTCTGAGATTCGGAAACCTCGCCAGTTCGGCGAGCCCGCTGCCAGTGATCGTCGAACACGTCAGATCGAGACGGCGAAGCGATTCCATGTGCGGCAGCGCGGCCAGGGCGTCGTCGCGGACACCGCTCAGCCGTAATCCATCAAGCTGCCGAAGTTCGCTGAGTCCTGCCAGGCCGGACCAGTCGGCCGGTTGGTTTCCAATCTTCGCCGACGAGAGATCCAGCGTCCGCAGGTTCGAAAGTCTCTTCAACAGGTGCAGTCGTGACGAGTCTTTCCAGCCATCCCTGAGATTGACCTGCAACGCTTTCATCCGTTTCCACTGTTGCAGATGAATCAGGTCTCGGTCGGTGGGTGAATCCCAGGTGCCCTGGTAGAGACGAAGGTTCGGGATGGCTCCGAGTCGCTCCCACAATTTGTCACCACCGAATGAGCCCTCAAGGTACTCGATCGAGCTGCCGGCCAGATGGACCAGTCCATTCATGTTGACTCCGCCCGGGACCCAGATTTTCTCACCCTCGTTGCCACGCCGCCAGGTTTGAGACGGCAGGCGCAGCCGCTTCAAGCGAGACAGACCACGGAGGTGAATGAGCCCTTCATTGCCGACTCTGGTCCCGGTGAGATCAAGCCATTCCAGCTGTTTCAGGTTGCGGATGTAAAACAGCGATGGACTGTTCAGCCGATGATTGGCACTCAGGTTCAACAATCGCAGTTGAGTCAGCTCGCTGATGTGGCGCAGGCCGTCGTTCGTCATCGTCCCCTTGAACGTGTTGATGCCGCGCAGATTGAGCCACTGCAGGTGCGGCAGTTTCGACAGGATCGCCAGGTCATCGTCCCCAATCGGAAGGCGAGCGAGTTCCACGCGGATGACTCGCCCGCCTTTATCAGCCCAGACGCGCCCGCCCAGTCGATGCAGTTCGGCAATGACCTCTTTGCTGGTTGGTTCTGGCGGCAGTTTTCGATCGCCATCAAATCCCCACAACATTGCTGTGACCATCAACAGCGAGGTAACACAGGCAGCCAGCGACAGCAGATTCCGAACTGTTCCCGAACCTGCAAGCCCGTCATCGCTCAACCGTTCTTCCGGCGAGTTCGACGTTTGCATGATCCAACTTTCCATCAACGGGCAGTCCTGTTGCAATTCCGGCACAGAGCCAACCGCAGGTCAGTCACTATTCGCGCTCGTCAACGAAAGGCACGATCCGTTCCTGTGTTCTGTCAGGCTGGCCGGGAAGCGAGGTCGGTTCTGTATGAAGGCGACGCATTGCTGAGCGGACCATTTCTTTTGTCCCAATGATGACGAACGTGCGAAAAGAATAGTCACCCGCAGGCACGCCCTCGCTGACTCGGTAACGGAAGACGCAGTTCCACTTCACAACTTTCTGCGGAGGGAAGCGGAAGCGTCCGTAGCCGGGGCCAGTCCAGTTTTCTCCCGGTCGATTCGGCGTGTAAATGCCCATCGCGAATTGACCGTCGGCTGTTGAAAGGGTGACCGGCCAGGGCTGCTCGCCCGGCCCGTCCGTGAGAGGTTCGAAGTCGCCGGACTCCGGATTGAACTTCAGGAACGTTTCAAACTCCGGCGGCATGTAGCCAGTCACGACTTCGAACTGTGCGTAGCGATGATGCTCGTTGATCGGCAGCCCGAACGTCACGTCGTACGTGATGACGTTTGGCAGATCCTTCCATCCAATCTGCACGCGTTTGGTCAGCAGATGATTCGAAAGCGTCGTTGTGTTTTTTGCGAGGTGGATGCCGCCAGACTTCTGACCTGGAGCCAGCCAGAACGCCATCTGGTTCGTCGTTTGAAGTCGGTTTCCGTCCGCAATGAGATGCAGGAGTCGGCTCGTGGAAGTCTTCCCGGCTCCGTCGAGGCGCGAACCAGCTTCGGTAGGATTAAAAGACTCGGGAGTCATCTTCGAACCGAAATCGAGATTCGATGCTGACTGCAACTGCCGACCGTGGTCGGCGCTGTTGATAAATTCCTGCCCGTTCCAGGTCAAAGAATCAATCGCTCCCGCCAATCGTGAAGTCGTCCTGATGACGATTTCTGAATTCCTCAACGACCCACGCACCACCGAGTTGCCGTGAACCGACGGCGTTGCAGGATCGTCGGCGAAACTGCTTCCTGCGAAGAAATAAACAAGTACAAAACCGATAGGACGCAACACGTTGACCGACCTTTCGAAACGACTGTTGATGATCCTTGCAGAGTGTGCAACGCCTCGCATGTCGGTGCAATTGCAGACTGAAACAGGCTCGGCGCCGCTCCGGCAAGTTGTCCTGGCAAGAACTACCGAAGCGACGTACTGCTCATGCCAGACTGCTTGCTGTTGCCGTCCTGCCGTTCCTGGCATTTCGAATCGGAGTGCGACTGCTTGCTTTTTCGCTTCGCGGTGAGTTCTCTCAATAGATCCCCTGCTTGCTGCGGCAACCAGTCATTCTGGTGGGGCCACCCGGAGATCCTGCCAGAACGCAAAAAGCTCGCCCGCACAAAATTGCACGGGCGAGCTTCTGTCAGTAATGGTCTGGAACCGGATCAGTCTTCGGTTGGTGGCAGCGGGATTTCAGAGACATTCTCGGAACCAGGTCCACCGTCGGAGACTTTGTAGGCATTGTCTTCCGGCTGCCGGTAAGCAACGTCCGGGGTTGCCACAGAGTCGCCAGTTTTGGATTCGCCGTCTTCGGACGCTGCCGGTTCATCTGACGGCTTCGTGACCGATTCAGATTTCGTGGCGACTTCTTCCTTCTCTTTCACAGGAGCGATCGGCCTGGCGACTCCGTTATCGAATTTCGAAGGAGCGTCGGAAGCCGGTCCGCTGGTTGCTGAGTCGCTGGCGGTCGGCTCGTTCTCTGGAGAATCGACTTCGACGTTGCTGAGCGGCTGCAAAGTGCCGGGCGATTCCCGTTTCGCGAGTGGTGGGACTTCCTTGAGAAACGGCACATCGTCGATTGGTTTGGCATCGCCAGCGGCGATCCTTGAAGGTTTCGGCGGAGCAGTTTTAATTTCAGGCTTGGCATCCGACGGCGTCGTTGCCGAGTCAGTCGAATTTTCTGCGGCGGTTTTCTTTGGAGTTGCGACGGCGATGTCTGACGTCGTTTCCTGAATGCCGGCTCGCTGACGGTAGAGCACCAGGGCATGCAGAGCATGGTAAAGAGGTCCGCAGTCGGCCGCTTCTTTACGGTTTTCAACAAGGTCGTTGGCGACGGCGAAAATTGCTTTCTGCATCCACTCCTGTTGAAGCTGATCGTCCTGAGCGGCAACCATCAGAAACTCAAGGATGTGTCCGGAAGTCGCGATGCGTTTGCCGAAGTCCGTGCTTTCGCCAGGGCCTTTGAAGTATTCGGTTGAGAACGTGCCGTCCGGATTCTGCAACGACTTTGCTTTGGCGATGAAGCGTTTGATCTTCTGATCAGCTTCCAGCCAGATGCCTCGCAGCGGTTGGCCTGTTGACAGGTACGAGTTTCGAGCCAGCGACAGCGCGAATAATCCGTGAGTCCCGCCGCAAGCGGCCTCGTCGGGATTGGCGTAGGTTTGAATCTGGACGAGCCGTTCAATGCTCCACGGCTCCCCGGCGGCGCTGAACCATTCGCTATCGGTTGGCAGGTATCGGGAAAGAGCCCACAGCGTCCAGGTGATTTCTTCGCGATCGTTCACGTCGGCCTTCGCGTGGTTGATCATGTCCTGAATCGTGACCTGACCGCCGACCGTCGTGTTAAATGCAAAGTCGACCGGCAATTCCGACATCGTCGCGATGGCCAGAAACTGATTTGGATGACCTTCGAAAGCGTACGGCTCGGTGAATGTGTGGAAGCGTCCGCCGTGAGGCGTGTGTTCGACAATCGGCTCACCTTTGTAGTAACGCCGCTGAGTCAGCCAGTTGAGGGCCGAAACTTTTTCGTTGCCAACTTTGATCTGATACTGATCGCGCAGAGCCAGCAGGCCGTGCATGATCTGCCAGGGTGTGTGAACGTCGGCCGTGAGGTAACGTCGAGATGTGATCGACACGGCGTCGTTGATCAGCTGCGGAAGATCTTTGCGATGAATCTCCTGCAGCGTCGCGGCAGTCTGCCTGATGACTTCCGGCCGCGAACTCGGAAACAGCGATGCGGGTGTGCTGGCAGGCTTGGCTGCGTCGACAGAAGTTGCTCCGAAAGAAGCAACAACCGCGCCCAGGCAAAGGGAGGCAATCCGTGGCCGGCGAATCCTCGAAAACATAATGGCCAGTCTCCTGTTGGCAGTCTCGGTGGGTGATTCCGCAACGGAATCGCGGCCAGAGGATGAATCGTCCTGATCAGGCTGACCGCTGTGGAAGAATTCGAGCGACTCCGCGACACGACCGGGACACTGCATCCTACGTATGTCGCATGCTTTATCTATTCGGAAGAGTCAGCCGGCGTGCTCCACGTCAATCTGCAAGTAGGTCTGTGCGTTGAAGCCCGTCTTCATCGACGACCGAACAATCGCGGCACTCCGAATAACCGGTACGAACTGTTGACACTGGGCGACGAATCCGAAGCTTTGTTGTAGTGGTGGTTCGACCAGAATTTGTCTCCGAGTCTGACTCGGACGTTCATCGGATGCTCTCTTCGCGTCAAGACAATTTTCGTCACAGGGAGTACCGAGGACACAGAGTTTGTGCCTGCCGCTTTCTCTGAGAACTCGGTACTCCCTGTGTCTCAATTGTTTTCAGGAGTTTCCGAAGAATACATCCACACCTCCGCTCCAGGCATGCTCTTAAGGGACTGCATTCGAGCAGTTTGCGACTCTGGCATGGGTTTCGAGCCGCCGCTATCATCGCCTCGCTTTCGCTCGGTCGGTGCTCGACCGGCGTTTTACCTCTGAACTGACGTCGTTACCTGCGGACATCACTTTGACGTCCGGCACGAGCACGTTCGGCTCACGAGAAACCTGTGGCAGCAACTTTATTCGAGCGGACAGATCGCGATGAAAATTCACGAATATCAGGCCAAACAACTGCTCAAGGCCGCTGGCGTCACCGTCCCGGACGGCATTGTCGCCAAAACTGCCGACGAAGCAGCGGCAGCGTTTGAGAAGTTGGGCGGAACGCTGGCCGTCGTCAAAGCACAGATTCACGCCGGTGGACGCGGCAAGGGCCGGTTCAAGGAACAACCCGATCAGCCGGGCGTCGTGCTGGTTCGGTCCGCCGACGAAGCTCGCAAAAATGCCGAGCTGATGCTGGGCAACACGCTGGTCACGATTCAGACCGGTGAAGAAGGCAAGCAGGTCAACACGCTTTTGGTCGAAGCCGGCCTGGACATCGCTCAGGAATTGTACGCGGGTGTGGTCGTTGACCGAGCCGCTGGCGGACCTGTGTTGATCATGTCGTCCGAGGGTGGGACCGAGATCGAAGAGGTCGCTCACAACTCCCCGGAGAAAATCCTGAACTGCAGCATCGATGGCGGCTATGGTCTGCAAGCCGCGCAGGTTCGCAAAGTCGCTCACGGGTTGGGACTGGATGCCGTCGCGATGGGCAGTGCTCAGAAATTCCTGCCGAAGCTGGCGAAGTTCTTCACCGACAACGACTGCACGCAGGTCGAAATCAACCCGCTGGTCGTTACGGCCTCGGGCGAGTTCGTCGCACTCGATGCAAAAGTCGGCTTTGACGACAACGCTCTGTTCCGGCACAAAGAACTGCTCGAACTGCGGGATCTCAGCGAAGAAGACGAATCAGAAGTCAAAGCGGGCGATGCCGGTCTGAGTTACGTCAAACTTGAAGGCACCATCGGCTGCCTGGTCAACGGAGCCGGGCTGGCCATGAGCACCATGGACCTGATCAAGCACCACGGCGGCGAACCGGCCAACTTCCTGGACGTCGGCGGCGGAGCGAACGTCGAGCAGGTGACCGAAGCCTTCCGCATCATCCTCGCCGATGACAACGTGAAGGCCGTGCTGGTCAACATCTTCGGTGGCATCATGAAATGCGACGTCATCGTCGAGGCACTGCTGCTGGCATACGACCAGGTTGGCTTCACCGTACCGCTGGTTGTCCGCCTCGAAGGAACCAACGTCGAGAAAGCTCGCACGATGCTCGCCGAAAGCGGCAAAGACATCATCGCCGCGACCGACCTGACCGACGCCGCTCAGAAAGTCGTCGCGTCCATCAGCGCTTGAGTCTAATTCTGGGATAATGCAATGAGAATCAATTTTTCAACACCCGTTGCCGCACAATTTTTCACTGTATGTGTTGTGGGGTTTGCTGTCGCATTAGCAACACGTGTCGTTGCTCAAGAACCCGATGCACCGACCAGTCTCAAGTTTCATTTTGCAACTGTGGCTAAGCCGGTTGATCCTGATCCAACCAAACAAGATGAAGCAGCTCGTGTTAAGTCTCTTCGAAAAGCGATCTCCGGCGCAAACGCTTTGCTGGAAAACGATCAAATTGATCGTTTCTTCGAAGAATATATCAATCCATTCTGGTTTGCCCCGGTCGTCGGTACACCGGGAACGGACACGGTTGACTCCTTCTTTAGCAAGGCGGTACGCGATAATCCTGCTCGGCGAAAAGACTTCGTTGAACGATTCGGCCGGACGCTGAAGGCCAGTCTTCAGGCCGAGCCGAAATGGCTCCTGAATGGCCGCGCGGCAAGTTTCATGACACGACCGAATAGTCACCACACAGCAGAATTCTGGGTCTACTTTGACGGCAAATGGCGAATTTCGCCTGAGACATAAACATCACATTACTCAACTTATAACGTTTGACGATTACCATGAGCATTCTTGTCAATAAAGACACGCGAGTTATCTGTCAGGGCATCACCGGTAAAGCGGGGCTGTTTCACTCTCAGAAGTGTCGCGAGTACGCTCGCGAAGTCCGCACGGACAGCGACGTCTTCGTCGGTGGAGTCACGCCGGGCAAAGGCGGCCAGACGGTCGACGAATTCCCCGTGTTCAACTCGGTCGCCGAAGCCGTCGAGAAAACCGGCGCCAACGCGACGATGATCTTTGTCCCGCCGCCGTTCTGCGGAGACGCCATCATCGAAGCCGCCGACTCGGGCATCGAGCTGATCGTGGCGATCACCGAAGGCATCCCGACGCTCGACATGGTCAAAGTGTCGAACTTCCTGGCCAAGACCAACGCACGACTGATCGGACCAAACTGCCCTGGAGTCATCACGCCAGGCGTTGCCAAGATCGGCATCATGCCGGGATACATTCACTCATCCGGCCCCGTCGGCCTGATCAGTAAGAGCGGTACGCTGACTTACGAAGCCGCCTGGCAGCTCGGCAACCTGGGGCTCGGCCAGTCAACCGCCATCGGCATCGGCGGAGACCCGATCATCGGAACCGACTTCATCGACCTGCTGGAGATGTTCGAAAACGACCCTGGCACGGAAGCCATCATGATGATCGGCGAAATCGGCGGCGACGCTGAAATTCAGGCCGCCAACTACATCAAGGATCACGTCACGAAGCCGGTCGCCGGATTCATCGCTGGCCAGACAGCCCCTCCAGGCAAACGCATGGGCCACGCCGGAGCCATCATCTCAGGCGGAGCCGGAACAGCCGCCGAAAAAATGGAAGCTCTGGAAGCCGTCGGAGTCGTCGTCGCCCAAAGCCCCGCCGACATGGGCAAAGCCATGCAGGAAGCCATCGCTCGCAAGGGTAGCTGATCTTTCATCGAGACAAGCTGAGAATTTAGAACCACGAAAGAAACGAAATACACGAAACAGGTTTTGCCTTTCGTGTCATTTCGTCTTTTCGTGGTTTCTTCTTAAATATCGGCAGGTCGCGTATCGATAGGATGCTTCGTCTTCGATTTAGACATCCATTTGATTGTTACTGCAAGCTGAGGGCGTGGCATCCTGACCTTCGGACACACAGCCATTGTGGCTGTGCCACCCTCAAATGAAGGGTTTACCGATGAAAATCTGTAGACAATGCCATCAGGCCAGTATAGCGTAATCCGCAAGCATGGAATTCATCGCAGACGGACGTTTCGGAGGAATACAGGATGGCGAAGACATATTACATATGGGACGACGATGCTGTCATAGCGGAAACGGACGATCAGGGTACTGTCACGGCAAGCTACAACCGACAACCGGATCAGTTCGGCAGCCTGAACAGTGAAACTCGAGCCGGCGAGACTTACCATCACCATTACGATGGCCTCGGCTCGACGACTGAGCTGACAGATTCCTCCGAGGAAGTCACGGACACATTCAGGTATTCAGCGTTTGGTGAAGAAGTTAGTCGAATTGGAACAACAGAAACGCCGTATACATGGGTCGGAAAGACTGGGTACCAGAGTTCGCCAAGCTCTCACTTCTATATTCGCAGGCGACATTATTCAGCACCCTCTGGTAAATGGATCTCAGAAGATCCTTATTACTCTCACTGGCCTCAGAATTTTTATGGCTATGCAAATAACAACCCGCTTAGCCTGATTGACCCAAGCGGGCTTTTTTGCGTTCCCCTTTGCGAAAGCGCAGTTCTGAATGTAGCAACGGAACGCACTTGTAATCTCCAGTGGGTTAACACTGGCCGTACGCCGGGCTTGGAGCTGGGAATGGTTCAGGCCACAAAGATCGATGCAAGATTTGGCCCTGACTGTACGTGTTGTGAGTACCGCCAGTTCCTTCAAGGATATATTCGGCACAGAGTAACAGCAGCAAATGGAACGATTGGGAACTGGCAATATGATCTAAACGAGCCAGTCTGGTCTGAGGACATTTCACCGACGAGCGGTCGTGGCTACGGACACAGAGCACCAGGCACTGACCTTTTGGAAGCCTACCATGATAATGGATGCAAGTACTACGCCGAGGACTATCCTGGCTTTTGGGTTGTCCCATTAAATGGGCGCTTACGACCATTAGAGTCGATGGTTGTCGAAATGCGGCTCGAATTCTGGAGTGGAGTCGTGGATGTCTGCAATGCGCTGCCGTTATGGCCCGGATTTCTCCCAGCACCAACTTTGGCATCCAAATCCTGGTCAGTCAATTGTTCGGCACGGTTTCCGATGAGCACCATAATCGTTCCATTGCCGCTTCCGCCTCCTCCTGTCACTGAGCCTGTAATCTTGCCTCCATCGCCTCCGTGAAACCGCTGAGTTATATCGTTTCGACATACTGACATAGCACAGATCAAAATGCTTTCGTTGAGGCTGTCAGATGCCATACCAGAGCAAACTACTAACACAGCAGGTCACTGTATTGATTGTTGCGTTCACGCTCGTATCGACCGCATATGTGGTCGCCAGAGTGAGTCAGCAATCTAATCTGACAGCTCTGAAGAAAACTCATTACTCAACAACGTCTCAGCAGGACATTGACGATTTTGTTCAGCATGTTCTCACCGCAGAAGCCGCATTGCATCGTGCAGAAGTACTCGTATCTGAGAGAAGATATGAAGAAGCGCTCGATCAAATCGACCGCCAAGTGAGGGGAGTTTTACTTGATGATCAGGCTCAGAGCGATATGCGATATCTGGAAATGCGGATCAAGGATGGGTTGAAAGTTCAGACAGAGCAATACAGGCAATCGATGCAACGACGACGAAACGAATGGATGTCAACAAAAGGAATCGACTAGTTGGACGCAACACATAATGGGCGGTGGGTACCGGCCCTACGGCTTTCACCTGTGGCATTGGTTGAAATTGAGGGAAGTTCGAGCAGAGTTAGCAATGGCCCAGGACTCAAAAATTGGCTGGACGGACCACACTCAGAACTTCTGGTGGGGGTGTCACAAGGTCAGTGAAGAATGCCACTTCTGTTACATCTCGGGGATCATGCGGCGCGGGGGCTATGAACCGTTTCGCGGGCCGATGAGGACGAAGAACTGGAGCAATCCTCGGCGCTGGAATCGAGCAGCCAGGCAATCAGGGAAACGGCTGCGAGTGTTTACGTGCTCGATGTCCGACTTCTTTCATCCCGGAGCCGATGCCTGGCGGGACGAAGCCTGGGAAGTCATCCGGGAATGCGAATCGCTCGACTGGCTGATTCTCACCAAGAGACCGGAACTGATCGAAGACCGATTGCCGAGCGACTGGGGCGACGGATATCCCAACGTCTGGCTGGGCACGACGGCTGGCTGCAACAAGTCGCTGGCTCGGGTCGAACTGCTGACTCAGCTTCCGGCGGCCATCCGCTTCGTTTCGGCCGAGCCACTCCTCGAAGCCATCGACCTGCGTCCGTATCTGGATTCACTCGACTGGGTTATCACCGGCTGCGAGCGAGCGAAGAAAGGCGAACGGCGACTGATGGACCTGGACTGGGTCCGCCAGATCGACGACCACTGCACCGCCTTCGACGTCCCGCACTTCTTCAAGCAATACTACAAAAACGACCAGGGCCTCCCGCGAGAAGACGGCATTCTCGACGGCCAAGTCCGCCAGGCCTGGCCACAATCGCCGCGCCTCCTAGGAGAACTCACCGGGTAGCCAGGTGTGGTCGGTTCCTACCGACCGATTAAGCTGTCTCGGTCGGTGGGAACCGGTCGTACGGCTCAGCGAATTTCAGTGAGGTAGGCTGGGACGTGTCTCAGCAACAGGCGTCAAGCCGGGTCGAGACTCAGCCTGCGCCACAGATCTTTGATCGAGACAGGCTGACGGCGATCAGAAATGAACCACGGAAGTCACGAAAACCGGTTTCGTCTTTCGTGTCAGTTCGTTTCTTTCGTGGTTGTCTCTCGTCGGCATTGACGCACCGCGAGTTCGGTCGGAACAAGCAGCGACGCGACCAATAAAATGCCACCCGGGCACAGCCGGAATTGTTCCGGTGGCTACTTTCCCTGCTTTGTGTGCTTGTGCAGGACGGCTCCGTTTTCGTCGTGGAAGATGAAGGACAGGGTTGGTGTGGCGTCGGATTGGGCGGGGGATGATTCAATCATCAGGAAGCCGCCGGAGCGTTCTTTCTGCGTGTAGAGTTGTTTGATCAGGCCTTTGGGATCGGTTGATGCCGGGTCGCCGGGGGCTCGACCCAGGCGGGAGTTGGCGTCGACCAGGGCTCCGCAGGAGAATTCTTCGATGCCGGACGGATGCAGCGCGTGGTATTGCCAGTGTCGGTCTCCGCAGACCAGATAGAAGTTCTGTTTGGCGATGCCGGTTTTGTTGAGCCACGCAAAAAACTCGTCACGCTCGTGGCGGAAGCCGTTGAAGTTCGTGTGGTTGTCGAATTTTCGTTTGTCGTCGGGGCCGACCATCGGCGTGGGGGAGATCATCAGCTTGAACGTCGCGTCGCTTTCGGCGAGCGTTTTCTTCAGCCACGCTTTCTGTTCGGCGCCCCAGATCGTTTTATCCGGTCCGTCATCCATAGCGTTGTCGCTGCGGTAGAGGCGGTTTTCGGTGAACCAGATCTGAAGGACTTTGTTGACTCGATGAGTGCGGTAGGTCTTCGTTTCTGTTCCCTGGTCAGCCGGTCCGTAGGGAAGCTGTTCGAGCATGATGCGGTGACCGGTTTCGGGTGACGGCAGGTAATCACCCGAGTTGTCTCCGTCATCAATGCGGTAGTCGTGGTCGTCGATCATCCAGTAGGTCGGCACCTGAGCGAAGAACTGGCGGTAGCGAGGCTGAATGAACTGCTCATGCCACTTTTGACGCATCTGAGGCACGGTTTCTGCGCGAGGCTTCTTCGGCGTGTCGTAATAAATGTTGTCACCCGTGCCGACGAAGAAGTGCGGTTTCAGACGCAGCATTGTTGCGAGAGCCGGGTAGCCCAGGTGTTTGTCCGGCCCGGAGTACGGTTCCGGCAACTCGGTATTGTTGTGTGCCAGGTGAATCTTTCCGTCGATCCGGTTGTCGCCGTGAAACTTTGCGTAGTTCATTCCCGTCACGACGACGAATTTCGTGGAAGCATCACTGTCTTTGCCAGGCAACGTTCTGAATGTCGCCGTCGGGCCGGGATACATCACGTCAAGGTCTGGTCCGATTCCAGTTCGGATTTTGTATTCCTGTCCGGGAATGAGATCTTTGACGACCGTTCGAGCAATGAAGTCTTTTTCAGACTTTGCGTCGCCGAACCCGATTACCAGATTGTCAACCTGAACAAGCTGGTCCCCTTGCATCTGCGGCCCGGCGAGGATGAACATGACTTTGCCATTGGTGCCAGGCAGGTCGCTGGGTAGAGGCGTTTCTGCCGACTCGCCTTTCTGGTCGATCAGATGGTCGGCCTTCGTCAGTCGGACTTGAACCAGCACGCTGGTTGAGGTCACCTCGCCGATCATGATTCCCTGACCGGCGTGGACAGTAGCCTGCTCAAATCCTTTGCGGACCGTTCCGTCGTGATTGATCAGCGGTTGCGGGTTTGCCACTTTGCCGAGCGGTCGGCAGCCGGGGCCGACGTCTTTCACGCCAAGATCGTCTTTCTGAGCGTCGGCCAGTGCTCGAAGCTTCGCGACCACTTCCGGGTGATCTTTCGCCACGTTATTCGCTTCGGAAATGTCATCCTTGAGGTTGTAGAGTTCGCCACCTGCCAGATGCAGTTTCCAGTCGCCGCTGCGGACGCATTGCAGATTGAAGCCTCGGAAGAAGTAGAACGCTTCGTATTGAGACTTTGCGTTGTCGGTTCCGGCAAGGATTGGCCAGATGTCGTTTCCGTCGATTTTTCGATCGGTAGGTACATTGCCGCCTGCGAGATTCGTCAGCGTCGGCAGGATGTCCATTGTGCTGACGATTTCGTCGCTCGCCGTGCCGGCGGGAATCTTTGTCGGCCACCAGGCGATCGTGGGGACTCTCATGCCGCCTTCGAAGGTGGTGCCTTTACCGCCTCGAAGTGGCAGATTGATCGCTCCATGACGATTCTGGCCACCATTGTCCGACGAGAAGATGACCATCGTGTTTTCAGCCAGGCCAAGCTGCCGCACTGTGTCGAGCACTTGCCCGACGCTCCAGTCGACTTCCTCGACCCAGTCACCGAACAGGCCGTGTTTCGACTGGCCGTGAAACTTCTTTCCGGGGTACAGCGGAAAGTGGACGGCTGAGTGCGGCAGGTAGAGGAAAAACGGTTCGTCGCGATGATCCCAGATGAAGCTGACGGCTTCGTTCGTGTACCGCTCAACGATGGCCTGCTGGTCGTCAGGAAGAACTCGCTGCAGGACCGTTTCATTTCTGAGCAGCGGTAATGGCGGCTGGCCCGAACGTGCATTCTTTCCGGCTTTTGGTTGAGGCAGTGGCGCTCCGAGATTGCTTTTTACGCCGTCTTCAGCCGGCCCCATGTCGTTAGAGTAGGGCAGCCCGTAGTAGTAATCGAAGCCCTGCTTCCCTGGCAGAAACTCCGGCTGATCACCGAGGTGCCATTTTCCGACGATGCCGGTTGCGTAGCCCTGCTTTTTGAGAAGCTCGGCGACCGTGACTTCGTTTTGCGAAAGTCCTTCCGCGTTGCCTGGAAAGAGCACGTGGGGAATGCTGAGTGCCCGCTTCGGATAGCTGCCGGTCATCAGCGACGCTCGCGACGGCGAGCAGACCGGTGCCGCGTAAAAGCAGGTCAGCTTTCGACCTTCCTTGGCCATGCGGTTGAGATGTGGAGTCCGGTTAACCTTCGAACCAAACGGCTCGATGTCTGCATAACCGAGATCGTCGATGTTGATGTAAATGAAGTTAGGCTTCTTCGCGGCTATCGCATTCGAGCCGCTTGCCAGCAGAGCCAGCATCGCGAGCAGGCACCATCTCGCGATGACAGAAACAGGACGCCTCATCGTCAGGGGCAGTTTTGTTTCAAACGTGTTTGCTTGCTGCGTCACGGAAGGCACCTCGTTGTAGAAGTTCGGAGTTCTGTCGGTCAGGCAAGTTGCACCGAGTCGGTGATCCCGGTGACTCTGGACTTGGATTCTGGTGAGTTTGCCTGCGTTTGTCGCCACTCACGGAAGCATGTGTCGAGAGCTTCGATTGCTACTGAACAGGACTGGCAAAGTTGAAGGTTACTCAAACGGTGAGCGGTTGTTCGTTTTTATTCACAGGCAGTAGAAGGCTCCGCGCAGTTTCGGCAATTCGAACGGGTTTTGGCAGTCTCAACTGCCGAAACGGCGCGATGCCTGTTACAGCCTTCGGTCATGCCGAATAGGTTACGAGTGCAACCTCTGAGGATCCGGTAACCGGTATCCGGTTTTCCTGCGTGGAATTTGCATCGGAATTGGAGATCTGCCTGTAATCCGGGTACGATCATTGCTCGGCTGCTGGCTGATCGTGACGCGTTTTCCAGCGACCTGATCCGCAAATGGCTGCTTCCCCGCTGGCGACTCGCCACACTGTTGACTCTCCATTCCGTCGTCTCTCAATCCCCCGAGCGACGCGTCTTCCACAGCCTTCTGGTGAACTCAAATGTTGCGTAGTTCTGCCCTGATTCTCCGATTTTCGTGGCCGACTGCCCTGCTCGTCGTCGTTGCTTCGTGGACGACTGATGCGAAAGCAGCGTCGCCTGGCATCCCCGATGCCGTGAAAGCATTTCTAACCGATCATTGTGCCGCGTGTCACGAAGGTGCAGACGGCGAAGGCGGTCTTGATCTGACGGCTTTGGAGGGAACGCTGGATGCGCCCGGCGACATAGCTCGCTGGATCCGAATCTTCGATCGCGTCCACGCTGGCGAGATGCCTCCCAAAGATGCCGACCGACCAAAGCAGAAAGAGATCGACGAATTCCTCGGTGTCACTCGCAACTGGCTGAGCACACACCAGCGGCAGCAATGGGAAACGCTGGGGCGAGTTCGCGGTCGACGGCTCACCAATCTGCAACTCGAGCGGACGTTGCATGATCTGCTTGGCATCGATATTCCGCTGGCAAAATTAATGACGGAAGAGCCTCGCACCGACGGCTTCACGACGGTTGCCGACGGACAGCCGATGTCGCACTTTCAGATTCAGAACCATCTGGAAGTGGTGGACGCTGCACTGGACGAAGCCTTTCGCCGAGCCCCATTACCCAACGACGACTGGACCAGAACATTCCCGGCTAAGGAACTGGTTCGCCGTCGCCCCACGCAGCGAACTCGCGAGCCTGAAATGCTTGACGGCAAGGCAGTCACCTGGGCATCGGGACTGGTGTTTTACGGGCGACTCCCGGTAACCACCGCTCGCGAAGATGGCTGGTACCGATTCAACGTAAAGGCGTCCGCCTTGAAAGTTCCGGAAAGCGGCGGCGTCTGGTGCACCGTTCGGTCGGGACTTTGCGTATCGAGCGCTCCGCTGCTGGACTGGGTGGGTTCGTTCGAGGCGACGGCGAAAACTCAGGAATGGAATTTCGAATGCTGGCTTCCCAAAGGTCACATGCTGGAAATTCGCCCCGGTGATCGCACGCTGAAACAGGCTCGCTTTAACGGCGGTCAGGTTGGAGCCGGTGAAGGCGGGCCGCAGAACGTGCCCGGCGTCGCTCTGGAATCTGTCGAAATGAAACGCGTGTATCGAGGCGGCGGCAACTGGCTGTTGCGGAATTCATTGTTCGGAAAACTCAAACTCACTCCGGCGAAAAACAAGCAGCCAGCGGCACTGGTTTCCGAAAGCCCGAAAGTAGACGCGGCAACGCTGCTGCACACTTTCGCCGAGCGAGCCTTTCGGCGCCCTCTTTCGAAAGACGAAGTTGCTCCATACGTCGAGATGGTTCACTCGGATCTGGACAACGGCGAGCCGCTGCTCGATGCACTTCGAGGCGGCTATCGCGCGGTGCTTTGCTCGCCGCGCTTTCTGTACTTTCACGAGGCTCCCGGGGCGCTGGACGATTACGCTGTGGCTTCTCGACTCAGTTACTTCCTGTGGAACACCATGCCCGACGCTCAACTGCTCAAGCAGGCCGCAGCGGGCAAACTCACGAAGACGTGGGCCGTGCAGCAACAGATCGAACGGATGCTGGCCGACGATCGCGGAAAGAATTTCGTCAGAGACTTTGCGGCGGAATGGCTCGATTTGAGTCTGATCGATTTTACCGAGCCCGACCCAAGAATGTTCCGCGATTTCGACATCGTTGTGCAGCAGTCGATGCTCGACGAAACGCACTCTTATCTGCAGAAGATGCTCGACGAAAATCTGAGCGTAGAAAACCTGATCGATTCTGACTTCACCTTTCTCAACAGCCGCCTCGCCCGCTTCTACCGAATCGATGGAGTGACCGGCGATCAACTTCAACACGTTTCCCTGAAGCCGGAAGATCATCGCGGCGGACTGCTGACTCATGGCGCGATTCTGAAGGTCACCGCGAACGGCACGACAACTTCGCCGGTGATCCGAGGCTTGTGGGTTTCAGAAAGACTACTCGGAATTCACATTCCGCCGCCGCCTGAAAATGTGCCAGCCATCGAACCTGACATTCGCGGTGCGAAGTCGATTCGTGAAATGCTCGACAAGCATCGGGCCGACGATTCGTGCGCAAGTTGTCATGTCAAAATCGACCCGCCTGGCTTTGCACTCGAAAATTTCAATCCCGCCGGACAATGGCGAAGCACCTACTACACCGGAAAGTGGAAGAAGGGCTTTCAACCGAAACCGATCGACGCCAGCTACGACATGCCAGACGGTCGCCACTTCGAAGACTTACAGGCGTTTCAGAAACTTGTCGTGTCACAGCCCGAAATGCTTGCTGAAAACGTTGCCGAAAAACTTATCACCTACGGAACCGGAATGCCGGTGACCTTTGCCGACCGCTCAGCCGTCAGTGAGATCGTCAAACAGTGTGCACAGTCGGATTACGGATTCCGCTCTCTGATCGCGTCGGTCGCTTCGAGTCGAGTTTTCATGAGCAAGTAGTTTGAGTCAGTTTCTTGAACATCGGATCAATATTCACCGCCTGCCATACAGGCGAGCAACGGAAAAAAAGAACCATGTCAAAGCGAATCAATTTCAGTCGTGGCCGAACACTCGATCGTCGTACAATTCTTCGTGGGGCCGGTGTTGCAATGGCACTTCCCTGGATGACGGCTATGCAGAAAGCATTTGCCGTTGATCATGCTGATGCAACGCCTCGGCGTTTTGTGTCAATGTCGCTCGGGCTTGGGCTGTTGACCGAGAACCTCAACCCGAAGCAGGCCGGTCGCGACTACGAGCCGAGTCTTTACCTCAAGCCGCTGCAGGATCTGCGGAATCAAATGACGATCGTTTCGGGGTCGTCTCATCCCGGAGTCGGCGGCGGTCATCGTGCCGAAGCCAGCATCCTGACGGCAAATCCTGTTGGCAGTTCGGGGCGTGGTAAGAATACGATCTCGGTCGACCAGTACATGGCGAAGCATCTTGGTTCAAAGACCCGGTTTTCGTCGCTCGTCCTAGGCAGCAGCGGCAGCAACAGCCCGTCCTACACCGAAAACGGCGCGATGATTCCAGCGGAAGATCGCCCGTCGCGATTGTTCATGAAGCTGTTTGTAGACGACTCGCCAGCCGAACGCGTCAAACAGGCTCAACGAGCGAAGCAGGGCCGCAGTATCATGGACCTTGTCGGCGACGACGCGAAACGGCTCAGCAAAGAACTCGGCAACGGTGACAAGGACCGTCTCGACGCTTACTTCACCAGCGTTCGCGAACTCGAAATTCGAATGGCCGAATCAGAAGCCTGGGCAAATCGACCGAAGCCGGCAGTTGATGTCAAAAAGCCCGTCGACATTGGAAACTCGGCTGACTTCGTGGGTCGACAAAAACTGATGAGCGACATGGTCCGCCTGGCGTTGCAGACAGACTCAACGAGATTCGTGTCGTATCACCTGGGAGGTTCAGGCGGCGTGGTCCCTTTACCTGGCGTTGACGAGGGCTACCACACACTCAGCCATCACGGACTCGACGACGAGAAACTCGACCAGCTGGCCATCGTCGAAGGCGCGATTCTCAACGCGTACGGCGACTTCCTGCGGGACCTGGCGTCGATCACTGAAAACGGAACCAGCCTGCTGGACCAGACATCCGTCTTCCTGACGAGCAACCTTGGAAACGCTTCGAGCCACAACAATCGAAACATGCCGGTTATTCTGGCCGGTGGAGGCTTCAAACACGGCCAGCACCTGGCGTTCGACCAGAAGAACAACTATCCGCTGCCAAACCTGTTCGTCAGTGTGCTGCAACGCCTGGGGCTCGAGCAGGACAGTTTTGCCTCAAGCACGGGCACGTTGACCGGCTTGGAGATTAGCTAGACAATTGTTGTCAGCATCCACTGTCGAATGGCGTCGGTGAATGAACGGAATGCGGAGCCTGCTAAGGACTCGCAGAGAATGTGGAGAATCAAAACAGACTCTCCGTTTCTCCGCGAGTCCTTAGCGTACTCTGCGTTCCGAAACTCCTCAATTCGGATTAACGTGGTAAACGGCCAATTCTGGAGACAGGTAGATGGTGCCCCGGATTCTTACCCTGGTGGTTTGCCTTGCGGTTCCGGGATTCGTTTTCGCCGTTGAGAAAAACGAATCACCGAAGACCGCTCAGGTTGACTTCGCTCGTGACGTTTACCCAATCTTTCGAAGATCGTGCATCGAGTGTCACGGTCCGGAAAAACAGGAAGCAGAGTTGCGGCTCGACCAGCGAGCATCGACGCTGGATTCCGGTTCGATCGAAGCCGGCAAGCCTGACGACAGCGAACTGCTGCGTCGAATCCTGCTGCCTCGCGGACACGACGAAGTCATGCCGGCTATCGGTGACCCGCTTCCCCAACGACAGGTCGCCATCATTCGACGCTGGATTCAGCAGGGTGCTGTCTGGCCGGACAAAGTCGAAGTGAATCGGCACTGGTCGTACGTCGCTCCGCAACGACCGGAAATGCCGCCGGCTCAGGATTCGAACTGGGCAAAGTCGGCGATCGATCAGTTCATCCTTCAACGTTTGCAGAAAGAAGGCCTCTCTCCGTCGCCAAAGGCAGCGGCGGAGAAACTCGTTCGCAGAGTCTTTCTCGACCTGATCGGCCTTCCGCCAACACCTGAAGAAGTTACTGCTTTTGCCGGCGATCCTTCGGACGAACGTTTTGAAAAGCTCGTTGATGAACTTCTGCAGCGGCCACAGTTCGGCGAGCGATGGGCGCGACCGTGGCTGGATGTCGCCCGCTATGCCGACTCGCACGGTTTTCAGCGCGACAACCTGCGAGACGTCTGGGCCTACCGCGACTGGGTGATCAAATCGCTCAATGCGGACATGCCGTTCGACCAGTTCACGATCGAGCAGATTGCTGGCGACATGCTCCCCAACGCGACCGAGTCTCAGAAAATTGCCACCGGCTTTCACCGCTGCACACCGACCAATGTCGAGGCTGGATCGATTCCCGAAGAAACCCGCATCGAGCAGGTGATTGATCGAGTCAACACGACAGGCGCGGTCTGGCTGGGAACGACATTCGAATGTTGCCAGTGTCACGACCATAAGTACGACCCGTTTCCTCAAAAGGACTACTACCGGCTGCTCGCCTTCTTTAACAACACGGAAATGGAAGCTGATCGGGCCAGTAAGTCGCCCAGCTCGATTGCGTTCAAAGGTCCGATGATGGAACTGTCGGATGCTGAGAAAGATGCCCGGCGAGCGGACCTGCAAAAACAGATGGCGACGGTGAAAGTCCATCAGACAGAGCGCCGCCGCGAGTTGAATCGGGATCTTGAAAACTGGTCGACGGAGTTTGCAGCCGGCCTTGGAAACGTACCCGAAGAGCACGTCCTGGACGTTGCCGACTTTGAATCACTCGGGCCGACGGACGAATTCAAGCGGCTTGACGATGGTTCCATTCTGCTGGTCGGGGACGATCCGCCGGACGTCGACGTTTACACCGTCAAAGTCCGAGCCGACATCGCTGGCGTTCGAGCGTTCAAGCTGGAAGTGTTGCGGCACGACGCTCTACCAGGAAAAGGTCCGGGCCGAGGCGATCCGGTTCGGCGGAATTTCGTCCTGAACGAATTCTCGGCGAAGCTCGTTTCGGCAGCCGATTCGAAAAAGAAGACGACGGATGACCATGTCCCGCTGAAATTCTCATCGGCGAAGGCGGACTTTTCGCAGAACAACTGGGACGTTTCAGGAGCCATCAATTCAAAGCCCAGAACCGGCTGGGCCATCTCACCGAAATTTGATACCGACCACTGGGCAATGTTCGTTATGGACAAGCCGCTTGACGTTCGTCCTGATCAGGAACTCGTTTTTGAGTTGAAGCATGAATATGGAACGGCTCGATCCATCGGCTGCTTCAGGCTGTCGGCAATTACTGGAATTCCGGATGCCGACTCCGTCCCGGAAGAACTCGTCAAGGCCGTAAAGGAACCGTCTGAAAAATGGTCGAAGGCAGATCGCAAAACGCTGCTTGATTATCGAGTGGGCCAGGACAGCCAATCGCAAAAACTGGCCGCTGAGGTGACAAAATTTGAAAACGCACTGAAAAGAGTGGCCGCCGACACAACGCTGGTCATGATCGAGCTGGACGAACCACGCCTGTCGACGGTCTTCGAACGGGGCGACTATCGCAACCCCGGCGAAAAGGTCGAAGCCGGCACTCCTGGCATCCTGCACGCGGAACTCGATGGTCCACCCAACCGTTTGACACTCGCTCGCTGGCTCGTCGATAAAAACAACCCCCTTGTTGCACGCGTCACGGTTAACCGTTGGTGGGCGGAAATCTTTGGCCGCGGCATCGTGCCGACGGTTGAAGATTTTGGCATTAAGGGCGAGCCGGCATCACACCCGGAACTGCTCGATTGGCTGGCGGTTGAGTTCATGGAGAATGGCTGGTCGATGAAGCACATGTTGAAGACCATTGTTCTGTCAGCGACGTATCAACAGTCCTCGCGAGTCACTCGTAAACTGCTTGACCTTGACGATCAGAACTCGCTGCTGGCTCGCGGGCCACGATTCCGGATGTCCGCCGAGATGATTCGCGACAACGCATTGGCGGTTTCCGGCCTGATCGATCTGAAGCAGTTCGGACCGCCAATCTATCCTTATCAACCGGACGGCATCTGGTCGAAAGTCGGCGGCACGAATTACAAATACGAAACCAGCCCTGGCAGCGAGCAGCACCGTCGAGGTATTTACGTTGTCCTGAAACGCGGCTCACCTTACCCGAGCTTCGTCAACTTTGACGCGACCGCGCGGCTGGCCTGCACGGTCAAGCGGTCGCGGACAAACACGCCATTGCAGGCGCTGACGCTGCTCAACGATCCCGTTTACGTCGAGGCGGCGGAAGCTCTGGCGAAACGGATCGTTGACGAAAAACGAGACAACTCAATTGATGAACAACTCACGTACGCATTCCAAATCTGCGCAAGCCGGCAACCGACCGACACCGAACGGAACGCACTTCATCATTTGTTTACGGAAACATTTACTGCCGCGAAAGATTCAAAGCATCCTGCTGATCAGGAAAACGCTGAATCAAAAGCGTGGTACAGCGTCGCCACCGTTCTGCTGAACCTGCACGAGACAATTACCAAAGACTGAAGAACATCGAATGTTCAACAACCAGCATTGAACTTCGAAGAAAGATTTGACATGACAGGTTCGGAATATCTGAGCAGCGACAGACGTGCGTTCTTAAATTCGTGCGGGATCGGTTTTGGTGGGTTGGCTCTCGCGTCGATGCTGAATGATGACGTCGACGCGGCGCTGGGACAGCCGCATTTTGCGCCGAAGGCGAAGCACGTTATTTATCTGCACATGATCGGCGCACCGTCGCATCTCGATCTGTACGACGAAAAACCAGAGCTGAAGAAACGGCACAACGAACCGTGTCCACCTGAAGTGACGAAGGATCGAGACTTCGCCTTCATCGGAAAAACGTCGACGCTGGCCGGATCTCCGTGGAAGTTTTCAAAGCACGGCGAGAGCGGGCAGACACTTTCGGAACTACTGCCTCATATTGGCGAAGTGGCGGACGACATCGCCGTGATTCGTTCTTTGCACAACGAAGAGATCAACCACGCGCCGGCTCAGATGTTTCTGCACTCCGGCTTCGGACGCGGCGGGCGACCGAGCTTCGGATCGTGGGTCACGTATGGTCTGGGTTCTGAAAACAAAGACCTGCCCGGCTATGTGGTCCTTCTGAGCGGCCCGGCTGGTGGAGCGGGAACCAGCATGTGGTCGTCGGGTTTTCTGCCGAGCGTGCATCAGGGAATTCAGTTTCGATCACAGGGTGATGCCGTCCTTTTTCTGTCCAGTCCCGATGGACAGTCTCAGGCAGACCGTCGCCGAGTTCTCGACACGTTGGGGCAACTCAATCAGGAACAGTTTCAGGCGACCGGCGACCCGGAAATTGAAACCCGCATCAAGCAGTACGAACTGGCCTTTCGCATGCAGGCGTCCGTTCCCGAATTGATGGAAATCAACGGCGAATCAAAGGCGACACTTGAATCGTACGGTGCGCAACCAGGCAAAGCTTCATTTGCCAACAACTGTCTGCTGGCCAGGCGGCTGGTTGAGCGGGGTGTGCGGTTGGTCGAACTCTACGATTCCGACTGGGATCATCACGGCGGAATCGAAACTCGGTTACCGGCCAAATGCAAAGAAACGGATCGTTCGATCGCGGCGCTGATCAAGGATCTCAAGCAGCGGGATCTGCTCAAAAACACGCTGATTGTCTGGGGTTCGGAATTCGGCAGGACTCCGTTGCGGCAAGGTGGCAATGCGAAGGACAAAGGACTTTCCGGGCGAGATCACCATAAGGATGCCTTTACCATGTGGCTCGCCGGTGGCGGGGTTAAAGGTGGAGTCAGCTACGGGCAGTCCGACGAACTGGGAATGGACGTCGCGGAAAACGGCGTTCACGTTCACGATTTGAACGCGACGATTCTGCACCTGCTTGGCATTGACCACGAACGACTGACCTATCGTTACCAGGGTCGCGAATTCCGACTGACGGATGTCGAAGGCAAAGTCGTTCACGACATCATCGCGTGACCGCGATCAGACTGACTCTTTAGCAATGGATTGTTGAGACGTTGCTCGTCGAAAGTTGATCAGCTCAAAAACCGCCAGTGGAACCAGCCAGCTCGTCCAGGCTGACATCGGATAGATCCAGTCGCTGTCGATGTCTGCGACAATGAAAAGACCGGCGGTCAGACGCAGAACCACAGCCGAACAAAGCAGTACGTAGCATCTCAACATCCAGCGGCGATGACGGTTGAACTGTCTGGTGACAGCTGACCTCCAGCCTCGGTAGACGCACCATCCCGTCGCAACGGCCAGTGATCCGAATCCCGCGCCGGCGACAGCACCGGTTGCGGCGTACATGGCCATCCAGATTCCGCTCGGCATGATCACCAGCAGAACGCCCGCGGTCTGAATTCTTCCAAGAAAACGATGCCACTTTCTGTATCGCATTCGAAAGCGGTCACTGAGCAGAATCATCCCCACGATCAACGTCCACGGACCGGCAATGATATGTGAGTAAAAGGCCCAGTGGTAACCGTTCCAGAAGTACGCTTCTCGATCCAGCAGAAAATCGGAATCGAAGTCCGGCGGCACGTAGTCGCGATAATTCATCGTCACGACAACGGTGACCTTCAGAATCAGCACGCAGACCGACAGTGCCAGGATCGTCCAGGCGATCTTCGACAAAGAGCCTGAAAATGGATGCCGGTTGATTTGCATGAAACTATCGTACGGAAGGTTTCAGGTTGACCAGTAGAATCCCACTGGCCACGGCGACTCCAGAAACGAACAGCCACGGTGAGACCGGATCGCCTCGCAGCAGAACGGCGAACAGAATACCAAACAACGGCGTTGCAAAACTGAAGACCGCAATCTTTGACGCGGAATGTTTGCGAAGCAGCCGAGCCTGAATCGCAAAACACAAGCCCGCGACAGCGATTCCCTGGTAGGCAATACCAGCCAGTGCTGCCTGCGTCGTTTCATCATTGAGGTCGGCGAGAATCGAAAAGCGAAACCCTTCCACCGTGAAGCCCCAGCAGGCAAACAGCACGGTTCCGAAGACGGCGTGCCAGAAAACGAAACTGTCGGGGTGAATGCTGCCGACAGAGTATTTTGTGTATGCAACCTTCACGGCAAGAATCATGGCGCTCAGCATCAGCAGTAAGTCACCATCCAGCGATGCACCTTCCAGAACGGTGGTCGTGCCGGGCTGGGCGGTTGTCGCCAGAATCAAACCGACTCCGAACGCTGCCAGAATCAGACCGATGATCGGTCGAATCGACAGCCGTTCTGCCTTCGTGAAGAAGTGGTCAATCGCGACCAGCCAGAAGATAAACGTGTTAATGAAAATCGTTCCGTGCGACGCGTTGGACCGATAGATTCCAAGCGTGAAAGTGCCAATCTGAAAGAACAGCAGAATACCACCGATCAGCGGCTTGCGAAGTTCACGCCACGTCAGCTTCAAACTGGTGCCGTGAGTCAGCGACCAGAAAAACATGAACACAATCGCGACTGCGAATCGTAAACCCGCCACTGAAACTGGCGGCACGAGGTCTGTCGAAAATCGAACAGCTGTCGGCGTACCTGCCCATAGAACGACCGTCAACATCGTCAACAGAACGGACGACACGGTTAACGGCTGATTCGAGCGTGGCTCGGAATTCATGCGGTGCGATCTAAGACGAGGAAGTATCCGATGCTTGCGGGTGGCGACGAGCTGGCCGCGACCAGTGACGGATCCCTCGCTCGTTGATGGATTTCAGAACGAGGTACCAGGAAACAGCCACGACGGTTCCGGCAATTCCAAACGCGATCCAGGCGTAGGTTCGCAAGGTCGTTTGCAGTTCAAAGACTGGTCGTAAGACATCCGATCGGCGTTCCTGAACAATCGCCGTCCAGTCGGTTTCTCCGACGGATGAAAAAGCGGCAAGCCACTCGCCACTTGAGCCGTCGGGGTCAATCTTCTGCAGCGGGTCTGAGTAATGTTCCAGTCGAACCGCTTCACTTCCGGCGGATCGGATTCGCTGCAACGTTTCTTCAGGGATCGCGACATTCTCGGTCAATTCCAGTTTTGAATCCGAACGTTCCGGCGGTTCTTCAGAGGCCGCAACGTCGGGGTCGAGACTGGCGAGTCGCGAATGGTCGAGCAGTCGTCCGTTGCGGTTGTCAGCCAGCGCGATTGTTCGAGCAACTCCGTTGCTGCCTTTGATACTGCCGCGATACTGCGAAAGCAGCTGCTCCAGGTGAGTCGTCCGAGCCAGAACGCCGATGACTCGCTTGCCCGCCTGATCCCAGACGGGGACTGACAGTGCGACCATGTTTCGAAACGTTGACTTCGATTCGAAAGGCAGCGAGATGTAGGGTTGCTGAATCGGGCCGGTGCCTTCCGGAGCCTTGCCTCGTTCGTACTCGATGCTGTGTCCGTGGAAGTAGTCCCGGTATGAAAAATCCTTGTCGATAACTGCCGGGTCGAAGCGGTTTCTCCATCGTTGAAAACCGTTGGTATCGACGAAGAACCAGCTTGTATCGAGTTGCCGTTTCCTTTTCTGACGACGATCATCAACGCTTCCGCGAGTTTCGTCGAGGATCTTCTGAAACGATTGACGATCGGTCCAGTCTGTGGATTCCGCGTGTTCGAGAGCAGTTCGCAGTTTCAAATCAGACGCGATTTCGATCAGCTCGTCGAGTCGGTCCTGAAGTTCCTTCTCGACGCCCGATGCCAGAATCGTGACCGAAATGACGTCGCTTTCCAGTGCTCGCGCGGTCAGGTTGTCGCTCGTTGTGGTGACAGCACTTTGAATCGACCTCGACGCAAACAGGAACATCGCCAGCAGAATAACAGCCGGGCCGATTCCGCCCATCGCGACGAGAGGTTGAACTCGCCGCTGGCGTTCGCGGATGTAGAGCACGTCGAGTACGGCCTGCGCGTTTGAGTAGCGGCGTTCCGGATCAAGGTGCAGGCAGCGGTCGACAATCTCGACCAGACGTCGATCAGCGCCGGCAACTCGGTGATGCTCGCGCGGTCTCGGACTGGTGGTCACAATCTCGCGGTACGTCTGCAGACGCACTTCCAGCGTCGTAGTATCTTTGAGCAGCGTCTCGTTCTTCGGGGTGCGATATGGTGGGTAGCCTGTCAGCAGTTGGAAGAGCAAAGCACCCAGCGCGTAAACGTCCCACCGGGCGTCCGGGACCGAGTCCAGACTGGCCTGCTCGGGCGCCATGTAAAACAACGTTCCAAGCGCCGGGTTCTGTTCATGCGAGAGTCGCGACTGACCGAAGTCACACAACCGCGGTTCGAGGTCTGAATCGAGCAGCACATTCGCCGGTTTCAGGTCACAGTGCAGAACGCCTCGTCCATGAGCGTGGACGAGTGCCTGACAGACTGAGCGAATGATTCGTACGGCTTCTTCAGGCTCCGGTCGTCCTTCCTTCAGGAGGGTTTCCAGCGAGCCTCGCTCAAGATACTCCATTACGTAATGAGGCGGGTCGCTTTGCCAGCCGACGTCGATCAGCCTGACGATGTTTCGCGACGTGTAGAGCAGCGCGAGTTTTTCGACTTCCCGGTTGAGCAGCGACCAGTCAAGACCTCGACGGTGAGTGTAAAACTTGATGGCGACCAGCTTGCCGGTCTTGTCTTCGCGAGCCAGCCAGACTTCGCCATATGCTCCTTCACCCAGTCGCTCAATCAGTGAGAAGCCTGGCACTTTCAATTCTGCGTTGCCAGGAGCACGCTCACTCAATAACCGCGATCGCTCAAGCTGCTCGTCCGTCTGGCGAGGCGTCTGACTCAGCGATGATTGATCGAATTTCGGCATGGGCTCGGTTGATGAGGGGGATGATTCGCACCGGTACATTACGTCCGCGCTGGCCGAACCGACAGCGTGAGGAACGGGCTGGAAAGAACTTCCCGATCTGACAATGCTGAATTTCTCACGCGTTTCCTATTGGCCATCTGCTTTGAGGAGTCTGAGCATCTCGCTGGCGTAGCGTTTTCCCAGAATCAGCTGGCTCTTTCGATCAAAATGGACGTTGTCGAAAACCGTCAACTCGTTGGCCTTCGCCAGTCCGGTGTTGGGAACGGTCTCGGCGAGCTTTGCCATCTGGTCGTTCACGATTGCTTCGCCGTAGATTTCTCCAGCGACGAAGCAGAGATCTGGATTCTTCAAGTCTGCACGCAGGCGGGCAACGAGGTCCGTCAGCTTTTCGAGATAAGATGTGTCACTGCGGTTGCCTTCGCCCTGGTGCCACAACACGCCGTCGATTTTCAGATTCCTGATTGTTGACAGACGCTTGATTGTGTGAACGTAAAGGTTCTGCCCTTTGCCCCATTGTTCGATCTTTGTCCCACCTCTTGCGTTATGAATGAGCCCAATCGTTGTGCCGGGCAGTTTTGCAGACATCTCGTGAGCGAAGCCGGCTCCGGGACTGATCCGCTGCATGCTGAGCACTTTGCGATCCGTCGCGAACCGGTTCAGCGGATTCGTCGCCGGAATCCATTTTCCTTTGTCGTCAAGCAGAAGCACGTTGGCGATCGGTTTTTCGTCGCCGTCTTCTAATGCGGCGCGACCGGCCATGTTTGATTGTCCGATCAGGAGAAACACGAGGTCAGGTTCTGGAACCTTGTCGTCGGCAGCCGACAGCGAGTTCAGATTCCAGACGGCGGCAACACAGATGGTCAAAGCAAACGAAAGTCGATTCATGGGGGACTCCTGATCGTCGCGAACGTAGAGGTAATTTTTTTCTGAGTGGGAAGTATGGTCGAAGAACTTTAGTTCGGCACGTCCTCTGCCATAAAGTTCGTGCTGAGTCGTCGCTCCGTTTGCCCGAAAACTCTATCGTTTCGTGGAAGGCCGTGATGCAGAAAATCTGCTGGCTGCGTCTCGCCGCACTCTGCGGCTAATCCAACTCTAAACCCTCGTGCGTTTTAGTACGTCAGGAATCGGACATGCGGAGTTTCACGTGGTGGCAGTTTGCCTGGCTGGTAGTTGTGCTGAACGGGCCGGTTGTTGCTCAGTCGGTTGCCGTTCCGTTTGTCGCTGGTTTCGAACGATTTGCCCGGCATCGGGATGTTGATGAAGCCGTCGCCGGACGACTGTTACTTTCCGAGTTGAGCTGCACGGCGTGCCACACTTCGAATTCGAACGACCTGAAACCGAAACTCGGACCACGGCTCGACGGTGCGGGTAGCCGATTCAGACACAATTGGCTGGCGGAGTTTCTCACAGCACCGCAACAGGCAAAACCCGGAACGACGATGCCCGATGTGCTGGCGAGTCTTCCCGAAGCTGAACGAGGTGCTGCCGCACACGCGTTGGCAGCGTTCCTGTCGTCGCTCCACGAACCATTTCCAGACATCAAGGGAACGGGTGCCCGAGGAGTTCCCTTCGAATTCTGGAAGCAGGGCGATGCCGACCAGGGGCGACGGCTCTACCATCAGGTTGGCTGTGTGGCCTGCCACAAACCTGACGACGATTACGAAACGGTTGAGACGAAGCCGTCGCCGCTCGACCAGTTGATTGAGCAGCTCGACGAAGACGAACTCAGGGAACTGGGACTCTCCGCCGCGACCCGCCGCGTTCCCTCTGTGCCACATGGCAACCTTGTTGCCAAATACTCACCGCAGTCGCTGACGTATTTTCTGCTCGATCCACACAGAACGCGAGCTGGCGGGCGCATGCCGAATCTTAAACTGGGTGTTGTCGAGGCGGCAGACATCGCGGCCTGGCTTCTGAAAGACGGCGGTTCGGAGATTGTTCCGAATAAGCAGCAACTGACATTCAGTGAGGATGTCATTCAAACTGGTCGCCAGCTTTTCCGCGAACTCGGATGCTCAAACTGCCACTCGGTTAACGGTGTCGCCGCGCCAAAGATGTCGAAGCCACTGGTCGATCTGACGATGGCGACGCCGCGAAGTTGTGTCGGCTCAGTGCAGGCGGGCCTTCCGCATTTCCCTCTGGACAGCTTTCAGGCGGAGACGTTGAAATCAGCGCTGAAGGAGAATCGCGAAAACGATTCGAACCAGCGAGACCCGCTTCCAAAACAGCAGTCTGAGTTTGCGATGTTGAAACTGAACTGCCTGGCCTGTCACGAGCGGGACGGTAAGGGCGGAGTGGGTCGATATCGCCGTCCGTACTTTGAAACGGTTGGTCATGTCGACATTGGTGACGAAGGGCGACTGCCGCCACCGCTGACTGCTGTTGGTCAGAAATTGCAACCCGGCTGGCTGACTCGTGTCCTGAAAGGAACGGGCGACGTTCGGCCTCACCTGCGAATTCGCATGCCACTGTTTACTGACGATCAGGTCAAGTCGCTGCCGACATGGCTGGCACAGGCGGATCAGGAGTCGAGGAAATCAGCATCCGGGAAAGACGTTTTCGGAGACGTCAGCAAACTGGCCGAGGACGGGCGACAGCTGCTCGACACGGGCTGCGTGCAGTGCCACCCGCTGCGTGGAGATGCTCTTCCCGGCGTCGTCGGAACGGACCTGGAAGGAATCGCCGCTCGCGTGCAGCCTCAGTGGTTTCACGACTTTCTGCTTGATCCCGGAAAGCTGAAACCGCGAACCCGGATGCCGACTTTCTTCCCGAATGGCAAGAGCCAGAACCCGGCAATTCTGGACGGCAACGCAGATCGACAGGTCGCGGCGATGTGGGCGTACCTCAAAAATGCAGACAGGCTTGAGTTGCCGCCGAAGATTCAGAAGGCGAGGTCGCAGAGCTACGAGCTGATTCCGAAGGACCGACCGATTGTGCTGAGAACCTTTATGAAAGAAGCCGGCACACACGCCATCGCCGTCGGGTTTCCCGAACAGGTCCACTTCGCCTTTGACGCCGAACAGGTCCGGCTGGCCGCTGCGTGGCAAGGGCGGTTTCTCGATGCGCAGGGAACCTGGTTCGTGAGGTTCGCTCCGCCAGCTGACCCGCTCGGAGAGGAGCAGGTCAGTTTCCCGCCCGGTGTGCCTTTCGTCCTGCTCAATGAGTCCTCGGGAAAAGGCAACGAACTTTCGGAACCGAATTTTGATGCGAAGAAAGCGGGCTATCGATTTCAGGGATATCGCGTGGACAAGTCGGGAGTGCCGACGTTCCTCTACCGGTATGGTCGCTTCGACATTGAAGATCGGATCAGGCCGGATGCTGACAGAACTCTGGTCCGCCGGTTGTCGATCACCGATCGGACCCGGGAAGAACCGCCAGCGACGTTGTGGCTCCGTGGGCACTTCGGCAAGTCTTTGAAACACGATGGACCGTTTGCTTACACAAACGATGTGGGAGTCTCAATAAGCGTGCCGAAGGGACTGAAACATGCTGGGAAAATGGAGACGCGAGAAGCCGGGACTCACTGGATTGTTCCGCTGAAGGTCGAGCAGAAGGAAATGATCGAGGTGCGATACCAATGGTAAATCGAAACACTCTGCTGGCCGCACTGTTCTGCTGGCTGATGACTGTCGTCGCTGCGAACGCCGTTGCCGACGACTTCGCCGACGAAAATGACTACTACCGGCTGGTCTCGGTGGACGTCGCCGAGACCAGCACATCGTCGCGAGCGAAGAACTGGAAGCCGGCACCTGACGGACTCGCCCTGGAAGTCAGTGGTTTGACCGTTCTTGATGATCGCCGTGTGGCCGTTGCCATTCGCAAAGGAGAAATCTGGATTCTTGATGGAGTTTACGACGAACCGCCAAAGGACGTGACCTATCGACGTTTTGCGTCGGCGCTGCACGAACCGCTCGGATTACTCAAGCACGGCGACGCGTTTTACACTGCTCAACGCAGCGAGCTGACAAGAATCCGCGATACGGACGGAAACGGTGAAGCCGACGAATACCTGACCGTCGCCAAAGGCTGGGGGGTCACAGGCGGGTATCACGAGTACGCCTACGGACCGAAACTCGACCGCGACGGCAACTTGTGGTTGACGCTGAATATCGGAATGGGGCTGAAAGGGGCTGAGCTGGATCGAACGATTAAGGATCCGATTCTCGGCTATCGACAGGGTCGCTGGCGCGGCTGGGGAATGAAAGTTTCGCCGGATGGTGAACTCGTGCCGGTCTGTGCGGGCATGAGATCTCCCAGCGGAATCGGCGCCAATGCCGAAGGCGATATGTTTTACACTGATCAACAGGGTAACTGGGTCGCGACCAACTCCCTGCACCACATGCGCGAGGGCGCGTTCTTCCATCACGTCGAGGCGCTGGCCTCAATGAATGAAGAAGGCTCACCGATTCGCAACGTGAAGAAAGTAGCTGGCGGGTTGTCCTACCCCGAAGCAATGAAACAGTTTCCTCAGCTTCGGCCACCGGCGGTCTGGTTTCCCTATAAGAAAGCAGGGCAGTCCGCGACGGACATTATGCTCGACGAGAGCGACGGTCAGTTTGGACCATTCGCCGGGCAGTTGTTCATCGGCGAGTTTACTCAGGCAGCCATGCACCGAGTCTTCCTGGAAAAGGTCGACGGCGAGTACCAGGGAGCCTGCTTTCCGTTCCGATCGCGTTTCGCCTCTGCCGTGCTGCGAATGGCTCAGGGGACCGACGGCAGCGTTTTCGTTGGCCTGACGAATCGAGGATGGAGCAGCCTGGGTACAGCTTCGTACGGTCTGCAACGGCTCGTCTGGACGGGCAAAGTGCCGTTCGAAATTCAGGAAATGCGAGCGATGCCCGACGGCTTCGAGCTGGTTTTCACAAAGCCGGTCGACCGCCAGAGTGCGATGGAAACTTCGTCCTGCGAAGTGAGCAGCCACACGTACCTCTACCATTCAACCTACGGCAGCGACGAAATCCAGAAGCAAAATCTGACAGTTAAGAATGCAACGGTTTCAGAAGATGGTCTGCGAGTTCGCCTTCACATCGACGGTCTTCGCGACCTCTTCGTTCACGAGTTGGTTGCCTCGAAAATCCGCAGTCACAACGGCGAACCACTGCTCCACCCTCACGCCTGGTACACGCTGAACCGCATTCCGAAGTAGCACAACGCTCCCGCCCGCTCAGAATTTCGACGAGAAATTTCGACGACCGGGTGGACTTACAGCAACGGTTACGGAATTCAGAGTTCTGGCGAACGCGGTCGTTTCGCACGGTTACGTCGTGGTTCGTGAATTGAATCTGCGAGTCAGAGCCCGAAATGTATTGAAGAATGGACCGGGAAGAATGAATACGAAAAGTACATTGGCAACGTGGTTGCTGGCCGTTGTGGCAACTGCAAGCGGAGTCGCCTGCGGTCAGGGTGGGCCTCGGCCGAGCGATCTTGGAGCTTCAAAGCTCGATCTCGGCGAGCCGGGCATTGCCTGGTACACGACCTGGGAAACCGCTCAGGCAGAAGCCAGACGAAGCGGGCGACCGATCATGTTTGTGGCCGCAGCCACTCAGTGTCACGGCGTGTCGGGCGTTTTCTGACCAGGCTACACCTCTACGCAGAACGGTCTGTTCGCGTCCAAAGATTTTATTGATGCTTCACGTGACTTCGTTTGTGTGAGGATCGACTCGTACGAAACCAAAGAGCACCAGGAATACGTCCGCACGTTCCTCGACGGTCGCTTCGAAAACAGCGCGTTCTGCCTGCTGGCTCCTAACGGTCAGGACTGGCTGACTCGAGCCGGACGCGGGCCGGAAATGGTTCTGGGACACCGCTCGTCGGTCATTCAGATGAAGACCATCGCGGCGAAGTACCCGAATAAGAAAGACGGCAGCCAGGCGATCGTCCAGGATTTCCACAGTGTCCGCCAGGCGTTGAATGTAGCCTCGGCTGATCAGCGAGTTCTGGTTGTCGTCAGCGGACCCGCCGACCGGACGAATGAGCTGCGAACTTCGCTGCAATCTGTCACCAACAACGACAGCATCGTCGGCAGATTTCACTTCGACTTCGACGAGACCACCGACTGGCATAAGCAGATAAAAGGCTTGAAGGCTGAGCCGAGTTTCGTCGTCATTCGACCGGGTGAGTTTGGCATGGACGGCACCGTAATGAGTCAGTTGCCGCTCGACACGAACAACTCAGAAATCGTCAGCACACTTCTTGCCGCAAACTCTGAATTCGCAAAGACCACACAGAAAAAGGTCTACTCCAGCCACGTCTCGAAGGGCACGAAACTTGGCATCTATTTCGACAGCGTTGTCCCGTACGGAGAAGACCGCGACGGTGACGGCAGGATCGACCACATTGGCGGACCACCTTCCCGAGGTCGCGGTAGCCTGCCCAACCGTCAATCACCCACTCGATAGTCAACGTCGATTTCTGACCGGTTTCACCGCAGTCTGAAAACGCCAGCCTACTCGTTGGGCTGCTGAAGCTGGCCGTCTTTCATTCTCAGAATTCGGTCGGTCGGGTCGACAAAACTGTGGTCGTGGGTGACGACCACGACGGTTGTTTCGCGTTCGGCGCACAGTTTCCGCAGCAGTCCAAAAACTTCTGCTCCCGTTGCGGAGTCAAGTTCGCCCGTTGGTTCGTCGGCGAGGACGAGCTTCGGTTTCTTCAGCAATGCTCGTGCGATGGCGATGCGTTGTTGTTCGCCTCCGGAAAGTTGATGCGGTCGATGGTCGAGTCGGTCGCCGAGTCCGACCTGCTTGAGCATCTCAACGGCTCGGTCTCGAAGTTCGGTCGAAACTCCCAGAGGCAGGTAAGGTACGAGCGTGTTATCGATAGCGTCCAAGTTGTTCAGCAGGTTGAAGCTTTGAAAGATGAACCCGACATCGTCGCGGCGATAGGCGTCGCGTTCTGAATTCGACAGAGCCGCAAGCGAGCGATCTTCAAACAGAATCTCGCCGGATGTTGGCTCGTCAAGAGCACCCATCAGGTACAGCAGGCTGCTTTTTCCGCTGCCGGATGGGCCCAGAATGAAGTGGAAAACTCCGCGTTCAATCGAACAGGTCACGCCTCGCAAAGCATGAACTTCGGTCTGTCCTTTGACATGAGTTTTTGTGACGTTTCTTATCTCGATCACGGACGGTCTTTCGCGGAGAAAGTTGACCTGGCAGTTCAGCAGCTGACGCAAAGCCACGAAGGCGCAGAGCTTCGCAATGAAACCTCAAGCTTTAAACACTCGGTTGATTATTGGGCTGTTGACCAGGAACAGTCACTGTTCAAGACTTTGTGGCAGATACCAAAGACTTCAAATGAGAAAAAGCGATTTCAGACGACGCCTCCAGCTGCCGCGAGTTCTTCGCAGATCGACAGTAGCAGCGAGAGTGAATCGTTGGCTTCGTCCATGGTCATGGTCATCGGCGGACTGACTCGAAGTACTTTGCCGGCGAGTGCTCCCAGGAAGTGGATTGCGCCGCGATCGCCCTTGCCGACGTACGATGCCTTTACGATCGCATTGGCGATGTCTCCGGCAGCGATTCCGTTGAAGTCGGCGCACTCGATGCCAAAGACAAGTCCTTCACCTCGAACCTTCGCAACCAGCCCGGTCTCCTTCAGTCGGTTCAGACCTTCGAAGAAGACGTCTGTCAACACGCGACCGTTTTCCAGAACGTTTGTCGATTCAAATTCGTCGAGCGTTGCCAGCACGGCGGCTGACGCCAGCGGGTTGGCGCTCCAGGTGTCGGATGCTTCGCCGTATTTGAGACTGCTCATGATGTCGCCTCGCCCGACAACTCCGCTGACAGCCACTCCGTTTCCGAGACCTTTGCCGAGCGTCACAAAGTCGGGCTCGATTTCGTTCTTTTCGAAAGCGTACATCTTGCCTGTTCGACCGAAGTTGGACTGCACCTCGTCGAGAATAAACAGGATGTCGTGCTTGCGGCAGAAGCTTTGAATCATCTGCAGGTATTCAGCCGGCGGATGATAACTGCCTCCGCCGCCGAGGTACGGTTCCGTAATGAGACAGTTGATGCGGCTGCCGAATTCGTCATAGAGAGCCTGCAATTCCGCCTCGTACTTTGACAGGTCGAGCGGCTGGCCATACTGGCTGCTGTCGGCGATTTCTTCCATCGGAAAGCTGATGAATTTGACGCGAGGGTCACGGTTGGAGTCTTTCTCTGAGCCAGTGACTGCTCCGGCGAGCCCCTTCTTTCCGTGAAATCCAAATCGCGTCGCGATGATGATGTCTCGATCTTCGTCGCGGTGAAGGCATGCCCACAAAGCTTTAATGACGGCTTCGGAGCCGGATGCCGACCACATGACAGTGTCGAGTCGTTTACCGAACGGCGTTGTCTGGACGCTTTTCAAAAGTCGCTCGACAGCCAGCGCCTCGACTTCGGTGACGGCGTTGTAGGCGGTCAGCGGAACAAACTCGTGATAGCCGTCTCCGCCTGAGAAGGCCTCGGGCGTCCAGTTGAGGTAGTCAAGAAACCGTTTCACCCAGCTCTTCGGATTGTGTCCGAGGTTCGCAACCAGCACGCCCGAGCTGTAGTCGTAAAGTTTTCGCCCGTCGGCGGTGTAGTGGAACACGCCCGCCGACTTTGCGAAGACCGCCTGGCTGGGAGTAAAAGTTCGCAGCGCGATCGGTTCTTTGGTAGTGATGACTTCTCTTGCTGCGTTGGATCGTTCTTCGCCAGGAAATTTGATGGAGTCAGACATGCCAGTCCTCGGGGTTTTCAACAGAGTTGCGGTTTCATCATCAACGATTCGCGAGGCAAGACTGTCACGACGCGAAAGCTCGCGATCAGGTTCAGCAAACGACGATCGCCCTGCCGTGCCACGGACGATACTTCGTGAGAGCACAAAGTGAAATCACGTGCTGGCTGCTCGGCAGACAAAACTGCTTGAGCGAAATTCCAGGCCGCTAATTCTGATTGCCTGAAGACGGTTTCGCGACAAGGTTCTGTCTGAGCCTGAAATTCTCGCTGGTCGACTGCCCCGGTAGCGGAAAATCTACGCAGGACTTCACAATTCAGCGTTTCGAAGCGGCCTTGATCGAGATGCTGGAAACTTTCCAGCTCGTCCCCTGCTTCTTACTGACCAGAGTGATAACCTGGCCGCCGCTGTTGAGAATGACGGTTCGGCTGCCGCGAATCGTTCGAGGGGCTCCGACAAGTTGCGGCTGAACGAAGGTTTTCTTCAGATCATCTTTCTCTTCTGCCGTCAGACTGCCGCTGCGAATCTTCTCAGTGAGGCCGCGACCTGTCGTCGCGATAAAATCCTTGAGTCCTTCGTGGTTGCCCTGCATCAACCCCATAACAACCTTGAACGCTGGATAGTCAGGCGAGTCGGCTGGCGGTTCCTGAGCCCCACCTCCATTTTCTCCATCAGGGCCGGCGTCGGTTCCTTCCTGCCCGATTTCGCCGCTTTCAGATCCGATTCCGGGCTGATTGTTTGCTGCGGCCATCTGAGCAGACATCGCGGCGTCAGTACCCGGATCTGACGGCAGAGTCGACGACGGGTTTGCGGCAGCTTCAGCAGCGGCTATCTGAGCAGACATGGCTGTGTCCGTGTCACCTGGCTCAGTTGACGTGGTTCCGGTCGCGAGCATTTCAGCTTCTGATCCTGGCTCCCCTTCTCCGTGACCCAAAGACGTGTCAGCAAACTCGGAACTGGTCTCATGCGTGACTGCCGTTTCCAACATTGACGACTCCATCGACGACACGTCCATCGACGAGTTCATTGAGGGGTCGCTCATGTCCGAGCTGCTCATCATTGCTGCGTCGCTCATGTCCGCGTCCGTCGAGGCTGAGTCATCTGCAACTTCCGACGATGCTGGCGGCGCTTCGCTGGAACCGCCGCAGCCGACAATTGCCAGTCCGATCCCCGGCACGGCTGCCAGGAGAACGAGGTTTGCCAATTTTGTCAGGCAAAATGCAGCGCGGCGATCGAGATCTCGAAGTGCCATGAGTCCAGCCCTGAATTCGTGAAGGGAGAAGAGTCGCCGCGTGCAGAAGCCACTACAATCGGAGCCTCTGGTTGAATCACCGTACACGCAAGAACTGATTCTGTCACTCTGGAGCCGGGTTTCTGCCCGCTGGACACCATGCCGAACCACCAACTGATCGCCCGGAATCTGGAACAAATCCGCAACGACGTCGAGGAAGCCTGTGCCCGCGCCAACCGGTCGTCAGACAGTGTTCAGCTTGTGGCGGTAACAAAGTACGCCGAGCTGGACTGGGTCCGCGATCTTGTTGAACTGGGGCAAACGCAGCTGGGAGAAAGTCGCCCCCAGCAAATGTGCCGGCGTGTCAACGAGCTGCCGGACAACGTGTCCTGGCACATGATCGGTCACCTGCAACGCAACAAGGTCGACATGGTGATCCCCGCTGCCGAGCTGATTCACTCGGTCGACAGTCTGCGTCTGCTGCGGAAAATCGAATCATCCGCCGCTGCGGTGAGCAGGCGTCAGCGGGTGCTGCTGGAAGTCAATGTGTCGGGCGAGGAATCGAAAGATGGATTTCTGCCGGCTGACCTCGAATCAAACTGGGTCGGGATTCTCGATCTGCAGCATGTCGAGATTCAGGGGCTGATGACGATGGCCCCGCATTCGGATGACGCTGAGTCGGCTCGACCAGTTTTCAGAGAGCTCCGCGATTTTCGAGACAGGCTGGCTGCGAAGTCGGCTGGCCAGCTGTCGTTGCCCGAACTCTCGATGGGCATGAGTGGCGACTTCAAAATCGCGATTGAGGAAGGCGCGACGTTGATTCGGATCGGCAGCCGGATTTTCGAAGGTCTTGCTCGAACTGAGTGAGTCGGTCCAGGATTATCGAGGTTTGACCTCATCGATTCGGCTGACTCGGAAAACAGGCTTACCGAGTCGATCGAGTTTGACGTCGTCAAATTGTCCGGTCACTCGGACATACGATCCGTTATGACTCGGTTCGAGTTTGACGTCGCTACTGAGCGAGATGTCGCCGCCAAGCTGATCGGCAGCTGTCGGAGCATCGTCGTAGGTGAGGTGCCAGGCCTGGTCCGAGGCGACAAATTCAAGTCGGCCCTGAAACCAGTTGTAGTTCGGGTCGTGCCCGAACGAGCCACCGGTCGTGGGTTGTCCGGATACAGTCACCACTCCACCGTCTGACCGGTCGTCGGCTCCCGCTAAAACAATGGGTGACTGAAAGTCGAGTTCCGCTGGCATCCCCAGTGAAACTTCCGGCGGCCCGACAGGAATTCCGAACTGAGAAGTCTGCTGTCCCGATGGTTTTGCGGCTGACGGATCGGGGTCGCGCGGGAGCGGAACTGGCGACGGCGAGCCGTTGCTGCCGCCTCGAGTCGCAGGAACCGGAGCCTGGATGGTTCCGCCAGGAGTGAATGTTGAAGGTGCTCCGATCGTTGACGACGGGCTTCCCAACGCGTCGCCTGGCATCACGTACGACGACTGCGGGACGCCCTGGTACTGCATCGGGGCTCCACCTTGAGGGGCGTAGGCTCCAGGCGGGTAACCACCGTAGGGCGCGTAGCAGCCTGACAAAAAGAAGAGACCCACTCCAGCAGCGAGCGAGCGATAAGCGTGTTTCTGGTGCATGCCGCATTCCCTTGCTAAGCAGCGTCGTGCGGTTTTCGTCCCAACGTTCGCCGACGATGACGCAGCTTTGAGCCGTTCAACGCGAGTTGATCGCGTAAAAACAGCTGATTCCCATTTCTCCTGCGGGCCTGAATGACCACGAGGCTCCCAGCCCCTCAGCGCAAGGGCGGGATTCTTGGGGAAACGCCGGATCCGTGTCCATACCGAAAATCAGCCGGGCATTCAGGCACGAGAGCGAAGATGCCAATGCTGATCTGCTGGCGGTATTTCGAATGCGACTGCGACCTCATTCCAGATTGGTCGAGTCAGCCGCGTCCGCCGAGCCCGGCTTTTCCTGCCGAAGCCACGTGACAATCACCCCGAAGGCGATCATCAGGCCGATCCACCATCGCCGACCGAAAACGACCGTCGCGTTAAAAACCATGAAAATGCAGGCGAGGTCCGTGCTTCGTCGGAGCCTGGACGGAACCTTGCTGGCCACTGTCCACAAAACGGCAACGTCGACGAGCCAGAGAATCAGAAACGCGTAGTTAAAGTAGAGACCTTCGCCTCGGTTGATGCCGGTCACTCGGGCCGTTTGATCGGCAGTGTACTCAAACGCGGCGGCGCGGCTCCAGCCGTGTTCGAAGTGAAACGCCGCCGCAACGTGGATGATTAACAGCAGGCAGGCTGCCGACCACGCGGCTCGCCACCGTCGAAAGTTTCGCCCGGTCGTCGCCCCGTTCGAGACCGCGATCAGCACGGCCACCGCGTAAAACACGACACTGGCCTGAGCGAGCCACAGCGTCAGCGGATGGGCAGGATCTGACATCAGGATTCGGTCAGTGTGGGAGTTTCACGACGAGGTGCTTCACAGGCTCGGCCAATCCGGGCCGCGAAGCATGTCGCCCGTTGTTCAGAGACGCCCGTTGTTCAGAACTCAATTTCGAGTTTCTGATCCTCGTTCAGCATGCGCGACCTTACATAAATCGTGTCGCGGACCAGGTTGTCTCCACCCATCACCGGAATCATGACCTGAACATGATTATTGATGACGCGAAGTCGTGACGACGACCGCAGTTCGACGACCTGACCATTGCGTTCGGATCTTGCACTATATTTTCGAAGTTCTGGGTCGAACGGCAAGTGCTGAATGTAAGTGTCCGATCCCTCGACTTTGCCCGACAGGTCGGTGATTCGATAGAGCTTTGTGGACTCTGGCAGTCTGATCCGGATCACGATCATGTAGTCCTTTCCAGGTTCCGGATCTTCGGGTACGGTCCAGGCGCTGAAGCTGCCTTTGCTGACAACTTTGCCGCCTTCAGGCATGCTGAATGCAAAACCGAAACCTTCGTCCGTGCTGCCACCGTCGCCATCGTTCCCGGCATTACTGGCCGTGCTGTCGAGCAGGCTACTGCTGATTTCGGCTTCGGATGCGGTAATTGGGATCTTCTGAAGTTGTGGAAGCTGTCTGTCCGCTCCGCCAGCAGGCTCGACAGTCAGATCCATGATCTCCGTAAACTCGATGGGCATCGCGTCCGCATCAGTGATGATCATCGAAATCGACTGATTGTCGTCCATGCTGTGATAAACGATGGCTGACAATCCACCGAGCAATACCGTGTGAAAGATGAGCGAAACACCGTAACCAGCCGTCGCGTTGCTGACGAGCCAGACAAGTGCGAGTTTTTTCCAGTCCTTTTTCCAATCAAGCGGCTCTGGAGTTTCGTCACTGGTCTCGATCAAGGCGCCGACAGACTGGCGAATTTTATTGCCGCCTCTCTTTTTTCTGATGCGCTGCCGGGACGAGCTTTGTGCTGAAAGCGTCGGCTGAGAAGTGGCGATCGCGGGAGTTGGGTTTTCCGTCGAGTCGGTGCCGGTCGAGGTTTCCGATTTACTTCTGAACCATGCCGGGGGGACAGCTTCCGATGGAACAGCAGAAATTTCAGTGGCCGATTCGCTGCTGCCTTCCCACGCGTCGTCGTCACCGGTGAATTCGGCAAACTCGATAACATCGTCACCGTCGCCCACCGACCGGTTATCGGCCTGATGCTTCGTCTGGGCGGTGGGGTGATAAGTCATCAAGTCCTCCTGAATCAGCTCAGGCTTGTGCAGATTTGAGCGAGTGGGTGAAAGCGGCGACTGACGGCCTGAGTCTCCGACCTTATGAACAACGTCGCGTTACGTGAGTTTCGGTCGCTGAGGTCAGTCGGTCAAAGGCTAGCTGTCATTTCTGTACGAGAAAAGCCGCTGATTTCAACAGCCGAAACGACTGAGCCGCTCGAATGGGACACTTTGCCTGCCCATTTCATGGCGATCACCCTTGCTGATTCCGAAGAACCACCTCAGGGATACACCGCGTCCGGGCAGACATCCGTTGACCGTTGCCGCTGGCGCGGGTAATTTCAAACAGATCAACGAATGCTGAATTGATCTGCCGATCTTATTTCCAGCGTTCGTTCCCACCTTCGGAGCCCTGCCATGCTGACCATCCTCGGTCCTCGCCAGAAATCATTCTGTGACGGAATCTCTCGCCGCGGCTTTTTGAAAGTCGGCGGCTTTTCAATGGCCGGAGTGGCCAGCCTCGGTCTGCCGGATCTGCTCCGAGCCGAATCCATCAGCCCGAACGGCGGACGCCACAAGGCGGTAATCAATATTTTCCTGGGCGGTGGACCTCCCCATCAGGACATGTGGGAAATCAAGACGGACGCCCCGCAGGAGATTCGCGGCGAGTTCGACCCGATCGCCACCTCCGTTCCCGGAATTCAGATCGGCGAGTGCTTTCCGAACATCGCTGCCGCTGCCGAGAAGTTCGTTTTCATTCGATCAATCGTGGGTTGCGCTGGCGGCCACGACGCCTTTCAATGCTTCAGCGGCTGGGACCGACGCGACAGTACATCGATCGGCGGTCGACCGGCGATTGGTCCTGTCCTGTCGAAACTGTTCGGCCCGACGCAGCCCAGTGTTCCGCCAGCGATGGCGCTTGCCGATAAAACGAGGCATGTCCCCTGGTCGGAACCGGGCGGGCCAGGATTTCTCGGAGCGGCCTATGCTCCGTTCAAACCGGACAGCGACGGCATGGCCAATCTCACTCTCAACGGCGTGACGCTCGACCGACTGCAGGATCGAAAGTCGCTGCTCGGCGGGCTCGACCAGTTGAAACGCAAAGCCGATTCAGGCGGCCTGCTCCAGGGGATTGACGCGTTCAATCAGGCAGCCTTCGGAGTGCTGACGTCAAACAAACTGCTCGACGCGCTGGACGTCAGTAAAGAAGACCCCGCCCTTGTCGCTAAATACGGCGACGGGAAGCCGTACCAGTATCAGTACGATGGTGCTCCGACCGTGAATGAGCACATGCTGGTGGCTCGTCGTCTGGTTGAAGCCGGCGTTCGGTCAGTCACAATGTCGTACGGTCGCTGGGACAGCCATGGGAAAAACTTTGACCTGGTCCGCGATCACGGCGGCAAGCTCGATCAGGGCGTTGCCGCGCTGATTCAGGATCTGGACGACCGAGGCATGCTGGACGACACAACCGTTGCCGTGTGGGGAGAATTCGGTCGTACTCCCCGAGTCAATCCGAACGCCGGTCGAGATCACTGGCCGCGAGTCAGTTGCTGCCTGCTGGCCGGCGGCGGCATGAGAACCGGCCAGGCCATCGGAGCCACCAACCGACTCGGCGAGTACGCACTCGATCGCCCGGTCCACATGCAGGAAGTTATCGCCACGATCTACCACAACCTCGGCATCGATCCCGGTACGACGACCATTTCAGACCCAACCGGCCGGCCTCAATACCTGATCGAAAACCGAATCCCGATCCGCGAGATCGTCTGACCTCGATAGTTTTCGTCACGCGTTTGGATTCGCCCGGAAAGAAATTCCCGATGAAGGACGCACTGCTGGCATGCCCGGCAGTGCGCCAAATTCCCCCCAAACAGTGCTGGATGAGCCAGCAGCGTCACCCGTCGATAGTTCGCGGCTGCGATTTTCAAGACAGCAGGCACATTTCGCGTGCCGTCCGCGGGATTCCGCGATGGTCGATGTTTCACTTGTCTTCGCGAGCGGAGTCACCGTGATCCGCCGCCGGTTCGAAGCTGTCGATCAGCTCCTGAGGAATGCGGCGCGGGACTCCGTGTTTGCGACCGATGTAAGCCCAGTTGGTTTCCGCTCTGGCCAGCAGAGTGTCATCCTCCGGACGACGGATCAGGTACTTCCTCAGCGACGTCACCTTCTGGAAACCCGTCACCCAGGTTTCAACGACGACCGACTGCCCGGCAAAGCCTGGAGCAAGGTACTCGATCGAGTGTGACCTGACGACGAACGCGGAGCCTTCTTCGATGTACCGCTCCGGCGACCAACCCTGCTCGGTGGAATGCGCGACAGCCGCCGACTGCATCCACCTGAGGTATTCCAGATTGTTGACATGACCCTGCTCGTCGATTTCCTCTTCGCGAACAGTGTGCTCCCAGAAAAACACGGCCGGCATCGGTCTCTCCATCCGAGAAAACATTTGAGCAGTCGACCTCAATGATAACCAGCGATCACGCAGTTCTGCATCCGGCTGTTTATCATGGCGAACGTTCAGGCAGTCCGATCTTCAGTCGCAGAGAACGGTCGTCGTCGTGTCCTCGCCGCTGAGGAGCGTTAACTTTCAGGACGGCTCGCGGTTAAGTGGCAGCAGGAACCTGCTCGACTACTATTCCGGCTCGGATCCCTGTTCGTCTCAATTTTGTTCTGTTGCTGCTGCCGGCCCCGGACTTCCACATGTCTGTTGAACATCTCAGCGAATTCCTCGACATGCTCGCCGAAAACGGCGAGCTGGTTCGGGTGAGCGCTGAGGTGAACTCGCATTACGAGCTGGCAGCAGTCGCGCGACGAGTCGCTCAGCAGCCCGGGAGTCCGGCGGTGCTGTTTGAGAATGTCGGTGGAAAGTCGATTCCCGTGGCCGTCGGTCTGTTCAACACGGCGGCACGAACCCGTCGCGCTCTCGGCGTTGAATCTCTGAACGAGATCGCCGCTCGGATTACAGCTCTCGTCCGACCAAATCTGCCGGCGGGCTGGCTCGAAGCATTGCGGCTCGCTCCGAATCTGCTCGAAGCAACTCAATGGCCAGTTCAGGTGGTCGAAACCGCAATGGCCCAACAGGTCGTTCACATGGGCAGTGATGTTGATCTCGGTCAGTTGCCGGTGCCCGTTTGCTGGGAACAGGAATCCCAGCCGGTGCTGACGGCCGCGCAGCTTCTGGTCGAGCAGCGAATTCCCCGCGAGTCGCGTGCTGCCCCTTCGGAATCGGAGTCGACGATCATCCGGCACGTCTCGCGGGTTCCGATTCAGATTGTCGACCGGAACACCGTGCAGGTTTACTGGACACCTCACGATTCTGAATGGCAACTCGTCGAACACGCAGCAAAGGCCGGCCAACAGCTTCCGCTGGCAATCGCGTTGGGCGGCGATCCGATTGTGACTTTCGCTGCCGGAGCACCGCTGCCACCGTATGTTGATCCGTTGGTTTTTGCCGGATTCCTGAGGCAAAAAAACGTCAAGGTGATTCCCGGACGCAGCGTTGAGACCCAGGTTCCGGCTGATGCCGAAATCGTTCTTGAAGGCATGGTCGATCCGGCACGAGCCTTCACCGAAGCGTCTACTATCTCGACGCCGACCGGTTACTACGACACTCGCTGCCTGGCCGTTCGCGTCACCATTACCGCGATCACTCACCGAGCGAATCCCATCCTGCCCGTCATCATTCCGGCGGCTCCCCCGAGCGAAGACGGCTGGCTCGCGCACGCTGCCGATCAGATCTTTCTGCCGCTGGTTAAACTGACGATTTCCGAACTGGTCAATCTGCGACTGCCGGCTGCTGGCGATCATCGCAACATCGCGTTTGTCAGTATTCGAAAGTCGTGGCCGCAGCAGGCTCGCAAAGTCATGAACGCATTGTGGGGCATCGACCGGCTTAGCAATGTCAAGATGCTGATTGTTGTCGACGAGGATGTCGACATCCACGACGACGCTGCGGTGTGGTCGGCGGTCGGAGCGAACTGTCACCCCGGTCGCGATACCATCTTCTCGGAAGGCCCGGCGGACATGCTGGATCATGCCGCTGCCGTTCGTGGAGTCGGACACCGCATGGGCATCGACGCGACGTCCAAGTCGGCGGAAGAAGGACATCCGAGAGACTGGCCGGACGCTTTGGATGTTGACGAAGAAACGGCGCAGCTTGTTGAGCAACGCTGGCAGAATTATGGAATCACCTCTCGAAAGTCTGACTGATGACCGCTGTTGAAAACTCCGAACCCGCTACGGCTGAATCGTCCGCGCAGGTCGACAAGTCCGGCGATCGAATTCAGAAAATGTTCGGCGAGATCTCCGGACGGTACGACTTCCTGAACCATTTTCTTTCGGGCGGCGTGGACTATTACTGGCGCTGGCGAACCGTGCGAAAGGTCCGTCCGCAAGGTGATTCACCAATTCTTGACGTGTGTACCGGAACTGGCGACCTCGCTCTTGCTTACTGGAAAAAAGCTGGCGGAAAGACAGCGGTCGTTGGTACCGATTTTACGCCGGAAATGCTGGTCATCGCTCGACAGAAATCGGCGAAGCTCGGCATCCCGGCAGAAGCTGCTTCGTCAGAAAGCGGCTCGGCAACGCCCGGCGTGAAAGCTCCACTGATGTTTCAGCAAGCCGATACGATGGACCTGCCGCTTGAATCCAATGTCTATCAGATTGTGTCCGTTGCCTTCGGTCTGAGAAATGTTTCGGACACCGTCGCCGGCCTGAAAGAAATGACTCGGGTCTGCAAGCCCGGTGGTCACGTCGCGGTGCTTGAGTTTTCGATGCCGCGCAACAAACTTTTCGGAGCTGTTTACCGGTGGTACTTCCGCAACATCCTCCCTCGCATTGGACAGCTTCTGGCGCGAAACAGCGAGGCGGCTTACAAGTATCTTCCGCAGTCGGTTTCACAGTTTCCGCAGGACGAGGAACTTGCTGGCCTGATGCGGGCAGCCGGGCTGTCCGACATAACCTGGACGCCGCTGACCTTTGGCATTGCGACACTCTACGTCGGCCGAAAGGCATGAACGAAGGTGCATTTTGATAAGAGAAAACCCCACGGTCGCGAAGTTCGCTACCGTGGGGTTTGGTCTGTTGCTGAACCAGGAGGTTCAAGTGGCACGGGCCGAACGGTTGTCGAAACTGGCATTAAGGCCGAATTCTCGCTGTGGGATTCGGCGAAGAGAGCCGAGCACAATCCCAGGAGGTTTTTCCGTTATAGCGCGACCAAGCCCGGCGTTGTCTCGGTCCGACGGGGCTGTTCGTGTCTGTTGAACGGATGAGTCCCGCGTTAATCTTCTCTCTGGTCTGAATTCAGAATCCAGTCTGAACCGGAGTCAGAAGTGACGCAGCAGAGTGACTATATCGTGTACGTCGACGAGAGCGGCGATCACGGTCTGAGCTCAATGGACCCGAACTATCCGATGTTCGTCCTGGCGTTCTGTGTCTTCGAAAAATCTGAGTACGCTCGACACGTGACTCCATCGCTGCAGGAATTCAAGTTTCGGCACTTCGGCCATGACATGGTGGTCTTGCACGAGCACGAGATTCGAAAGGCATCGGGCCCATTCAACATCCTGCTGAATCCGAAACGTCGTGAACCGTTCATGCAGGACCTCAATAACATTGTCTCGGCAGCGCCGTTCACTCTGTTCGCAGCCGCGATTCACAAGGACCAGTTTCAGGCAAGGCACGGAAACGAAGGCCACAATCTTTATCACGTGGCCGTTACATCCTGCCTCGAAGCTTTGCACAAGTTTCTACCCGCCGCCGCCGACGAGGCCGTGACCCACGTTGTGTTTGAGGCTCGGGGAAAGCGGGAAGACAACGAGCTCGAACTGGAATTCCGTCGTGTCTGCGACGGCGCCAATTCGTCCGGCGAGCGGTTTCCGTTTCAAATCGTATTCGCCAGCAAGCAGAGTAATTCCTGCGGGCTTCAACTGGCGGATCTGGTCGCGCGGCCCGTTGGTCGCAAGCTGCTGAAGTCGACCAGGACAACCGGGCATGGGACATTCTCAAGCCGAAATTCCACTCATCGGAAGACGGCGAGATCGAGGGGAATGGGCTTTTTGTCTTCCCCTGAAAAGCAGAAGACCCCGGAGTTCTCCGGGGTCTATTGCCGACCGGGCATTCCCAGTCCTGTTGTCAGGATGATCGGCTGGAATCGGCACTGAGTCAAACTGTATCCGGCAGCTCGGGGGCAAGTCCGGGTGATTCACGGCAGTTCATCTTGGTTTCCCCGGCGTGGTTGGGCGGGAATAGCCAGATTGGGGTCGCTCCGCCGGAATGTTTCGGAGTAGTCGCACCAGTCCGCCTCACATTCCCGGCGCAGATACTCACGCTCTTCTTCTGACAGCGAGTACGTCGGCAGGTTCGTTCCGCCAGCCAATGGATCAATCTGATCAAGAAACTGGTCAGCCCAATTGAGCCAGTACAGCGTTTCCTGATCTGAGACGGGCATGGCATCAATCTCACTGCGAACAGCTTCGACGAATGCCCTGTACCGCTGAAACGTCTCCCATTGTTGCACGAGGTTGCGCAGTCGTTCGATGCGGGCCGAATCCGAACGCCGCTCAATTTCTTCCTCGACGGCAACCTTCTTTCGCTCAGCCTTGGCCGCCGCCACGACCCTCGCACGTTCCGCCTGAACTCTGCGCGTATCGACCGTTTGCAGCATGGAGCTGACTACCGAATTCAGACGCTCTTCAAGCCTTGTGTTCTTCGTATCGCGAACCGCGCCGTCGTTCGAGTACGAACCGAAGTTGATGAACAGCTCTATGTTCCCGGACGGCGTGTATTCGTACTGAGAGCCATACGAGCGACCGTCCTTTGCTGGGTCAGGCTTTCGCCTGGACCGAGTCGACTTCTCCCGCAGTGTGACTCGGAACTGCTCTCCCAGAACCTCAAAGTAAGGCTCCCAGTTATTCGTGTGGTAGGTCGGTTTCGTGCTCGCTTTCAATGCATAACCGCGTCCTCCCATCGCAGTCGTCAGCGCCTGCAGAATTCGCAGAGCCCGGGAAACGTTCTCACGAGACACCTGCACTTCGAATTGCGGGTCAGTCACCGGCCAGTTCTGTCGCACTCGCCCGTAATCGTTGAGGTCGCCTCGTTTCAATGAGTCCCGGGTCGCCTGAACGAAAGGATGCCTAAGCTGCAACCGGTCATTTACTGTGATTTGTTGTGCCGGATCCGATTCCGCGAGTATCAAATCAGCGATCACCGGATCCGCAGTGCATGGCTCGTCGACGCGGTCCCAGACGGAAATCTCGATCGTCTGCAATTTGTCGTCGTCAATCTCCGCAAGCGGAGTTTGCTCCACTGCTTTTCCATGCCGCTTCCTGGACCAGTGGCCTGCCGCTGGCCGCGGAATCTGGTGTCGGTCGCAAATCTTCGCGAGCCCCACATCCGAGACGCCAAACTCGGCTGCCAGTGTGCGGATCGAAGTTGACCACACGCGACGGTAAAGATCATCCCGAGTAATTCTGGTGATGTCGGCTGTCGTCATGTCGAGCTCCCGCTGCGAATTGTCACGAAAACTCCGGTATCGCGGACAGTTTGGCGAAAAAAAGCATATGTGTTCTGGTAGACGGCGCGATGCAAGTTGCGGTCGTCTGGCAGAACACACGAAGCAAGTACAGACGGACTGCAAATTGCATATGTAAGTTACAGAGGGCGTTTGCTGAGAGTCACGCACATAACCCGGAGGGCAGAGATCCTGCCCTTAGTTACGCCCCCCAGTCCAAAACGACGTTTGAGCCACCGAGGATGAAATCAGGCACGAACGCAAGCTGACTGTAAGTCACTGATAGCACGCGGTTGGGCTGAAACTGGATGTCGCGCCTCGCTTGGTCTCGGCCGGGAAGTGAGAGCACTCGCTGACACGCAACCCGTTGCGGGGATTAGCGATAGTTGCGGGCGAGGGCGTGGGGCTCGGGACGGGCGCAAGAGAAAC